>Ga0256841_1000007_pt1 | contig 287929 bp, 236 predicted proteins | sample 356308metaG_FD_185971 | JGI IMG/M metagenome (GOLD analysis project Ga0256841, IMG submission 185971) | Hydrothermal vent microbial communities from Mid Atlantic Ridge, Atlantic Ocean - 356-308 | ecosystem: Environmental > Aquatic > Marine > Hydrothermal vents | place: Atlantic Ocean: Mid...
CGTCCATGGTGATGTGCGGCCGGTGGTCCATGGCGGCCTTGATGTGCTGGTAGTAGACGTCGTTGTCCTCGCCCTTGATGGCGTAGACGGGGATTCCGTGATGTTTCACCAGGGCGGCGGCCACGTCGTCCTGGGTAGAAAGCGGGTTCGAGGCGCACAGCACGACGGAGGCGCCGCCGTCGCGCAGCGTGACCATCAGGTTCGCCGTCTCGGTGGTCACGTGCAGGCAGGCGGCGATCCGGATGCCGTCGAGGGGCTGGTTCTTGATGAACTCCTTCCGGATCGTCTGCAGCACGGGCATGGACTGGAAAGCCCACTCCGTGCGCCGCTTTCCGGTATCGGCCAGGGTGAGATCTTTGATGTCGCAGGGTACTGGTGTAGTCGCCATGATCAGTCTTCGTTCGATTCTGGTCCTCGCGGTGTCATTCGGCCCGTGTAAGTCAGCGGTTTGCTGCCTCTACGGCGATCCCCGCAGCCTGCCGCAACGCCTCCACCTGGTCGGTCTTCTCCCAAGTGAAGGTCTCTTCGCTGCGCCCGAAGTGGCCGAAGGCGGCCGTCTTGCGGAAGATCGGCCGGCGGAGTTTCAGATGCTCGATCATCCCCGCCGGCGTCAGGGGAAAGATCTCCCGGATGATCGAAGCCAGCCGGTCGTCGCCGATCTTGCCCGTCCCGTAGGAATCGACATGAATCGCCACCGGCTCCGCTACGCCGATGGCGTAGGCCAATTGAACCTCGACTCTCTCGGCCAGGCCCGCCGCCACCAGATTTTTGGCGATGTACCGCGCCATGTAACAGGCGGAACGGTCCACCTTCGTCGGATCCTTCCCGGAGAAGGCTCCGCCGCCGTGGCGGCCCATGCCGCCGTAGGTGTCGACGATGATCTTCCGGCCGGTGAGCCCGGTGTCGCCGTGGGGACCGCCGATCACGAAGCGTCCCGTCGGATTGATGTGATAGCTGGTCGCCGAATCGAGCATGTTGCCGGGCAGCACCGCATCGATGACGTGCTTCTTGATTTCGGTGCGCAACTCCTCGGTAGTGACGTCCTCGTCATGCTGCGCCGAGACTACCACGGCGTCGATGCGCGCCGGCTTTCCGCCGGCGTATTCCACGCTCACCTGGCTCTTGCCGTCGGGCCGCAGGAATGGCAGGACACCCTCCCGGCGCGCCTCGCTGAGCCGCCGCACCAGCTTGTGGGCCATCATGATCGGCAGCGGCATCAGCTCCGGCGTCTCGTTGCACGCGAAGCCGAACATCATCCCCTGGTCGCCGGCCCCGCCGGTGTCCACGCCGATGGCGATGTCAGCCGACTGTTTCTGAATCGCCGTGAGGATGCCGCAGGTCTTGGCGTCGAAGCCGAAAGCTGCATCCGTGTAACCGATGCTCTCGATCACGCCGCGGGCGATCTGCGGCACGTCCACGTAAACGTCCGTCCGGATTTCGCCGGCCACGATGCAAATGCCCGTGGTCACCAGGACCTCGCAGGCGACCCGCCCGTTCGGGTCGCCGGCCATCACCGCGTCCAGCACCGCGTCCGATATCTGGTCGGCGATCTTGTCCGGATGCCCCTCCGTCACCGATTCGGAAGTGAAAATCTGCTTCATCGAATCTCTTCCTCCAGGTTGCTCGATTCGCCGGGCTTCTCTGCCGGAAACGCCGAATTCCAAACCGGTGGGCCGGAACTTGTCAAACGGTTATCCGATAGGGGAGCGAGCAGAGAACGCCCGTGGGCAAACCAAACCTCTAGTGTACTGCAAATACCCGCTTGAGGGAGTTCACTCAGGAGCTCCACCGTCTGGCCGGCCCGCCGGAACGGCGTCGTGGGAAGCCGCCGGTCCCGTTCCGCGGAAGGCCACGACACAGGCGTGATGGTGACTGTCCGGCCGGCAGAAGAAGCCGTGGCGGCGCAAGTCTTCGATCGCGTCGCCCAGCCGATAGAGGAAACTCGCCTTGTCCGGGTGCACCTCTACCTTGATCGTACGCACCCGCCCAAGCCACGCCGTTCCATCCGCCAGCACCTCCCGCTCAGCCCCCTCGATGTCCATCTTTACGTAGTCCACTTCGTCCACCCCCAGCCGGTCGATCAGTTGCCCCACCGTCAACGCGGGCGCCCGGCGCTCCACTCCTCCCGCCTCCCCGATGGCGTAGCCGGACTCCCTCAACCCGCCGTAGCGCACCTCGCCGGGCTCGTGCCACACTGCCCCGTGGAGAACTTCCACCCGCTCCCGGAAACGGGCCGTGTTGCGGCGGGCCAGCTCGCAGTTCGCCCGGTCCAGCTCCACCGCCAGGATGCGGGCTTCGGGATATAGCGCCGCCACGTGGGTCGCCGTCAGCCCGATGTTGGCCCCGAGATCCAGGATCGTCCGGACCGGCTGCGCCTCTTCCGGCGGCAGGTGGTAGCGGCCGGCGAAGGTATCGTAGACGACGCCCAGGTCCGCCAGCCCCGAGCGGCACCAGATCGTCTCCCCCTGCAGCTCACTGACCCGCAGCGGCACCAGCGTCGCCGGATCGGTGGGCGCCGCCAGGCGCGTCCAGCTCAGGTGCCGCCGCACGTGCCGCATGAAGAGACGGCGCGAGGCCGGGTCGGCCAGATGCGGCAGCGTCCGCCGGGCGGCCCGCCAGCGGAGCCAGTTCAGCCTGAGGATGCGGAGCAGAGGCGGCACAGGCAACTATCCAGGGTACCGCGGCCGTCCGGAGCCCCCGCCGCCCCGCATCTTACAATGGTGGTTCCGCCCCAGGATCGTCCCGGCTGGCATGAAGCTGCTGCTCGTCCAGAACTCGCTCTACTATCCGGCCTACGGCGGCGGCAACAAGTCGAACCGGCTGTTGCTCGAAGCGCTGGCCGCCCGAGGCCACGCCTGCCGGGTCGTCACCCGGGTCAGCGAGACCCTGGACGCCGAGCGCCTGCAGACCTTCCTCGCCGATCTGGAAAGCCGCGGCGTCGAGATCCAGTCTGCGGCCGGGGGACTCGTCGTCTTCGAGCGGAACGGCGTCAGCGTCCACACTCAGACCAGCGTCCGCAAGGTTCGAGAGCACTTGATGCGCCAGATCGACGAGTTTCACCCCGACTGGGTCTTGGTCTCCACCGACGACCCGCTCCAGCTCTTTCTCCGCGCCGCTCTCGAGAAAGCCCCTTCCCGCGTCATCTACCTCGCCCGGACGACCCTTGCCTTGCCCTTCGGCCCCGATACGGCCCTGCCCAGCCCGGAACGCGCCGGGAACCTGCGGCGCGTGGCCGCTATCGTCGCCGTGAGCAGTTACGTGAGCCGCTACATGAAACAACACGCCGGCCTCCATGCCGAGGTGCTGCCCATCTCCCTCCACGGCTCCGGCCCGTTTCCCCGGCTGGGTCGTTTCGGTAAAGGCTACGTCACGATGGTGAACCCTTGCGCGATCAAGGGCATCTCCATCTTTCTCGAGCTCGCCAGGCGCTTTTCGCGGATCCCGTTCGCCGCCGTGCCCATGTGGGGCACCAACGAAGACGACCTCCGGGCCCTCGAGGCCCTGCCCAACGTGACGCTGCTCCCCCCCGTCGAGGAGATCGATCGCCTGCTCAAGAAGACCCGGGTGCTGCTGGCCCCGTCCTTGTGCAACGACGCCCGCCCGCGCATCGTCTTCGAAGCCATGTCGCGCGGCATTCCGGTGATGGCTTCCGACGTCGGCGGCGTGCGGGAGGCGATGCTCGGGATGGACTACGTGCTCCCGGTCCGGCCCGTCGCGGGTTACGAGGCCGGCGTGGACGCCCAGATGGTGCCCCGGGCCCTCGTGCCCGAACAGGATCCCGGCCCCTGGGAGGCGGTTCTGCACCGCTTGCTGACCGACCGCTCCCATTACGAGGAGTTGGCCGCCCGGGGGTACGAAACCGCGGCCCGCCACCTGAAAGAGCTCACCGTCGAGCCGTTCGAGAGATTCCTCGAGAGCCTGGCCCGGAACCGCTTGCCCGCCCCGGCCGCCTCCCTTCCCGCCGAGCCCGCCTCCGCCGGCCTCGACAGGCTCAGCCCCGAAAAGCGTGCCCTGCTGCTCAAGCGTTTGCGCGGCAAGAAGGCCGATTCGTGATGCGGGCCGTCCGCCCCTGGGCCTCCCTCGCAGTGGTGATATCGTAATGGGTTTCAAGGAGGCCCGCCGATGGCAGCCGTGGCAGGAGTCGATTTCGGAACGCTCAGCGTCAGGGTATCCATCTTCGACAGCGAGAAAGGACGCCTGGCTTCGGCTGTAGCCGAGTACCCGCTGTTCCGCAAGAAGGAAGATCCGGACCACGCCACCCAGCGCCACCAGGACCACCTCGACGCCCTCGTCAAAGCAATGCGGGAAGCCGTCGCCAAGGCCGGGATCCCCGGTGAAAAGATCGCCGCGCTGGCCATCGACACCACCGGCTCCAGCGTGATCCCCGTCGGGGAGGGCCTGGAGCCCCTCGACGACTACTACCTCTGGTGCGACCACCGGGCTCACCGCGAGGCCGCCGAGATCACCGAAAAGGCGCGCGCCGAGGGCTTGGAGGCCATCCGGTGGTGCGGCGGCGCTTACTCGTCCGAGTGGGGATTCGCGAAACTGCTCCACTGGCTGCGGCACAACCCGGACAAACGCGGCAAGCTCGCCGCCGCGCTGGAGCACTGCGACATGATCGTCGCCGTGCTCACCGGCCAGAAGGATCCGAAGCGCCTGCCCCGCTCCATCTGCGCCATGGGCCACAAGTGGATGTGGAACCGGCAGCTCGGCGGGCTGCCGCCGGAGGAGTTCCTCGTCAAGGTCGATCCGCTGTTCGCCGGCATCCACGAGAAGCTCCAGGGCCGCTATGCCGCCTCCGACGAGATCGCCGGCCGGCTGACCCCCGAGTGGGCGGAAAGGCTCGGCCTGAAGCCCGGCATCCCCATCCCCGTCGGGGCCTTCGACGCTCACTGGGACGCCATCGGCGCCGGCATCCGAAAGGGCGACGTGGTGAACGTCGTCGGCACCTCCACCTGCATCATGGCCATCGCCGAGCAAGCCCGGCTGATCCCCGGCGTCTGCGGCGTGGTCCAGGGCTCCATCCATCCGCAGTACGCCGGCATCGAGGCGGGCCTTTCGGCCGTGGGCGACATCTTCGACTCGATCGCCCGGCGCGCCGGAACGACGGTGGCCGAACTCAGCCGCGGCCTGGAGAACTACAAAGCCGGCCAGACCGGCTTGCTCCGGTTTGCCTGGGACAACGGCGACCGCACTGTGCTCGTCAACCCCAACCTCGGCGGCGTCACCTTCGGCTGGAACCTCACCCACACGGCGCAGGACGAGCTGTTCGCCGCCATCGAGGGCACGGCGTTGCACTCCCGGGTGATCCTCGAGCGCATGGCCGAATACGGCGTGCCCATCCGCCGGGTGATCAACGGCGGTGGCATCCCCCAGCGCAACGAGACGCTCAACCGCGTCTACGCCAACGTCTTCAACAAGCCCGTGCTGGTGCCCGAGAGCGAAGTCACCAGCCTCGGCTCGGCCATCTTCGCCTTCCTGGCCGCGGGCGTCTTCAAGACTGTCGAGGAAGCCCAGGACCGCCTCTGCCCCAGCTACCGCACCGTGACCCCCGAGCCTGCTTCCGCCGCCGTCTACGACGAGCTTTACCCGCTCTTCAAAAGGATGTACTTCGCCCTGGGCCGCCCGGACGCCGAGCCCGCCGCCGTGGGCGGCGTGCTGCCGAAGCTGCGGGAGATCGCCGCCCGGGTGCGCGCCTGAGACGGGCGCCGAGAGACCCGGGACTCAGTTGAACATCTCCGGAATCGGATCGTTCGGGCCGATCTCCACCCCTTCCCAAACGGCCCTGCCGTTTTCGTAAGTCAGGATCCGGGCGCGGCTGCCCGGCGCGGGCTTGCGCGACTTCGGCGGAATCCACTTCGCCAGCTTCCGGATCACATTCCTGTACTTCGGCTTCCCCGCCAGGTTGATCCATTCGTTCGGATCCACGCGCAGGTCGTAGAGCTCCTCGGAGCCGTCGGCGTAGCGGATGTAGCGCCACTGTTTCGTCCGCACGCTCCAGTTGTCGTGGTTGTGGATGGTGAGCGCCGGCCACGGCCGCGGCGCCCGCGGATCCTTCAACTGGGGAACCAGGCTGTGCCCTTCGAGCCCCTCTTTCTTCGGCAGCCCGGCCAGCTCCACCAGCGTCGGGTACAGATCCAGCAGCTCGACCGGTTCGTCACAGGCTTTTCCGGCGGGAATCCCGGGTCCGGCGAAGATGAGGGGCACGTGCGTCGAGCGCTCCCACAAGCTGTTCTTGCCGGTGATCAGTTTCTCGCCGAGGTGCCAGCCGTGGTCGGACCACAGCACGACGATGGTGTTCTCGGTGAACCCGTTGGCTTCCAGCGCGTCGAGCAGGCGGCCCACCTGGCTGTCCACGAAGCTCGTGCTCGCCAGGTAGGAGCGCACCAGGTTTTTCCACTGGTGGGCTTCGATCAAGAACTTGAGCCGGGGCTCGGGAAGCTTCCAGTGGAGGTACCAGGAGAAGCGGGGGGTGTCGTTCCGGTCGTTCATCAGCACCGGCGGCAGGACGATGGTCTCCTCCGGATAGAGGTCGAACCACTTCTTCGTCGCATAACAGGGCACGTGAGGGAGGAAGAAGCCGACGGCCAGGAAGAACGGTTCCTTTGGTTTGGCGTTCAGTTGCTCGACTGCCCAACTGGCCACCTTCCAGTCGCCCTTGTCTTCGTCCCGGTGCGGGAACCATCCCCAATCCACCAGCGGGTGGGGCGAAGGTGTGTTGACGAGCTTGTGCGGCGGTTTCGCACCCACCGTGGCCGGCGGACCCACGTGGCGGAACTCGCCGTCGGAAGGCTTGCGCCCGTAGCGCCCATGGTAGACCTTGCCCGTCATGTACGTCTCGTAACCGTAACGGGCCAGATAGCGGGGCAGGGAAACCAGGTCCCGGAGCTCCTCGACGTCCCGGAACCAAGGGGCGAGGCCGTAGATGCCGGTCGTCGAAGGGCGGAGGCTCAGCATCAGGCTCGTGCGCGAAGGGTTGCACAGCGGCGCCTGGCAGTGGGCGTTGGTGAACAAGACGCCGCGCCGCGCCAGGCGGTCCATGTTCGGCGTCTTCACCTGGGGATGTCCCGCCAGCGGGCTGACCCAGTCGTTCAGGTCGTCGATGGCGATGAAGAGGATGTTCGGGCGTTTCGCCGCGGAAAACGCCGGCGCAACGAGGACGGCCAGCGCCAGCGCGAGGGCGGCCTTCTGCATGCCCCGATTCTATATCGGATCCCGCGCGGCGCGATCAGTCGCGCGCGTCGAGTTCGGCCACGAGCGATGCCACGGCCTCGCGGAGCTTCTGGGTCAGCCTGGTCCGGTCCTTCAGCGTGCAGCCTTCGGTGGAGATCGGCTCGCCGAACAGCACCTCCACCCGACCGCCCTTCACGTAAAGGCTGCCAATGGCCAGCACCTCGCGGGTTCCCCGGATGGCGAACGGCGCCAGCGGAACGCCCGCTTTGATGGCGATATAGGCAGCCCCTTCCTTGAACTCCCCCAATCGTCCTGTCCGGGACCGCGAACCCTCGGGAAAGACGAGTACCGAGAGCCGGCGCCGTAGGATCGTGCGCGCCGCCTCGGTCATGATCCGCAGCGAGCCCCGGACGTCCTCCGGATCCACCGGGAAATGCCCCGTGCGGCGCAGATGCGTGCCGAGAAACGGTAGCCGCACGTACTTGGCGTTCACCAGGAACAGGAAGCGCTCCGGCATCGCCGTCAGCGCCACCGGAGTGTCATAGAGGCTCACGTGGTTGCCCGCGAAGACGTAGGGGCCGCCGCCGGCGAGCTTCTCCGTTCCCCGGACCCGCAAGCGCACGCCGGCCAGAAACAGCAGCAGGCGCGCCCATGCCCGGGCGATCTTGTCCGTGGCCCAGCCCCGCGGATCGAAGAACGAGACGGCCACCGAGACCGAGCCGAACAAGATGGTAGAGAGGATGATCAGCGGATCCCTGACCAGCAGCGCCCACAGGTAACCTGGATTCATCGCGGAAGCAGACGATTATACGCCACCGCCCGCCGCGGCCATCCCAGACCTGGCTGCGCCGCGACTCGGGGGCCTCAGAGCTTCAGCCCGGCGAATGCCTCCGAAAGCTTCTTGTACGTGGTTCCCAGGTCCTCGGGAATCACCCGCGTCTCGCCCACGGTGGTCATGAAACTCACGTCGCCCGGCCACCGCGGCAGCATGTGCATGTGGATGTGGCCGGCCACTCCCGCCCCGGCGCAGGCGCCGACGTTCATGCCGAGATTGATCCCCTTGGGCCGATAGACGCGGCGGAGGATGCCCTCGGCCGCCTGGACGAGCCGCATCATCTCGAGCACGGTCTCCTCGGCGGCCTCTTCGAGAGTGGCCACGTGCTCGAACGGCGCGATCATGATGTGGCCGTTGTTGTAAGGGTAGAGATTCAGGAGGACGAAGTTGCGTCGCGCCCGGTGGACCACGAGGTTTTCCTCATCCTTGCCGGGCTCCGCTTTTTCACAGAAGATGCAGCGGCCCCGCGGCGCCGCTTTGCTGACGTAGGCATAACGCCACGGTGTCCATAGCCGGTCCATGAATCCAAACCGGGGGTTCAGGCGGAGGGAGACGTCTCTCCGGCGGCCGGCTCCTCACGTTTGGCGTTGACCAGGTCCTTGACTTCCTTACTGGGCTTGAAAAACGGAATCCGCTTCGCCGGCACCTCCACCCGCTCGCCGGTCTTCGGGTTCCGCCCGATCCTTGCCTGGCGCTCCCGGGTCCGGAAACTGCCGAACCCGCGGATCTCCACCTTGTCCCCGCTGCGCAGTGCCCGCACGATGCTGTCGAAGATCGCCTCCACGATCACTTCCGAATCCTTCCGGGTCATCTCGACGACCCGCGACACTTCTTCAATCAGGTCCGCTTTCGTCATTTTCTTCTCCATCTCGTTCGTCTCAGCCGGTCGCTGCCATGGCCCTGCGGCCAGCGGCGGGACGCTCTGCCTTCAGCGGCTCTCACCCTGGCCTTTGAGATTGATCACCTCTTCGATCGTCAGCGTCGCCGCGGCGGCTTCCCGCTGGTACTCCTCCAGGCGGCTGCGCTCCTCGTCGTCGGCGATCGCCCGCACGCTCAACCCGATGCGCCGTTCGACCTCGTTCATCTTGATGATCTTGAATTCGGCTTCGCGGCCCACCGGCACCGGCGCCTCGCCGGCGGCCCGGTCAAACGGCGGCAGTTCGGAATTGTGGCACAGCCCCTCGACGCCGGGAGCCAGTTCGACGAAAGCTCCGAAAGAGGCATACCGGGTGACCTTTCCCCGGACGACGTCGCCCACCTGGTGCTGCTGGAAGAAGGTCTCCCACGCGTCCGGCTGCAACTGCTTGATGCCCAGCGAAAGCCGCCGGTTCTCGGCGTCGATGTTCAGGATGACGGCTTGAGCCATTTGGCCCTTCTTCAATACTTCCGAGGGATGCTTCACCCGTTTCGTCCACGAGAGATCCGAGATGTGCACCAGGCCGTCGATTCCCTCCTCGATCTCGATGAACGCCCCGAAGTCGGTCAGCTTCCGCACCCGGCCCTCCACCACCGAACCGACCGCGTAGCGGTCCGCCACCGTGGTCCACGGGTCCGGCTCGAGCTGCTTCAACCCCAGTGAGATCCGCCGCTCCCGAGGCTTGACGTCCAGCACCACGCTCTCGACCTGGTCGCCGACCTTCACTACCTTCGATGGGTGCTTCATGCGCCGGGACCACGTCATCTCCGAAACGTGAATCAGGCCTTCCACTCCCGGCTCGAGCTCGACGAAAGCGCCGTAGTCGGTGACGCTCACCACCCGGCCGAAGACGCGGGAGCCCGCCGGGTAACGTTCTTCGACCGTTTCCCACGGGTCCGGCGCGAGCTGTTTCAACCCCAGCGAGATCCGCGCCTTTTCCCGGTCGAGCTTCAGCACCTTTACCGTGATCTCCTGGCCCTCCTGTAACAGCTCCGAGGGATGGTTCACGCGGCCGTAACTCATGTCGCCGACATGCAGGAGCCCGTCGATGCCCCCTAAATCGACGAAAGCGCCGTAATCGGTGATGTTCTTCACCACACCCGCTACTACGGCGCCGACTTCAAGGGCCTCCAGAGTAGCTTTGCGCCGGGCGGCGATCTCCTCCTCCAAGGCCAGCTTTCGAGAAACGACGACATTGCCGCGCCGCCGGTTCAGCTTCACAATCTTGACCGCGATGTCCTGCCCCACCAGCGCCTCGAGGTTCCGCACCGGACGGACGTCGGCATGGGAGGCCGGCAGAAAGGCTTCTACTCCCACATCCACCGACAACCCCCCCTTGATGCGGCCCAGCACCCGCCCGGACACCGAGAGGTTCTCACGGTAGGCTTTGTCAAGATTCCTCCACGCCCGGAGCCGCCGGGCCCGGCGGTGCGAAAGACGGATATAGGTGTCCAGGGCCGGCGCCCGGCGGTCCACCATCACGTCGATCTCGTCGCCCTGCTGGACCAGGATCGAGCCGTCGGGCTGGCGGAACTCTTCGATCGAGACGATGCCCTCGGACTTGTAGCCGATGTCGACGATGACTTCCGTGTCCGTGACTTTCAGAACATGACCGCGGAGAATCTCACCCTCGGCCGGGGGGGCAAGATGACTGTAGTCATCGATGAGTTGTTCCAGGTCTTCCGGCTCGGAATCCGCAACTGCCTCATTGTGCAGTTCATCCTGGTTGTTTGCCATGGCCAAGTCTCCGCGTCAGCCGACCCTTCAACGGGCAAATCAGACCCCGGTCCGCCTTTCCGGCGGAGATCTTTTCTGCGCGAGACAAACGGCGACAAGCTCCGAGCATTCGATTCTCGCTCCCAGCTTCGGAGCGGGACCGTGCGGCTGACCAACCAGACGCCGAACAAGACGAAACCGTTTCGGCCGAACCCTCGACGCTGGGCATGGTCACCCTCCACGCTCGTGTCCGGCAAACCACGTCGCTCTCAGGTTTAGACACGGACAACCCGTTGAAAGATCAGTACTTTAATGCACTATAGCCGACCCCGGTCGCCTTGTCAACCGGCCCTTTCGCAGTCTCGCCGCCCCGTGAGAAGTTCTCCCGATGCGCAAAGCGGGAACGTTCGGCGGGCGGCAGTCCGGGCGCCCCGGCAACTCCCCGCAAACCGCAGCCCGACCGGCGCCACTCGTGCCGACTGCCTTGGGATACCTCCAGCTTCGAGCGGAGCCGGCGCCGGTGGCAGGCCATCGCCCAGCGCGGGCGCTGCCGCATGCCCTGACTTTCCACCCTTTCTCCAGGCGGCTCCACCCACCGGAGGGCCGCCGCCCCCCGGAAGCTTCGCCGTCCGCGGAACATCCGGGCTCTCGATTGCTCCGGCGCGTTCCCCGCCAGGGCCGGCCCTGGTCCGGGCCCGCCCGCCGCTATACTGGAGTGACTGGCGCCGGCCTCGCGTGCCGGCCGACGGCGGCGATGAAGATTCTCGCACTCAACTGCGGCAGTTCCACAGTCAAGTATCAGCTTTTCGAGTCAGATCCGGACCTCATCCGGCGGAACGAGGACCGGGTGCTCGCCCGCGGCAGCATCGAGCGGATCGGTACGCCGCCGTCGCCGGTGAAGTTCGTCCTCGGCGGCGCCGCCAGAATCGGCTACGAGGCCGACGTAGCGAGCCACCGCGACGCCGTGGATATCGCCATCGAGTGCCTCACCGACCCGGACAACGGCGTGATCCGGAGCATCGGCGAGATCGACGGTGTCGGCCACCGTGTCGTCCACGCCGGCGAGTACTATGCCGAATCGGTGATTATCGACGCCGAGGTCGAGCGCCGGATCGAGGAGTGCTGCGAGCTCGCGCCCCTCCACAACCCGCACAACCTGAGCGGCTACCGGGCGGTGCGGGCCGCCTTGCCCGAGTGTCCCCACGTCGCCGTCTTCGACACCGCCTTCCACCAGACCGTGCCCCGGCAAGCCTATCTGTTCGGCCTGCCCTATGAGCTCTACGAGAAACACCGCATCCGCCGGTACGGCTTCCACGGAACCTCGTACGCTTACGTAACCCAACGGTTCGCCGCCATCCGCGGAGGTTCGCCGGCCGACTACAAACTGATCATCTGCCACCTCGGCAGCGGCTCTTCCGCCTGCGCAGTGGACCGCGGCCGCTCGGTGGAGACTTCCATGGGCTTCACGCCCCTTGACGGCCTCATGATGGGGACCCGTCCGGGCCTCCTCGATCCGGGCGTCCTCCTGCACCTGATCTCCCGCCACGGCCTCAGCGTCTCCGAAGTGGCCGAAATGCTCAATAGTCGCAGCGGCCTCCTCGGTCTTTCCGGCGTCACCAACGACATGCGGGCGCTGGTCGCCGCCGCCCGCCGCGGCGACCCCCGGGCGGCTCTGGCCATCGACGTCTTCGGCTACCGAGTGAAGAAATACATCGGGACCCTTTACGCCGTTCTCAACGGCGCCGACGCGCTGATCTTCACCGGTGGCATCGGCGAGCACCAGCCTCTCGTGCGCCGCCTTTGCTGCCAGTCGCTCGACAGTTTGGGCATCCTTGTCGATCCGGAGCGCAACGAGGAAGCGCACGGGCGGGAAATGCGCGTCAGCCCGGACGGCGCCGCAACCGAAGTCTGGGTGATCCCGACCAACGAAGAGCTGCTGATCGCCCGCGAAACCGTCCGCCTCATCGCCGGCAGGCGCCCAGGCGGGCAGTGAAGGCGTGGACCGGCGGGTCGGTGAGTTCCAGCCGGAAAGATTTTCTCCGGAGAGGCCTAAAGCTGTCCGGTCTCTCTGCCGATGCAACCAAGGGGGTGAGTATGCCCTTTCCACACCTCTACACTGCCTACCTGCTGGCCACCCTCGCCGGCGGCGCCATCTTGATGGCCGCCGCGGTCGCCGCGGCTTACCGATGGGGCCGGGTGACCGGCGAACGCGCCCTCGCTTCCCGCAGCCCCAAGTGGCAGGTCTACGCCACGGCTCTCTGCCCGGTGGTGGCGTTTTCCTTGACCTTGCTCGCCGATCCCCGGCTCGGCGCTTTCGCTTTCCAGGTCTTCGCCGGCCTCGCCGCCCCGGCTGTCGTCGGCGCCGGTCTCCGTATCAATCAGCCCCGGCCGGCGCTTCTGTGAACGGCTCCTCTGCCGTCCCCCGTCTTTCGTGGCCGGCCGCCTGGACAACTTCAGACCCCCGAGTTTGCTACACTTGAGCATTTTGAGGTCCGAGTAAGTTGACGCTTCACTTTGTTGACTACCTGATACTCGCGCTCTACTTCGCGTTCGTCATCGGCATCGGCTACCTGCTGAAGCGGAAGATCTCCACGAGCGCCGATTTTCTTACCTCCAACCGTTCCGTGCCCCTCTGGATCACCTCGCTGGCCTTCGTCGCCACGAATCTCGGCGCCCAGGAACTCGTGGGCATGTGCGCCTCCGGGGCCAAGTACGGCATCATGACTTCCCACTTCTACTGGGTGGGCGCCATCCCGGCGATGCTGTTCGTCGGCCTCTTCATGATGCCCTTCTATTACGGCTCCAAGGCCCGCAGCGTCCCCGAATATCTCAAGCTCCGCTACGACGAGAAGACCCGGGCTTTCAACGCGCTGACCTTCGCGGTGATGACCATCTTCTCCTCCGGGATCTCCATGTATGCCCTGGGCCTGCTCTTCCAGTTGGTCCTCGGCTGGAGCTTCACCGCCAGCGTCCTGCTCAGCGCGGCCATCGTGCTCGCCTACACCTTCTTCGGGGGACTGACGAGCGCCATCTACAACGAGGTTCTGCAGTTCTTCCTCATCGTCTGCGGCTTCGCCCCCCTGGCCTTCTTCGCCGTCCACCGGGCCGGCGGCTGGGCCGGCATCGTCGAGCGCGTCCAACACCCCCAGTTCGGCGATGCCTGGGTGCATAGCTGGAAATACGCCGCCAACCCCTCCGCCAACCCCATGGGAGTCGAGGTCTTCGGCATCATCATGGGACTCGGCTTCGTGCTCTCGTTCGGCTACTGGTGCACCAACTACCTCGTGGTGCAGCGCGCCATGGCCGCCGACACGATGGCCGCGGCGCGGCTGACCCCGATCGTCGGCGCCTTTCCCAAGATGCTCCTCCCGTTCATCGTCATCGTGCCTGGGATCGCCGCCCTCGCCCTCACCAACGATCCGAGCATCGCCTACCACCTGCCGCCGAAAGGCAGCTCGTACGACTACGATCAGGCCATCACCACGCTGATGGCTCAGTTCTATCCCAGCGGAATGCTCGGCATCGGGTTGACGGCGCTCATGGCTTCCTTCATGAGCGGCATGGCCGGCAATGTGACGGCTTTCAACACGGTCTGGACCTACGACATCTACCAGAGCTACATCAGGAAAGACGCCCCGGATTCTCATTACCTGTGGGTCGGACGCGCCACCACCGTCGTCGGCACGCTGCTCTCGATCGGCGCTGCTTACCTCGCCACGCTCTACAACAACATCATGGACCTGCTGCAGCTCGTCTTCGGGTTCGTCAACGCGCCGCTCTTCGCTACGTTCCTGCTCGGGATGTTCTGGAAGCGGACCACCGGCCACGGGGCCTTCACCGGCCTGCTGGCGGGCACGGGGGCCGCCGCTTTGACGCACGGACTCACGCTGGCCGAGGGAAAGGGCGCCTGGATCGCCCAACTCCACGAATTCCCCAGCGTCATGGCCCAGAACTTCTGGATCGCCATCTTCGCCTGGACCACCTGCTTCGCCGTCACCATCCTGGTGAGTCTCGCCACCCGGCCCCGGCCGGTGGCGGAGCTGAAGGGGCTCGTCTACGGCGTAACCGAGATCCCGCGCCCGGAGGAGAACGTGCCCTGGTACCTCCGCCCGGCGCCGCTCTCGATCGCCGCCGGCGTGGCCTGCGTCCTGTTGAATGTGATCTTCTGGTAAATCGCCTATGTGGGACCTTCGCACCCCCTCCGGCATCCTGTTCACGATCTACGGCGCACTGTTGACCGCTTTCGGCCTGCTTTCGCCGGAGACCCGGGCGCCGCTCGCCGAATACAACGTGAACTTGTGGAGTGGCTTCCTCTTCCTCATCTTTGGAGTGACCATGCTATGGATGTCCCGGCGCGCGACTTGATCGAAGCATTCCAAACGCATTACGCCACCGAAGCCACGCCCGCCGTCTACCGGGCGCCCGGCCGCGTGAACCTCATCGGCGAGCACACCGACTACAATCTCGGCTTCGTCTGCCCGGTGGCGCTGGAGCTGGCCTGTTACGTGGCCGCCGCTCGGAATGCCGCGGGCAAGCTGCGGATCTACTCCCGGAACATGGACGAGAGCCGCGAGTTCGATACGGCCGCCGTCGGAGAGCTGCAGCCGGCCGGCGACTGGAGCGACTACGTCGCCGGCGTCGCCGTGATGCTCGCCCGGGAAGGCTACGAGATCCGCCCGATGGATCTCTACATCGATAGCCGCGTGCCCCGGGGTGGGGGGCTCAGCTCTTCGGCTTCCCTCGAGGTCTCGGTAGCTCTCGCGTTGCTCGACGGCCGGGAGATCGACAAGGTCGCGCTGGCCAGGCTGGCCCGCCGCGCCGAGAACGAGTTCGCCGGTATGCCCTGCGGCATCATGGACCAATACATCTCGGTCTTTGGCCGCCGGGGCGCTGCCCTCAAGATCGACTGCCGGGATTTGAGCTTCGACGTGGTCCGGTTGCCCGAGGCCGTCGAGATCGTGGCCGTCAACACTATGGTGAAGCATGAGCTCGGCGGCACCGCCTACCGCGACCGGGTCGCTGAATGCCAGGCGGCCGTCGAGGCCATCCAGCGCCGGCATCCGGACGTGAAGAGCCTGCGGGACGCCGATCTGAACCAACTCGATCTGGTGACGGGCGTTCCCAAGATGCGGGCCCGCCACGTAATTACCGAGGATCGGCGGGTGGAAGAGTTCGTGGCCGCCGCCGGCCGCGGAGATCTCTGGGAGATGGGGCGCCTCTTCGTCGCCTCCCACCACAGCCTGCGGCACGACTACGAGGTGAGCTGCGAGGAGCTCGATTTCCTGGTGGACGCCGCCGTCGCTTTGCCTTACGTCTACGGCGCCCGCATGACCGGCGGCGGCTTCGGCGGCTGCACGGTCAACCTCATCAAGCCCGGCCGCGGCGAGGAGTTCCGGGAAACGCTCCACCGCGCCTACCGCGAGCGGTTCGGCCTCGAGCCGGTCTTCTACCCCGTCAAGCCCTCCGACGGCGCCTCCCGCGTCGCCTGAGGGGATGTTTCTCCTCGGGTTTTCCCGTATTCCGGCGGTATTTTCCCCGGAATCGCATGAAACCGGCTCCCCGCCCGCCGCGTCACTGAGGTTGGTTTTTCGACACCCATCGAGCGGCGGCCGGTGTTCGAACTCCGGCCGCTGGAGGAGGCGCCGATGACGAGAACGCCCATGCTGGCCGGCTGGCTCCTGGCAGCCCTCGCCGCTGCGGCGACCGCTGAGAAACCCGCCTGGAAGGCCGACGTCGAGGCTGCCCGCCAGGCGATGAACGCCGGCCTGTTGGAGAAGGCGGAAACCGATCTGCAACTGGCCCGGCGTGCGGCTTCCCTTGCCGGAAACCCCGACGGCGACCTGGCTTCTGCCTATGAACGCCTGGCGGAGCAGTACGAGCGCAGCGGAAGGCTCCAGAGAGCGATCGCCCGGCTGCAGGATGCCGTCGAGATCTGGGGCACGGTGATCGGCGAAGACCAGCCCAAGCTCGCGGCGCTGCTCACCCGCATGGCGCGGCTCTATGAGGAGGCCGGGGGCCCGGAGGAGGCGGAGACCTGCTACCGGAAGTCGCTGGCTACGCTCCGAAGCCATTACCGCGAGGCGGATCCCGCCGTGGCGGCGGCGCTGGGGCGCCTGGCCGAGCACCTGGCGGCCCGCGGCCGTCTGGACGAAGCCGAGGAGGCCTACCGGAAGGCGGTCGATGTGCTGGACCGGGCTTTCGGGACCCCCAGCCCCGCCTTGGCAGCGGCGCTCCATGGGGCGGTAGAGCCTTTGCTGAGGGCGTCCCGCTACCGCCTCGCGCTGGATCTGGAAGCCGCCGCCCGCCGCACCGGCCGGCTGCCGTCCCGGATCGGCAAAGGCGTCCGTCCGCCGATGCTCGTGTCGAAAGCCGAGCCGAGCTTCACCGAACAGGCGCGCCGCCTCCGGGTGCAGGGCGCCGTCCGTCTCGCCATGGTGGTGGACGAGACCGGCGTCCCGGCGGCCATATGGGTGACCGAACCGCTGGGTTTCGGGCTGGACGAAGAAGCGGTGAAAGCCGTCTCGCAGTGGCGCTTTCAGCCCGGTGAAAGGAACGGCGAGCCCACGCCGGTCGTCACGCAAGTCGAAGTCCACCTGCGGCTGCTGTAGTCCGCACCCGGAGCCGCCGCCCTGCCGGGCGGGGAAGTCCGTCCAGTCGCCCGGCCGCCGGCAGTCCGCTCAGGCTGTCAGCTCGACCAGCGCGTCCAGCACCTGCTTCGGCCGTTCTTCGAAGAAGGGCCGGTCTGACTCCCGGTACGGCTGCAACTGGTCGAACCACGTGGCCTCAGGATCGTACCGGGCGAAGAACGGAATCCGCACCAGTTCCGGCTGCCGGGCCTGCAGAAACTCCAGGATGAAGACCGGATCGGCCCCGATCTCCGTTACGCCCAGGATCCGGACCTTCCCCTGGAAGGCCGACATCGAAGGGCCCCGCACATTGCGCGCCAGACCGGAAACCTGGTTGTACGCCTCGCGGTAGATCTCCCACACCCGCACCAGCGGCAGCTCGAAATAGTGGCGGGCGCCGGTGTCCCGCTCGACGAACATGTAGTAAGGAATCATGCCGAGCTGCACCCCGGTCCGCCACAGCTCCGCCCAGGCGTCGGCGTCGTCGTTGACGTGCCGCACCACCGGCGACTGCATCCGGATGTTGGCCCCGGTAGCCCGGATCCGCCGAATCGCTTCCCGCGCAATGGGACTCGAGAGTTCCACCGGATGGTTGTAATGTCCCATCACCGCCAGGTGCCGCCCGCTGGCCACGATTTTGTCGAACAGCCGCAGCACCTCGTCGGAATCCGGGTCCGAAACGAACCGGTGAGGCCAGTACGCCACCGCCTTCGTGCCGATACGGATGTTCCGGATGTGCTCCAACTCGGGCGTCAGCAGCGGCTCGATGTATGCCGCCAGCGTTCTGGCTTTCATCACCATCGGGTCTCCGCCCGTGAACAATACGTCCGAGACTTCCGGATGCTGCTTCAGATACCGGATCAGCTTGTCCACCTCACGGGAGGCGAACCTCAGGTCGGAAATCCCCACGAACTGCGCCCACCGGAAACAAAAGGTGCAATATGCGTGGCACGTCTGGCCCTGGCTGGGGAAGAAGAGGACCGTTTCGCGGTACTTGTGCTGCACCCCGTCCAGGCGCTCACCGTCGAGGTACGGCCGGTTGTGCGTCAACTGCCCCGCCGGGTGCGGGCTGAGCTGGAACCGGATCTCGTTCGCCGCCCGTTGCGTCTCTTCGCGCGGGGCTCCCCCAAGCACGAGTCCGGCCATCCGGTCGTATTGCCTGGCCGTGAGCATCCCCCGCTGCGGGAAGGTGAGCTGATACATCGGATCGTCCGGAACGCGGTCCCAGTCGATCAGCTCGTCGATCACGTACGTGTTGGTGCGGAATGGAAGAACCGCCGAAACCACCATCACGGCTTCCTGCAGCTCGGGTGAGAGGCGCGACCAGACGGCAAGCTTCTTGATGTTCTCCCGGGTGACTGCCTGATACCTCCTTGGAATTTCGGTAGATTGAACGATCATGAAAAGCGCCTCCTTCCCTCGATTCTCTTTTCCGCCCTTGGGACACGAATACCCTTGGGGCGGGTCTCCGCCACGGCGGATCGGTTGTTTTGTTGTCTTGTGACCCGCGGCGGCCGTTCCTCAGTCGCCGCCGGGTTGCAACCAGGACGCCCTAGTGTCCTCTACGAGCGGACCCAGGGGGGCAGGGGCAGGTCCGAGCGAACTTGGTTACGCCCAATTATAACACGCGGGGCAAGGATTACCGCGCTTTATCGAACTGATCCGCCGCGGGCGCCGGACCTGCTTCGGCCGCCCACGCCGCATCAGCCGCCGGCGTCTTGCGAAACGCGCTCCTCGAGCCGGGCCAGCCAGCCGGCGAGAAGCGCCGCGTGTCCAGGCAGCCTCGCGAAGACCTCCTCGGCCAGCTCTTCGTTGTGAGTGTGGACAGTGAGGTTGCGGTCCCGGGCGACCCCGAACATTCGTCGCGCTTCGTCTTCGCTCAGCAGGCCCGTCCGGAAACTCGCCCGGATCGCCGACCCCGGCGAGGCCGCCGGCAGGTTTTCGACCGTCGCCAGGAAAGCCTGAGCAGCCTTCCACACCGTCCCGAAAGAGTACTCGAAGCACTGGTGGATCGCCGCGTCGCGGGCGATCTCGCTCTTCGGCTCCTTCAGGGCGGCGAACAACGTCTCGGGCGCCCGCCGCGCCATGCGCAACCGCTCTTTCACTCGCTCCACGGCACGCCCTCCTCGAGCACCCGCTCCCGCAGCGAGCGCGGCGCCGGATTCCCGGCCGCCGCGGGCGCCGCACCACAGAACAGAAGACGAAAGGCCGGAGTCCCGGGGCTGGCCCCTGTGCTCCGGCCGTTGGATCTGTCGCCTTCCCGGGCGTGCCGGTCTAGTGGACGGCCACCGTCACCCCGGCGGGCGTCGCCTCCCCATCGACCTCCACGCGGATCTCCACCGACGCGCCCGCCGGCGCATCCTCGGGGACCACCACGTTGAGCTGCGCCACTCCGTCAACCAGGCCCGGAGCGGCCCCGGCGTAAAGCACCCGAGCCTGTTTGCTGCCGACCAGGACCGTCACCTGGACGCCTTCCAGCGGTTGCGGCGCCGTCACCACCTGCCCGTCCACCGAGGCCCTCGAGCCGATACCGGTGGCGTAGAGCACCAGGACGTCGCCCCGCTTCACCGGGTTGTCCGGACCGTTCAACGAATAGGCGCCGTCGTCGTAGTTGAGCGCCGCCGCCTGGCCACGGCCGGTCCCGGTGAGGGTGAACAGACCCGGGGTGACCGGTTTTACCGGCAAGGCAAGCACGTTGGACCACACCCCGGCATACTCCACCTGAAGGTGGGTCTCGCTCTTGTCCTCGACGGCCTTCGGAACGATCACGTTGATCTGGTTCTGCGAGGCATAGAGCACCGGCGCGGGATGCCCGTCGAAGAGCACCCGGGTGTCGGCCAGCGCCGCCGGGAAGACGCCGTTTTCAGGCGTCGCCGTCGCCGCCACCCCGGGACCGAGCCCGAATCCGAAGAGCGAGACGATCGTGCCCGGGCTCACCGGACCGTCGTCCAGCGTGGCGGCGTGCCGCACCCCGTTCGACGAGACACAGGCGCCGGACGCCGATTCGACGTCGATCTTCGTCGCTTCAACGCCGCCGGCGTCATTCAGCCTCCCGTAGACCTCGACGCAGGAACCGATCTGCAGCGGGCCGTGCTCCTCGCCGATCATCGTCGCCGCGCTTACCACCACATTCCGGCCGCCGATCTCCCAGGTCCCAATGTGGTCCGGAGTTCCAGGACCCGACGTGACGACCCCCTCGAACTTGAAGACGCCGGAATCCTCACCCGGCGCTCCAGACGTGCACTTCGACATGGGCTTCGTCTCGATCTCCTGCGAGGCCAGTGAGCCGTCGGCCTGGAGCGCGCCCTTAACTTCGACACAGGCGCCGGCCTCGAATGGGCCGTTCTCCGCCTCGAGCTTGGTCATTTCCGTCACGCTCACGCTCTGCCCGCTGACGGTCCAGTCGCCTACCAGGCCGCCGCCACCGCCCGGCAAGACTTCGATGATCCCGTAGAACTCCATCGAACCCGGCCCCGACGCCACACCGCACTTGGCCGCCGAATCCTGGCGGTCGATCTCCCGAGCCAGCACCGCCCCGTCACTCAGGAGCCGTCCGTCCACTTCCACGCAGGCGTTTGGCTGCGGCATCATGCCGTCGAAGTCGACCTCCGTCGACTGATCGACGACTACCGTGCGGCCGCCGATCCGCCAATCGCCATAGGTCGTTCCGGAGGGCATCTCCTGCACCAGCCCATAGAAGGAGACCTTGTCATCCCGGTTGGGATCCCTCGATGAGCAACCGCCCGCCGAAGACTTCACTTCAATCTTTTCGGCGTCAAGACTCCCGTCGGCTTGCGCCTGACCCTTCACCTCGACACAGGAGCCCACCGCCGCCGGCCCGTGCTCCTGCTCGATCTTGGTCGTGGGGAGGACATGAACGGTCGAGCCGTCCACCATCCAGTCCCCGATCAGTTCGCCGCTTTCGGGCAAATCCTCCACCGTGCCGTAGAACTCCATCTGGGCCGCGCCCATCCCGGCGTCGCACTTGCCCGGCCGCTGCGTCTCGATCTCCTTGGCCTGGATGGCGCCGGCGTCATTGGCGGCCTGGCCCTTCACTTCCACGCAGGCCGCCGGGGCGAACTGCCCGTATTCGGTTTTCAGTTTCGTGGCCGCGTCCACGATTACTGCGTGCCCGGCTACGATCCACTCGCCCAGCAGACCGTCGGCCGGCATCTGATCGATGAAACCATCCAACTTCACTTGGCTGGTCAGCGAATGGTCGGCGCCACTGGAATCGTCGCTCGAGTCGCTGTCGCCGGAATGGCTGGAATCGCCCGGCCCGCCCGAGTCGCCCGATCCAACCGAGCCGTCCGAGCCCGAGTCGTCTCCAGGAGAGGCCGACCCACACTTGCCCGGCTCCTCGGTCTGCATCTCGGACACCTGCTTGGCGCCGTCGCTCGCCTCGGTCCCCTCAACTTTCACACAAGTCCCCACCGCGAACGGTCCGTGCTCGGTCTTCAGTTGGGTCGCCTCCACCACTGTGACCGCCTGGCCGCCGATCGTCCACACCCCGGCCGTGCCGCCGGACGGCATCGACTCCACCAGACCGTGGAACTCGAACTTCATCCCGGCCGAGCCCGCTCCGCACTTTTCCATTTCCTTCGATTCGATACTGGACGCCATTACGGAGCCATCGGTCTGCGGCCAGCCCTCCACTTTCGCGCACGCGCCGACCTGCAGGGGGCCGTGGTCCTGCTCCAGCTCAGTGCTGTCGTTTACGTGAACCGTTCGGGAACCCACGGTCCACACCGAAGGCGACATCTCCTGAATCAGCCCATAGAACTCAATCTTGTCGTTGTGGTCGTCGTCTCCTGCCCAGCCGACGAACGGAAGCCCCAGCGCCACCACAAGCACAGATATTCCCAGTCGTTTCATCATGTGTGTCCCTAACCGGAGTAGATGCATCGGTATACTCGCCGACGCACGCAAAGTGCCAATTTGGACCTTTACCCGAGCGGAGCGTGTCCTGCGCAACCCCTCACGACTTAACAGTTCCTCTATCTTGCGGCGGACTCCGCACCGCGCCCAGCCGCCTGTCCCGGAGCCCCCGTTGTGAAATAATTTCCCAGTCTCCAACGGTGGTTGGAAAAAAATTCCACGGGGAAACCGCTTACCCAGCCCTATCCCGATCGAGATAGTCTAGATTCGCCGGCGCTGCCGCGAGCGCCGGCCCCCTCAGCGGCCGAAGACAAATCGCGCCCGGCGTGGATCGGCCCCTCCGTGGAGTGCCCCGTTACGAATCAGGATCACCGTCGGCGAGGCTGAGTCGCTCCACGGCCCGCGTACCACTACCCGGTGCCCCAGCACTCCAAGCTCGGCCGTGACATCGGGTGGGATTCGCTCTTCGGCCGCCAGTTTGCCCGGGGCGAACGCGTGATTTCCGAAGGAGCTATATAGGTGATAGGAGCGCACTCGGGGAGCCTCCACCGCCTGCTGCGGCGTCATGCCGAACTCGATGATGTCGAGCAGCACCTGAAGCGTCGCCTGGTCCTGGTTGTCTCCCCCCGGAGTGGACATGATCAGGAATGGTCTGCCGCCGTGCGTGACCAGTGTCGGGCTCAGCGTAATCCGCGGCCGTTTCCCTGGCTCGAGGACGTTGGGATGTCCGTCGATCAGGACGAATGACTGCAGACGGGTGCTGAGCGGAATCCCGGTGTCTCCGGCGATCACTGAAGGCAACCACGCCCCCGACGGCGTCGCCGAAAACACGTTGCCGTGGCGATCGACGACGTTCACGCAAGTCGTGTCCGATACCCAACGGTCCGGAACCGGCTTCCCGCGCCGCGCCGAGAGATCGAGCGGCGGGCCCAACGGCCCCGGCCGGTGCTCGGTCGAGGCGGCTTCCGGATCGATCAGCCGCCGCCGCTCGGCGGCATACTCTTTGGAGAGCAACCGCTTGGCGGGTATGTCGGCGAACTTTGGGTCTCCGTAGTAACGGTCCCGGTCGGCCATCGCCAGCTTGAGGGCCTCGACGACGGTGTGCAAGTACTGCGTCGAGTTGTGCCCCATCTCCCGGAGGTCGAATCCCTCGAGGATGTTCAGCGCCTCGAGCAGCGCCGGCCCTTGGCTCCAGAAGCCCGGCTTCGAGACCGTGTAGCCCCGGTAGGTCGTCGAGACCGGCGCCTCCAACGTCGCCCGGAAACCAGCCATGTCGTTGTAGGTGATCAGCCCGCCGTTCTCTCTCGAGAACCGGGCGATCTTGCGGGCGATCTTTCCCTTGTAGAAGTAGTCCCGCACCGCCCGCAGTCTTTTCTGCCGGGAACCCCTGGCGCGCCGTTCGGCTTTCACCAGCTCGGTGAGCGTCCGCGCAAGCTGCTTGTACCGGACCACGTCTCCGGCCTGCGGCGGGCGCCCGTGGGGGTAGTAGAACTTCCAGGAGACTGGCCACAGCTTGAGAATCTGCTCGTCCCTCTCGAGAAACGAAGCGAACTCCTCCGGCAACGGGAACCCGCGGGCATACTCGATCGCCGGCGCCGCCACTTCGGCGAAAGACTTGGTTCCGAATCTCTCCAGCGCCAGGATGAGTCCGTCGAAAACCCCCGGCACGACCGCCGCCCGGATTCCGATCGACGGGATCGGCGGGAACTCGTCGCTTCCTTCCTCCCACGGCTCGGGGCGGCGGCGCCGGTAGAACTCCGCCGTCGCCCCGGAAGGGGCCACACCGACCCCGCTGATCAGCGCCACTTTCTTGCCCTTCATCTTGACGAGCAGCGGCATCTCGCCCCCCAGCCCGAACCGCGACTGCTCGGTGACCGCCGCCGTCAGCACCGCCGCCACGCCGGCATCCACGGCGTTGCCCCCGGCCGCCAGGATCCGGAAGCCCGCTTCGACTTCGAAATTGTTCGCCGCCCCTACCATCTCGCGCACGCCCCGCACTGGGGGAAACATCGTGCGCTCGGGCGGGGCCGAATGAGCGGCCAGGAGCGCGGCCAGCAGGCCCGCGGCGGGCAAGAGTCTGAGAGACTTCATTTGCCCGCATTCTCCGACAAGCGCCGGTACTTGCGCAGCAACTCGTAGAGCGCCACCCCTCCGGCGACGGCGACGTTGAGCGATTGCTTCGTCCCGAGCATCGGGATCCGGACGAACGTGTCGCACTTGCCAAGGATCTCCTCTCGGATTCCCTCCACCTCGTTGCCGAAAACCAGGCAGACCGGGAACTGCGGCTCCCAGTCGAACAGGTCAACCGCATGAGCCGCCGTTTCCACGGCCGCGATCTCATAGCCGCCCTCTCGCAACTCGTCCAGGCGTCGCAGCGGATCCCAATGATGTTCCCAGGCGACCGCCTCCTGCGCCCCGAGGGCTGTCTTCTCGATGGATTTGTGGGGCGGCCGCCCGGTGATACCCCCCAGGATCAACCTCTCAGCCCCGGCGCCGTCCACCGTCCGGAAGAATGCGCCGACGTTGTACAGACTCCGGACGTTGTCCAGCAGCACGGTCACCGGCAGAGGCCGCAACTGTTCGTAAGAACGCCCCGCATGTGTGGCCCGAAAAGGAGTAGCGTCGCTCATTTCATGAAGAATGTGTGGACCGCAGTCACCTCCCGGAACCCAAGCTTGCGGTAGACGCCTTCGCCCGGGCGCGTCGCCTCGAGCACCGCCAGCCGTACGCCGTGACGTTCGTAGGCCTGGAGCACGGCGTGGCGGGAAATCTCGGCCGCGAATCCCCGCCGCCGGTACTCCGGCAGAGTGCCGACGCTGTAAAGGCCCACCACGTCTCCTGCCGCCAGAGTCGCTGCGGTCGACACCGGCATGCCGCCGGCGTACCCTATCCACCCTTCCTGCAGCTTCCAGGCCTCCCTCCGCTGGTAGATCCCGGCGGCCGCCTCGAACGGAATCCCGAAACAGTGAGCGACCACATGGCAGAACGCCAACCGGCTTTCGGCGTCTTTCACCGGACCCACCCTCAGTGTGCGCGTGAACGCGCGCCTGGGCAGCTTCGATACGCGGCCGGCCATGCCCGAGCACCGCACCATGCCCCGCAGCCCCCGCTGGCCGAGCAAATCCCCCAGTACGGCCCCCAACCCCGGCGGTAGGGTGTGCGTGCACACCCAGAAAGACCACGGCAGTCCCCGCAGCCGATAGTAGAGCGCCGCGATCTCCACCCGCCGTTCGAGGCTGTTCCGATCGCTGCCCACCGGCCCGCGGAACATGGCCGCATTGAGTAACGAGACTCGGATTCCCGAACTGGCGGCCACCACGCCGGGCAGCTCTTTCACCTCGCCGCCGGGCGCGTTGCGCGCCAGCGTCTCCAGGCTCAGCCGAAGGTTCCGTTCCACCGCCGCCGCTTCATCCATCCTCGATCGTTAGAGCAAGCTTACCGGATCTACATCGACGGCTAGGGCGGTCGGAGGCCATCCGTGGCCCGCGGCATGTTCCGTGAGCCGGCGCAACTGCTCCCGCAGCGCCTTGCGGCTCGCCGCCTTGATGAGGATCTGATACCGGTACTCCCGCTTCAGCCGGGGCACCGGGGCCTCGGCCGGACCCAGCACTTTCAGTTCCCGTGGCGGCGGATTCAACAACAGCGCCAGTTCCGCCGCCATGCGGTGCGCTTCCAGTTGCCGCTCGGAACGCACCAGGATGCTCGCCAGCGCGCTGAAGGGTGGGTAGCGCATCAGGCGCCGGAAGTGGATCTCCTTCTCGTAGAAAGCGGCATAGTCCTGGGCTGCGGCGCACTCGACCGCGTAGTGGTCCGGATTCAATGTCTGGATGACCACCCGGCCCGGGCTGTCGCCGCGGCCGGCCCTGCCCGCCGCTTGCGTCAACAGTTGAAACGTCCGCTCCGCCGCCCGGAAGTCCGGCAGCCCGAGCCCGATGTCCGCCGAGACCACGCCCACCAGGGTCACGTTCGGGATATCGTGCCCCTTGGCGATCATCTGGGTGCCGGTCAGGATGTCGTATTCGCCTGCCCGGAACCCGTACAGAATCGTTTCGAAAGCTCGCTTGCTGGTCACCGTGTCGCGATCCATCCGCGCGACGCGGGCCTTCGGAAAGTGGCGGCGCAGTTCTTCCTCCACCCGCTCGGAGCCGTAGCCCACGAAATAGATGTACTCGCTGTCGCAGGAGGGGCAGCGCGAAGGCACCGGGGCTGCATAGTTGCAGTAGTGGCACAGCAGCCTTCGGTCCCGGCGGTGATACGTCAGCGTCACGGCGCAGTCCCGGCACTGGATCCGCTCCCCGCACGCGCGGCAGGCGACGAAACTCGAAAAGCCCCGCCGGTTCAGCAGCAGCATCGTCTGTTCGCCGGCCCTGAGGCGCTCCTCGATCGCTTCCACCAGGCGCCGCGAGAACACCCGCTGTTCGCGGGTCTCGAGAAACTCCTGCCGCATGTCCACCACTTCCACCTCGGCCAGCGGGCGGCGCTCCACCCGCTCGGGCAGCTCCAACAGCCGGTACCGCCCCCGCTCGGCATTGAACCGGCTCTCCACGCTCGGCGTGGCCGACCCCAGTACCACCGTCGCCCCGGCCTGCTGCGCCCGCACGATCGCCACGTCGCGCCCGTGATACCGCGGCGTCTCCCCCTGCTTGTAGCTCGTGTCGTGTTCTTCATCCACGACCACCAGGCCGAGATCGCGCACCGGAGCGAAGACCGCCGACCGCGTACCCACCACCACCCCCGCCTCTCCCGAACGGATCCGGCGCCACTGGTCGGCGCGTTCGGCGCCGGAGAACGCCGAGTGCAGGATCGCCACCCGGTCGCCGAAACGCTGATAGAACTGGCCCGCCACCGCCGGCGTCAAGGCGATCTCCGGCACCAGCAGCAAGGCGCTTCGCCCCTGGGCCAGCGCCGTCTCGATGGCCCGCAGGTACACCTCCGTCTTCCCGGAGCCGGTGACGCCGTGTAACAGGAACACTTGGAATTCCCTCTTTTCGAGCGACGCCCCGATCGCTTCGTAGGCCGCTTGCTGGTGCGGATTCAGCCGGTGCCGCGGCCGCTCCGGTTCGGTCTGAAAGCCCGGGCCTTCCGGGCGCAACTGCACCAGGCCCCGCCGGGCCAGGCTCCGCGCCGCCCGGGAGGCATTCTTCACCTTGCTCTCCAGATGCCCCAGGTTGTGCGATCCGGGGTGTAGTTCCAGGTACGCCGCCAGCTCCCGCTCCGCCTTGTTCAGCTTCACCCCCCCGATGGGAGCCGGCAACTCCACCCGGAGCCTTGCCGCCGCCGCCCGGAAGGGATCCCGCAGCCCGTGCACCCGCTCCACTTCGATGAAGCCGCGCCGCAGCAGCGAGCGCAGCGCCGAAGCGGCTCCCGGCACTTTGTGCTTGATCCACCGCTCGCTCAGCGGCCGCGATTCCAGCATCCGGAGGATCGCCACCGCCGGGTCGCTCTGGTCTTCCACCAGCGAAAGCTGCCGGGCGGCTTCCCTGCCGGCGTCCGTCAGCCCGTAGCGCTTGCCCCGGCGGATCTCGCTCTCGAGCGGAGCCATCGCCCGCAGCGCTTCGCCCAGCGGCGCCGAATAGTACTCGGCCATCCATCGCCCGAGCCGCAGCAGGCTTTCGTCAAAGACAGGCTCTTCGTCCAGAAGGCGCAGAACCTCCCGGACTTCAGTCTCCGGGCGGCGGTCATGGCGCTGCAGCACGAAGCCGGCCAGCTTCCTGGGGCCGAACGGGACGAGCACGCGGGAACCGGGCCGCACCCGGTGCCGCAGCGTCAGCGGCAGGCGGTACGTGAAAAGGCGGTCGAGGGGAACCGGCACCGCGACGTCACAATACTCGGAACCGCCGCTCCCCGCTCGGTCGGCGTTCCCGGCCGGCTGCGGCTTCTCCCGCCCGGAACCGCTCTCAGTACAGGCCATCGATCAGCCCGTAGAGGGGGCGGAGCGATGGATAGAGCGCCTTGTACACCTCGTAGCCCCGGCGGTAGATCTGGGATTCCCGCGCCCGGGGCTCTACCGAGCTCACTTCCTTCACCGCCGCGCGGCAGGCCTCCGGAACCGACGAGAACCCGCCGGTGCCGGCCATCGCCAGCAGCGCCGCCCCGTAGGCCGAACCTTCCTGGCTCTCCAATGCCGACACCCGCTTGCCGAAAATATCGGCCAGCACCTGGCGCCAGAACGCGCTCTGCCCCCCACCGCCCGAGGCCCGGACCGATTCCACCGGCACCTCCATTTCCTCGATGATCTCCAGACAGTCCTTCTGGCTGTAGGAGACTCCTTCGATGATCGCCCGCACGAGATCCGCCCGGGTGTGCTTCGCCGTGATCCCGATCCACCCGCCCCGGGCCGTCGGATCCAAGTGCGGCGTCCGTTCGCCCATCAAATAGGGGAGCCAGAACAGCCCTTGAGCCCCCGGCGGCGACTGGGCCGCTTCAGCGGTTAGCGCGTCGTAGTCCGCTCCCGGAGCGAGCTGGTTCCGGAACCACTGCAGGCTGAGCCCGGCTCCCTGCGTCACCCCCATTACGTGCCACTTGCCGGGCACCGCGTGGCAGAACGTGTGCACGCGCCCGGCGGTGTCGTAGTTCGGCTGGTCCATGTAGGCGAAAACGACGCCGGACGTCCCCAGCGTGCAGGAAACGACCCCCGGCTCGACAATCCCGTTGCCCACCGCGCTCGCCGCCTGGTCACCCGCCCCGCCTACCACCGGGGTGCCCGGAGCCAGTCCCGTCGCTTCCGCCGCCTCGGGAGTCACCGTTCCCGTCAATTCGATGGACTCCACCACCTCTGGAAGGATCCCCGTGTCCAGCCCCAGCCGGTCCATCATGCGCGTGGACCATTTGCGCATCACTACGTCGAACATCGACGTTCCCGAAGCGTCGGAGACCTCGGTGTAGAACTCGCCGGTAAGCCGGTAGCGGACGTAGTCCTTCGGCAGCAGCACCTTGCGCAACTTCTCGAAGTTCTCGGGCTCGTTGTCCCGCACCCACAGCAGCTTGGGCAGCGTAAAGCCGGTGAGGACCGGATTGGCCGTGAAGGCCACCACGTTACTCTTGCCGACCTTCGCGTTGATCGCCTCCACTTGCGGCTGGCTCCGCTGGTCGCACCAGATCAGCGCCGGCCGGATCACTCGCCCCGCCTCGTCGAGCGTCACCAGGCCGTGCATCTGTCCGGAAAGGCCGACCCCGCGTACATCCCGGCCGGTCGCCTTCGCCTGATTCAGAACTCCCCGGATCGCCGCCTGCGCGGCGTCCCACCAGTTCTCCGGTCTTTGCTCGGCCCATAACGGACGCGCCATTCGCATCTCCTCATGGGGGGCGGTGAACCCGTACCGCACCCGTCCCGCCTCGTCCACCAGAAGCGCCCGCGATCCGCCGGTGCCGATATCGATCCCGAGCCAGTACATGCCTTCCACCTCTGCTCGTTGAAGATTTCTCTTACTCTATGATGCCTGCGCCTGGACCGGCAGGTACGCTGCCCCGTACAGGCCGGCCTCGTTGCCCAACACCGCCTTCTCGATTCGCGTCCTCGTGTTCCGGTAGGTGAACGAACGCCGCTCCACCTCTTCCATCATCGCCGGGGCGAAGTATTTCCAGGCGCCCAACACCCCGCCGCCCAGCAGGTAGAGCGGGAAGTTGAACAGATTCACCAGCGTGGCCAGCGCGATTCCCAGCGCTACTCCCATCCGCCGGAAGACCCGCCGCGCCAGCTCGTTGCCTTGCTCGGCCAGCTCGAAAACGTCTCGGGCCGTCACCTTTTCCCCCAGCCCGATCATATAGGCCATCCCCTCCACCGCGCGCGCCGAGGCGTGCTTCTCCAGACACCCGTGGTTGCCGCAGCCGCAGGGGTTGCCGTTCGGCACCACCATCATGTGGCCGATTTCGCCGGCCATCCCGACGAAGCCGTGCATCACGCGCCCCTGGTAGATGATGCCGCCGCCGATGCCCGTGCCCAGCGTCAGCAGCGCCAGGTCGTCCACATCCTTGCCGGCGCCGGCCCACTTCTCCCCCAGGGCGGCCGCGTTGGCGTCGTTTTCCAGGAAAACCCGGGTGCCCAAGCGCTGCTCGATCTCTTCGAGGATCGGCACGCCCTCGAGCTCCGGCAGGTTGTTCGAGCCGACGATCACTCCGCGGCGCATGTCGATGAAGCCGGCGACGCCGATGCCGACGCCGATCAGACCCTCTGAGCCGAGACGGTCCTCGAGCGCCTTGATGCTGTTCACGATATCCTCGAGGACCGCCTCCCGGCCCGCGTCCAGGTTCGTGGCGCCGGTTATCCGTTCCAGCACCTCCGCCGCCGGCGAGATCGCCGCCGCCCGCAAGTTCGTTCCGCCCAAATCGACTCCGATCGAGTACTTCCGCATGAAGCCGAATCATAGCAAATCCGCGCCTTTCGGCTGCCGAACGCCAAAAGGCCCGGAAAACCCGCCTGCCGGTCCAGACCGCTCCCGGGTCGAACCCCGAGCCGAAGTTCCCAACGGAATTCCCCCACCCCGGCCGGCACACTGGATCGGGATACCCGGGTGGGGACCGCGAGGACGGATCCGGCCCCCCGTAATGCCGCACCCTGAGCACTAAGCCGTAACCACTCCCCCGGGCCGCGCGTCCCCACCCATAGCAAGGCGCGCCTGTGGGAAATCAGGGGGTTCCAAAACGTCCAGAATCCTGTCTGTTCCAGACCCTGCACCCCTACGAAGCCCTGTTTTCACCACCGGCGCCGAGTAGTAAAAAGGGTAGTGAAATGAGTCCCGACACTCTGAAAACCTCTGTCTCCTGGGTCGAGCCGGACCGCGTCCTGCTCCGCGGTTACCGTATCCGGGACCTGATCGGGCGTGTCAGTTTCGGCCAGGCGGCTTACTTGTTGCTGGTCGGGGAACTGCCGGACGCCAAGGCCGGCAACATCTTGGAGGCTATCCTGGTCTCGGTGATCGACCATGGCCCGGCCGCCCCCACGGCCAGGGCGGCCCGCATCGTGGCCAATACCGGCGCGCCTCTCAGTTCGGCCGTCGCCGCCGGCGTCCTGGCCGTCACCCGCTACCACGGCGGGGCCATCGAGGATTGTATGACTCTCCTCGAGGAATGCGTCGGCATGGGACTGGATCCCTTCGAAGCCGCCACGGAACTCGTCAACCGATACCGCTCGCGAGGGCTGCGCATCGCCGGCTTCGGTACCCGCGATCACACCGAAGATCCTCGGGTCACCCGGCTCTTCGCCTACGCCCATGAACAGGGCGTCGAAGGCCCCTACGTCGAACAGATCCAGCATCTGCAGCGGGCCGTCTCCCAAGCCATGGAAAAACCGCTTCCCATAAACATCGACGGGGCCATCGCCGCCTTGCTCTGTGAGATCAAGTTTCCGAAAGAGGCCGCCAACGGGTTGTTCCTGATGTCCCGCGTCGCCGGCCTGGTGGCCCACGCGGTCGAGGAGCAAACCCGTTACCGGCCTCTCGAGACTGTGGATGCCGAAGGACTCGTTTACGACGGTCCGCCCGAGCGCCCCATGCCTCCGGAGTGACCGTGCACAGCGGAATCCGGCGCGCCGCGCGGCGCTCAGCGGTGCCGTATCCTAGATAGAAGAGGCGTTTTCGCCGCCGTTCGCAGAGATCACGAACCTGTCAGCTCGAACTGCAATGGCAGAGACCAACGGCTCGCCGATGATCGAAGCCGTGGGACTGAGCAAGTTCTACGGCGATTTCGCTGCTGTCCGCGACGTGTCTTTCCAAGTCCCTCGGGGTCAGGTGGCCGCCTTCCTGGGGCCCAACGGGGCCGGCAAGTCCACCACCATGAAGCTGCTCACCGGCTTCCTCTCGCCCAGCGAAGGAACCGCCCGGATCGCCGGCTTCGATATCCTCACCCAGCGCCGCCAGGGAGCCGCGCGCCTCGGCTATCTCCCCGAGAACGGGCCGCTCTACCCCGACATGACGCCCCTCGGCCTGCTCCAGTTTTTCGGCGAGGCTCGTGGCCTGGCCGGAAATCGCCTGCGCCGGCGCATCGACGACGTCGTCGCCCAGTGCGCCCTCGAGGAGGTCCTCGAGAAAACCATTTCGAAACTCTCCAAAGGATACCGGCAGCGCGTCGGTATGGCCCAGGTGCTCCTCCACGAGCCCGACGTCCTCATCATGGACGAGCCCACCACCGGCCTCGATCCGAACCAGATCCGCGAGGTCCGGCGCCTGATCCGGGAGCTCGGCAAGACCAAGACCATCTTGCTTTCCACCCATATTCTCCAGGAGGTCGAGGCCGTCGCCGACCGCGTCATCATGATCGCCGGCGGCCGCATCGTCTTCGATGGCCTCCCCGCCGAGATGGCCGGGGCCTACGGCTCCATGGAGAAAGCCTTCTACGTGCTCACCGGCGAGGAGGAACCGGAAACCGAACCCGCTGCTGAGGAGGAACGATGCCCAGCCGGGGAAGAGTGATCGCCGCCGTTTTCAAACGTGAGTTCACCAGCTATTTCCGCAATCCCACCGGCTATGTTTTCATCACGCTGTTCGTCTTTCTCAGCGCCATCGCCGCCTTCTGGCAAGAAGACTTCTTCCTGAACAATCTGGCCAACCTCGACCAGCTCAATGAGTACTTCCCCTACCTGCTCGTCTTCCTCGCCCCCGCTATCACCATGGGGTTGTGGGCCGAGGAACGGAAGCAGGGAACCGACGAACTGCTGCTCACTCTGCCCGCCGACGACGCTTCCCTCGTCATCGGCAAGTACCTGGCCGCCCTGGGCATCTATTCGGTGGCCCTGATCTTCTCTCTCAGTCACGTGGTTGTCCTGCTGTTCCTCGGCAGCCCGGACCTTGGACTCATGGTCTCCACTTATCTGGGCTACTGGCTGATGGGCGCGGCGCTGCTGGCTCTCGGCCTTCTCGCCAGCCAGCTCACCGACAACCTGACCATCGCTTATATCCTCGGCGCGTTGCTTTGCGCCGTCCCTGTCTTCCTGCACCACGCCGGGGTGCTGCTGAGCGGACGCGCCCGCCGCCTCGCCGAGGATCTATCGGTCGTCGGACAGTTCCATGATCTGGCGCGTGGAATCGTCAGCGCCTCTTCGGTCGTTTATTTCGGCCTCCTCGCCGTCGGCGTCCTTTACCTGTGCATCCAGTTGGCGGGCCGCCAGCGCTGGCCCAGCCGGCCGAAGGCTCCGAAAATGGCCCTCCACGTCGTTCTTCGGGGCCTGGCGATCCTCGCGGTGGTGGGTTCCGCCACCGTGCTCGCCGGACGCCTCGGCCCCCGCGCCGACGTCACCAGCGAGCAGATCCATTCCCTGGCCCCGGAGACACTGGCCTTGATCCGGAACCTGGACCCCAACCGCCCGGTCTTCATCCGCGCCTATTTCTCCCGTGAGGTGCCCCGCAGCTATGTCGAGGTGCGCCGCAACCTGATCGACTTTCTCAGCGAGTTCAGCGCTCTCGGGCGTGACAAGATTTTCGTCCGGATCATCAATACCGAGAAGTACTCGCCGGAGGCTCGCGAGGCTCGGGAACTGTACGGCATCGAACCCCACCGGGTCTCCGCCGCCGAAGGGGGAGGCCGCGCCGCCGACGAGATCTTCCTCGGCCTCGTCTTTTCCTGCGCCGGCGACGAGTTCGTGATCCCGTTCTTCGACCGCGGCCTGCCCGTCGAGTACGAGCTGATGCGCTCCATCCGCGTCGTCTCCCGGGCCCAGCGGCGCAAAGTCGGCATCCTCGAGACGAAGGCTCACCTGTTCGGCCGTTTCGATTTCCAGGCGAAGCGGCAGTACCAGGACTGGTCGATCATCCCGGAACTCAAGAAACAGTACAACGTGGTCCGCGTCCCTCCCGGCTCGGACTACCCGAAGGATCTCGATGTCCTCATCGCCGTGCTGCCCAACACGCTGGAGCGCGCCGAGTTGCACCGCCTCGCCGATTACATCCAGACCGGCAAGCCCGTGCTCGTGGCTCTCGATCCCCTCCCGGCCTTCAACCTCGACCTCTCGCCGGCCGCCGGCGAAGCTCCGCCGGGCCCGTTTGCTTCTACCCGGCCCGTCCCCGTGGACCTCGAGCCGCTGCTCAACGCCCTCGGCATCGAATGGCAGAAGGACCGCATCGTCTGGGACGGCTACAATCCCCATCCCCAGCTCCGGCAGTTGCCCGAAGAAGTCCTGTTTATCAGCCCGGCCAGCGGCGCCAGGATGGCTTTCCAGTCCTCCGAGGAGATGACCTCCGGCCTCCAGGAGGTCGTGCTGCTCTACGCCGGCGCCGTCCAGGGCAAGCAGGGAACCCGGTTCACGCCCCTCATGACCACCAGCCCGGACTCCGGCCTGCTCCGCTGGAACCAGCTCGTCCGGCGGACTATCTTCGGGACCACGCTGGTGAGCGGCCTGCCGCACAAGCCGGACGAGAAGAGCTACGTCGTCGCCGCCCGGGTTGAGCGCGAAGGCGACAAGCCGGTGAACGCGGTCGTCGTAATGGACGTGGATATGTTCGGCGAGCAGTTCTTCGAGCTGCGCCGCCGCGGCATCGAAGGACTGAACTTCGACAACGTCACTTTCATCCTCAATGCGGTGGACGAGCTGGCCGGCGACCGTTCCTTCATCGCTTTACGGAAGCGCCGCCCGAAACACCGGACCCTCGAGGCCGTCGAGGCCCGCACGCGCGTCTATGAAGAAGAGCGCATCAAGAAGACCGAAGAGGCCCAGGCGACCGCCGAGAAGCGTCTCGCCGAGGCCAGGGCTCGCTTGGAAGCCGCGATCGAAGCGATCCGCCGCCGCCCCGACCTCGACGAGCAGGCCCGCGAGATCATGATCGCCAACGTGCGCCGCACCGAGGAGCGCCGCCTCGAGGTCGCCCGCGCCAACATCGAAGACGAGCGGGATCGCCAGATCGAGAACGCCCGCATCTCGATGGAGGCTTCCGTCCGCCGCATCCAGAATACGATCAAGCTTCTGGCGGTCGGCTTGCCGCCCATCCCGGTGCTGATCGTCCTGATCTTCGTCTCGCTCCGCAAGTTGCGCCGGGAGCGCATGCGCATCGCCCCTGACCGCCTCGTGACCAGGAGGGCCGCATGAGCGCCGAGTCCGCCAAGACCGCCGGCTTCGTCTTCGCCGCTCTCGTGCTCGTCACCGCCGCCGCCTGGATCGAACCCGGCGTCGTCACCCCCGAGGCCATGAGCGACGAGGGCGAGCCGCTGTTCCCCAACTTCCGCGACGTCATGGACGTCAAGGCCATCGAGGTGATCGCCTACAACGAGGACCAGGCCACCGCCACCCCGCTCAAGGTCGAGTTCCGCGACGGCAAGTGGATCATGCCGTCCCACTATGACTACCCGGCCGACGCCCGCGACCGCCTGGACAAGACCGCCGGCGCTCTGCTGGGCCTCAAGAAGGACCTCGTCATCTCCGACCGCCTCGAAGACCACGCCAAGTACGGCGTCATCGATCCCCTCGACATGAAGGTCGCCAGCCTCACCGGGCGCGGCAAGCGCGTGACTTTGCGCAACGGCCGGGACGAGATCCTCGCCGACGTCATTCTCGGCAAGCCCGTCGAGGACCACCCCGGCTACCGCTACGTCCGCCTGCCCGGCCGCAAGCGTGTCTACGGCGTCAAGACCGCCGCCGACCCTTCGGCCCGTTTTGAAGACTGGGTGGAAGCGAATCTGCTTCGGCTCTCGCCCTCCCGCATCCGCAAGATCACCATCAATAGCTATTCCATCGACGAGACCCTCGGGCGGGTGACAAACCTTCAGCGCGTCGAGGCTACCCGCGACGGTTCCGACTGGAGGGTCGCCGGCACCAGGAAGGTTTCCATCGGCGCCATCCGCCGCGCCGCGTCTGCTTTGGCCTCCATCCGCATCGTCGGGGCCCGCCCCAAGCCCCGGACCCTCGCCGAGCAGTTCCGGGAAGGCAAGGTGGAGATGACCCTCGAAGCTGTGATGTCCCTCCGCCGGCGGGGCTTCTTCCTCACCCCCCTCGGTCGGCTGTTTGCCAATGAAGGGGAAATGGTCGTGGAAACCGATCGCGGCCTCGTCTACACGCTCCGGTTCGGCGAGATCGTCGCCGGGGCCGGACGCGCCGCCGAGGGTTCCTCCGGCCAGGACAAGGGCGCCGGGTCCGCCGCCGCCGAAACCGGTGAGCAGAACCGCTACCTGCTCGTTACCGTCCACTACGATCCAAAAGTCCGCCAGCGCTACGGTGGCCCCGCTGGTGGCGAACGGACCGCCCGCTTCTTGAGCCGTAAATTCTCCGGGTGGTACTACGTGATCTCCGGCGAAGACTTCAACAAGCTCCGCGCCTGGTGATCCCGGCGTCGCCGTCCGCCGCTCCGGCCGCTTTGTGGCCGGCCGGTGCAAATCCGTTGTTCCGTCTCGAGATTCGACCCCTGCACCATTGGTCGAGACCCTCTGCCCAACAGGCCGTCCAGGCCCGCAGGCCCGATCTCCTGTTGACTAAACTACCGGCCTGTGGGATCATGAGGACGGGTAGCCGGTGAGGCCCGAGCGCCAAGCCCGGTTCGAGAGACAGCCAATATCACTATCGAAAGCCCGCCTCGAGTTCTCGCCACACCCTTCTGTCTCATGAGAATGGATCGACGGGCAGAAGGAGTTTACACAAATGAGACTTTACGTTGGGAACATTCCCTACACCACGACCGAGTCTGAACTCACTGAGTGGTTCGCGGAGTCCGGCGTCACCGTCGACTCGCTGAGCATCGCCCGTGACCGTTTCTCCGGCGAGTCCCGCGGTTTCGGTTTCGTCGAGATCGACGACCCGTCGGCCGCCGAGCAGGCCATCAATGCCTGCAACGGGCGCGACTGCCAGGGCCGCAGCCTCGTCGTGAACGAAGCTCGCCCGATGCGCGAGCGCGCCCCGCGGGCCGGCGGCGGCGGTCGCGATCGCGGCGGCCGTGGCCGTGGCGGCAACCGCTGGTAAGGTATCCCCTTTTCCCGGTATTCGGGCGGGTCTGCGGATCCGCCCGGTTCCCGCTCTTCCGTCCCCTTCTTGTTTGCTGAGCCCCCGGCTTGCCCTCCGGGCGTGCCGGCCGGCCGTCCCCGGCTCACTCCCGGTGGCACCGAGCGTCCCCCAACCCGCAAGCGCTTCCACCCTGCGCGGCTAGAATAGTCTTCATGTGGCAGCGCGTGGCGGCAGGTTTCGTCTGTCTCGGCTTGCTCGGTTGCGGAACCAGCCGTCCGCGGCCGCGGCTCCTCGAGTTCGAGAACGACTTCCTCCAGGCCTTCTTCGAGTTCCACCCTCCGGCCGCCGCCCGCGCCGGCCTCACTCAGTTCCAGGGACGCTTGGGCGACTGGAGCGAGCGCGCGGTTCGGCGCCGTCGTGATGAGCTCACCCGCATGCTCGCCCGGATCCTCGCTCTTCAGTCCGAACCCCTCTCCTGGAATGAAAAGGCCGAAAGCCGCGTCCTCGAGTACGCCGTCCGCAGCGAACTCGCCGAGTGGACGATATTGCAGTCCTGGCGCCGCAACCCGGCTCTCTATCCCGAAATCCCTCTGCGGGCCTTGAACCGTGCCATCCATTTCCCCGCCGACGTGCCGTCCCGCCGTCTCGAAAGCGTACTCATCTCGCTCACCGAACTCGACTCGATAATGGCTGCGATGCGCGCCAACGTCACCGAGCCCACTACGCTTTCGCTGCAGGCCGGCCTGGACCGCTGCCGGCGGCTCCAGAGCCTCCTCTCCGGCGATCTCGCCGACTGGGCTCCCCGGGCCGCCGGCGTCGATCTGGACCTGGCCCGCAGCTTTTCCGGGGCCCTGCCGCTGGCGCTCAGCTCCGTGAGAGAAAGCATCAGCTGGCTCGAGGAACGGGCATCCGCCCCCTTGCCCGGCCCCGCCCCCCTCGGCCCGGAGAAGTTCATTACGACAGTCCTCTTTCAGTCGATGGCCGAAATCCCGCTCAGCGAGCTCGAGCGGATGGCCGCCGGGATGGTGGAGCGGGACCGCCGCGCCCTGGCCTCCGTTGCCGCCCGGGAAGCGCCGGGAAGCCCGGCGCCGGCGGCCTTGCGCCGGATTCTTGGACAACCCGTCCCCGAATCCGAGCGGCTCCGCACCGCCCGCCGGGCCGTCGAAGAAGCCCGCCGGTTTGTCATGAGCCACGGGCTCATGCCTTTGTCCGCCGAAATCGCCGGCTCTCCGAAATACTCGCTCCAGCCCATGCCTGCCTGCTTGCGCAGCCCCATCGATCCTGGCTGGTTCGAGCCCCCGCCGGTGCAGGAGAACCAGGTGCGCAACGGCGTCTGGCAGGTCGGCGGCCCTCTTGCCTCCTGGCCGCCGCAAGAGCGGTTTGCGGCTGCGATCGATTCCTCGGAAGCCTGCCTCCGCTGGGACGCCGTCCACGATATCGTGCCCGGCCTCTACCTCTACGCCCTCCACGCCGTCGCCTACCGCCCCCACGCCGGGCGCCTGGTTCCCGAACGCGTCCTCGTGAACCGCGTCACCCAGAGCGGCTGGGCCGCCTACGCTGAGCAGACGATGTGGGAAGCCGGTTTCGGGCGGGACGATCCACGCATGGAACTGGCCCTGCGCCACCGGGCCTTGGTGCGCGACTGCCGCTTTCTCGCCGCCGTCCGCTTCCACGCTCGCGGTGCGAGCCTGGCCGAGGTGGAGCGGTTGTTTGTGGAAAAGGCTTTTCTTCCGCCGCTGGCTGCCGCTCTGGAAGCCCGCGCTGTCGCCCTCGATCCCCTACGCCTGGCCGGAGCCCTGGGCGAAGCGCTCATCCTGCAATTGCGGCAGGAGTTCCGCAAAGCTCATGCCAGGGAATCCCCGGCGGCGTTTCACGAAGCCTTCCTCCGCTACGCGCCCTTGCCCATTCCCCTGATCCGCGAAGCTCTCCTCGGGCACAGACGCTAGAGTCGCTCCACCGCCCGATCGCCCCGCCGGAGTGAGATATAGTGACAGCTTGGCGCGATCTTCACGCATTGACCGAGGGTAAGGAGGCAGCATGGCGAACGAATTCTCCGGCCAGACGGCTCTCGTCACGGGAGCTTCCCGCGGCATCGGGGCGGCGACCGCCGTGGCCCTGGCCAGGGCCGGCGTCGCCCGCGTCGTGATCCACTACAACTCCTACCGCGAGGGCGCCGAGCGCGTCATGGAAGAGATCCGCCGCCGCGGCGCCGAGACCGACGCCATTCAGGCGGACCTCTCCGAGGAATACGGCATCGAGGATTGCGTCACTGCCGTCAAGCGCGTCGCCCCGGAGGTGGACATCCTCGTCAACAACGCCGGCTCGCTGGTTCGCCGCGCCCCGCTCTCGGACTGCCCGCCCGAGGTCTACGACAAGGTGATGAACCTCAACGTCAAGAGCGTCTGGCGCATCACCCAGGCCGTGGCGCCGTCGATGGTCGCCCGCCGCCGCGGCATCATCGTCAACGTCAGCTCCATCGCCGCGCGCACCGGCGGCGGCCCCGGGGCCACCGTCTACGCCGCCGCCAAGGCCGCCGTCTCCACCATGACCAAGGGGATGGCCCGCGAACTCGCCCCGCACGGCATCCGCGTCAACGCCATCAGCCCCGGCACCGTGGACAACTACTTCCACCAGCAGTTCTCCACCCGCGAGATGCTCGACCGCGTCATCGCCAGTACCCCCATCGGGCGCCTCGCCACCAACGAGGAGATGGCCGACGTGATCGTCTTCTTGTGCTCGCACGCCGCCCGCTACATCGTCGGCCAAACCATCGAGATCAACGGCGGCATGTATATGATCTGACGGCTCCGGCGCCGTTTCACCGCACCCAGATGGAAACGCCCGGCTGGGCGGGCGCTTCCCCCACCCAGAGTTCCACCGCCAGGCGGCCCGACGGCGCGAATCCCCCGGGCGCGCGCACGTTCACCTGCATCACACCGGCCAGGCCCGGCGCCGCGCCTGCGTACAAGACTTCCGCGGGCAGGCCCCCGATCCGCACGTGGACTGGGGACGCCGGCCTCCCGAACGGCTCCTCGGCCGGCCGCCCGGTTTCCCCCGGGGGGGTCAGGAGACCTTCCCCGGTCGCGTAGAGCAAGATCACCGCACCCTTCGGCGCCGGATTCTCTTCGGAGTTCAGCGTCCCGTCGGCGTGGACTGCCGCCGCCTGGCCGGAGCCGCCCTCCAGGGTGAAGATCCCCGGAGCCGCCGCCGCGGTCCCGACCCGCGCCCGGCTGTGCAACCGCCCCCCGGAGAAGACCTCCACCAGGAGCTCGTCGCGCCCTGCCGCTTCGTAGGGAACTTGAACGTTCAACTGGTCCCGCCCGGCATAGAAGATCGGCGCCGGGATGCCATTGAAACGCACCTCCACTCCCGCCAGGACGGTCTTCACCCGGCCGTCCGCGCCCAGTGCGCCGGCCGCCGGCTCCTCCGGCCCCGCCCCCGGCGCGAAAACCGCCACGATCTCTCCCGGGGCCACCGGCCCGGGCAGGAAGGAAGCTCCGTTCACCACCTCGCAGCGCCCTGCCGGCTCGATCGCCGGGTCCGCCTCAGCCACCCGCAGCCGCCTCACCCGCCGGTTGCCGAGGTCGGCGATCAGTACCGCCCCGTTGGCCCCGGTGGCGAGCGCTGACGGCTCGGAAAGCCTCGCTTGCCGGGCCCAGGAGCCGTCCCCGGCGAACCCCGCCGCGCCCGTCCCGGCTACAGTCTCGATGGCGCCTTCCGGCGAGACCCGGCGCACCCGCTGGTTCCCCGTGTCCGCAATCCACAACGCCCCGCTCCCGTCCACCGCCACCGCCGTGGGCCGGTTCAGTTGCGCTTGCGCCGCCGGCCCGCCGTCGCCCGTGTAGCCCGCTGTTCCCGTGCCCGCTACCGTCACGATGATCCCGTCCGGCCGGACGTAACGTACGGTGTGCGCACCTGGGTCGGCGATGTAGAGCCCGCCTTTCCCATCGACGGCCAACCCGGCGGGGCTGTCCATGTAGGCCAGCCGGGCCAGGCCGAGGTCTCCGCCGTAGCCCGGAACGCCATTGCCGGCGAAGGTATCGATGGTTCCGTCCGGAGCGACGCGGCGCACGCAGTGGTTGCCGCTGTCGGCGATGAACAGGTTGCCCCGGGCGTCGGCCGCCACCGCCCGGGGAAAGTTCAGTTGCGCCTGCGCCGCCGGCCCGCCGTCGCCCCCGTAGCCCGGCGTGCCATCGCCGGCCGCGGTGAGGATCGTGCCGTCGGGCAGCACCCGCCGGACACGGTGTCCCCGATAGTCCGCTATCCAGAATCCCCCCAGGCCATCCGCGGCCACCGACACCGGATCGCCCAGCCCCGCCTCGATGGCCGGCCCGCCGTCCCCGCCGTGCCCGGCCTCCCCGTTGCCCGCGATCGTGAGAATGCGGCCGTCCGCCTGCACCCGCCGGATCCGCCGCCGTCCTTCGTCGGCGATCAGCAGGTCTCCAAAGGCGTCGAAGGCAATCCCGATCGGAGCGTCGAGCGTCGCCGAGGTGGCGGCGACGCCATCGGCGTAGTTGCCGAACTCTCCGTTGCCCGCCGCCGGCGCCAGCGCACCCGGCCCTGGTACGGTCCACACCCGGCGCCCGCCCCCCACGTAGACCAGGCCGCCCGAGACCGCCACGTCCCGGAAGCGGCCCCCGGCCGGCGCCCGGACCACCAGTTCCACTTCGCCGGCCTGCTTCACTGCGTAGACGGCCTTCTCGTCGGCCACGTACACCGTGCCTGCGGCGTCCACCGCCACCCCCGTGGGCTGGGTCAGCCGCAGACCGCCTTCTTCGGCTCCCGCCACCGTCTCGATCCGCCCGTTGCGCAGCCGCCGGAGAAGCCGGTTCCCGCTGTCGGCGATATAGACGCTCCCGTCCGGCCCCGCCGCCAGGCCGGCGGGCGCGTTGAGCTCTGTCTCGAGAGCCGGCCCGTCTCCGTTGAAGCCGGCTACGCCCGCGCCGGCGACCGCCTCCACCCGGCCCGAAGGGCTCACCCGGTACACCCGGTGGCCCGAGAAATCCGAGACGTAGAGGTTGCCCTCCGTGTCAGCCGCTACGTTCCGCGGCCCGGCGAAGCGAACCGCCTCGCTAAACGATCCGCTCCCGCCGGCCACCGTCTGCATCGTCCCGTCCGGCCGGATCCGCCTGATGCGCCGGTTGCCGAAATCGGCCACGTACAGTGACCCGTCCGGTCTCACGGCGATCCCGTATGGTTGGTTGAGGCGCGCCTCCGCCGCCGGGCCGCCGTCGCCGGTGCTGCCCGGAAACCCGTCCCCGGCTACCGTGGTGATGGTCCCGCTCGCGCCGTCCACCCGCCGGATCCGGTGGTCGAGACTGTCGCTGACATACAGGTTCCCTTGGGCGTCCACCGCGAGCCCTTCCACGTCGCCCAATCTCGCCTCCACCGCCGCCCCGCCGTCTCCCGGTTGGCCGCCCCCGGCTACGGTGTCGATCACGTAGGCCGGTGGGGCGGCCGCGGATACGGATACTCCCACGGTCAGCCAAAGCACTAGCCGTGTCGCGCCACTGGCCATAGTGTTTCTTCCCCCAGTGGAATAAGTGGTTTCGAGATCAAATGAGTCTCACGGGAAGCGATATGCGCCAGTGTGAAGCGCTGCTGCCTCGCCCTGTTCAGCTTGCTGGCGATTGTTCCGGCCGCCTCCGCCGCACTCCGCTTCAAGCGCGCCGGAATCGACGCCTCGCCGAGGAGCGCCTCGGCCGTCAAGAGCCTCGATCGGAGCCGCCGGTACCTGCTGCTCGAGTTCGCGCGCCCTCCCGGCAGGGCCGACCGGCGGGCCCTGGCTGCCCGCGGCATCCGTCCCGTGAGCGTTGTGCCGGACCGGGGCATCGTCGTCCTCGCCCCTGCTGGGGCGCCCATCGAAGTTCGCGGGCTCCGCGGCGCCCGTCCCTTCCCGCCGGAGCTCAAGTGGAGCCCTCTGTTGGATGCGCGGCGCTCGTCCGCCAACGGCGTGTTCCTCGTCGAGTTCCACCCCGGCGTCACTGGCGCTGAAGCGCGGACGATTGCGCTCCGCGAAGGTCTGCTGCTGCGTGAACACCCAGACCTGCAGCCCCGCCATCTGCTGGTCGTCGGTTCGGCCGCCGCCGCCCGCCGCCTCACCGAATGGGACGAAGTGGCTTATGTCTTCCCGGCCTCGCGGGACCTGGCCGCCGGCCGGCCTGTGCGCGCCTGTATAGGAGCCATCACCGCCGGCGGCCCCGTGGCCCAGTACATCGCTACCGTGGGGCCTGGCTGGGACGGCTATGGGCTGGGTGCGGCTGTCCTCACCTACTCTTTCGAAGAGCTTACCCGCCGGCTTCCGGCCGGTGCGGTCCGAGAGGAGCTCGAGAAGGCGATGGCCGAGTGGGCCCGCTACGTCAAGATCGAGTTCCGCAGTGACGGACAGCCCGACGCCGCTCACAACATTGACTATCGGTTCGCCGCCGGAAAGCACGGCGACCCCTACCCGTTCGACGGTCCGGGGCGCGTGCTGGCCCACACCTTCTACCCCGCGCCGCCCAACCCCGAGCCCATCGCCGGCGACATCCACTTCGACGACGACGAGCTTTGGTCGGTCGGCGGACGCATCGACCTCTTCAGCGTCGCCTTGCACGAGCTCGGCCACGCTCTCGGCCTCGCCCATTCCGACAACCCCCGCGATGTCATGTACCCGTACTACCGGCAGGTCCGGGAGCTCTCCCCCGGTGACATCCGCGCCATCCGGCGCCTTTACGCCTCCACTGAGGCGGTGTCCGAGCCCGAGCCTTTGCGCTTGCAGATCACCGATCCCCCGGACGGGACCCAGACGACTGCCCCCTGGGTCCGCCTGTCCGGCACGGCGGGCGGAGGCGTCGAGCCGCTGCGGGTCACTTGGAAGAGCGAGTCCGGCGCCGCCGGCTACGCCTACGGCGCTACTCAGTGGTCCACCACCTCCATCCTGCTCCGCAAAGGCGTCAACCGCATTACTGTCACCGTCACGGACGCCCAAGGAAACAGCCTGGAACGGAGCATCACGCTGGAGCGGATCGGTGAACCAGCCGATTCCGCCCCGGCGGCCCCTTCAGAGCCGTCACCCGAACCGGATCCCTCCCCGCAGCCGCCCTCTGATCCCAGCCCGCCGGACAACCCGGCGCCCGGACCTCCGTCGGAGCCCCAGCCGCCGTCGCAACCGCCCGCCGAGCCGCCTTCACAGCCCCCGGCGGAACCTCCGGTACAGCCGCCGGCGCAGCCGCCCTCCCAACCCCCGGCGGAGCCGCCGGCGAACCCCGAGCCAGGAGACACGACTGTCCCGTCGCTCCAAATTACCTACCCATTTACGACGAACGTCGTCACCGGCCGGGAATCGATCCTGTTCCGCGGCACCGCTGCTGACAACGTCTCCGTCGCCTCGGTGAAATGGGCCACCAACACCGGCCACGAAGGCGCTGCCCGCGGAACGGCTTTTTGGGAAGCCGGTCCGATCCCCCTTCTGCGCGGCGTGAATATCGTCACCATCCGCGCCTATGACGCTGCCGGCAACGTCGCCTGGCGGGCGGTTACCGTTACCCGCCGCTAGCAGGAGCCGCCGGCCGTCTCTTGGCGGGCGGCCTTCCTTCGCGGCCCGCCCGCGCCGGCCGCCGGCGGCCACGTCCCCCGGACCGCGCAGTTCCCGCTACCCGTCCCTGGCGCCCCGAGCCTTCATCCGCCGTCGGGCGGCTGCCTCCGTACTCCCGCTCTCCCGCAATCGCCGGTCACCACCTCTTCGCCGGTCCTAACTCCCTGCTGCCCAACGGAGTTCACGGCGTCTGCGCCGCCCTTGCCCTCCTCCTCGTGCGACAACCGTACTCAGGCAGGCCCACGCCGGCCTCCCGGTGACATCGGCCCCCAGGAACCTTCATGGCTGCCCGCTCGTTTCCATTGCCCCTCACCCCCCGCGCCGCCTTTCCGATTCCGACCCCACCGGTGCGCGGGCCCCGAGCCGCCCGCCGCCTCGGCCGGCATCGATTTTCGCTTTTTCTTTCCAGTTACTTGCTGCCGTTCCGGCCCGGCCGCTCCCGGGGCGGAGCCGTCACACTGCCCGCCAATCCGTACGAAACAAAGCACTTCTGCGTTTCAACGTTCTGCGCCACAATGATCGCCACCCGTCACGTCACGCTCAGGCCTGCAACCTCGGGCGATCCGTTCGAGAGCCTCCTTCACCGGCTCCTCACCCTCTCCCCGGACTCCCGCCGCTCGGCGCAGCGCCCTTATCGTCGCTTCCAGGTCTCCGCCGAGCGCCTGGTGCACCTCGTAGAGCAGGGGATACCAGCGGGTGTAGGTGATCTCGAAGGCCAGCCCGGCGTTGTTGTTCGCGGTCAGGCACTTGTTGAACGACGTTGGCTCCGGCTCTTCCCTCTGGCAGGCCTCCCGCATTTCGGCGAACAGGCGCTCCTTCTCCGCCAGCGCCTCGGACCGGCTGAGCAGACCCCTATCGAACCGGCGGTAGAGCTCTTGGAGCAAGCGGTGGCCCCGGTTCACCAGCCGCGCCTTTTTCAGGTACAGCCCCGGCTCCCGGGCCAGATTCCGGTAGAGCTCGGACCCGGCGCCCCGTTGGTTCCTCGCATACCGGGCGGCGGCGAGAAAGCCCAGCAGCGTTGCCGCGGCCTCGTTCACCCGCACGGGCAGGCGTTCGAGCGCCCGGTCTTCGTGCAGGTCCTCATGGGCGACGACGAAAGCCGCCCGCTCCTCGCTGGTCTCTTGGAAGGCTTGGGTCACCGGCGTCTTCGTCCCGGCCAGCGCCTCGATCCGGTAGAAGAACACGTCGTAGCGCTCTTCGTCCACGCCGCAGCCGGCCGCCGAACCGTCCTTCATCTGGAGTCCCTCGTAGGAGTCCGGCAGCTCCAGCTTCCCGGTGTAGTAGCAGCGAAAGTAGGCCTCGCGCTTCCCCTTGCGCTCGAAGTTGCCCGTCTCCGGCACGCCCAGCCGCCGCACCTCCTGCTGGACGCCCCGGATCATGTCGGCCCGGGGTGGGGGCGGGGCCGGACGCCGGACCGCGCAGGCGCACCAGGCCGCGGGAATCAGGACCGCCGCCGCTGCCCGCCGTACGCTCATCCGTCGCTGCTCCCATTCTCCCGCGGCCGGATCTCCGCCGGGCGATCCGTCGGCTCAGCGCCGCCCCCGCGCCGCAAAGTACACTTTCGGATAGATGCCGAAGACCGACGCACCGACGGCCCGGCGCTTCTTCGGCCGCCACGGGCTGCTCTCGAAATGGCACCCACGCTTCGAGTTCCGTCCGGGCCAGCTCGAGATGGCCGAGGCCGTCGAGCAGGCCCTGGCCGACAAACGCCACCTGATCGTCGAGGCCGGCACGGGTACCGGCAAGACGCTTGCCTACCTGCTGCCGGCCATCGTCTCGGGCAAGCGCATCGTGGTCTCCACCGGCACCAAGAACCTTCAGGAGCAGCTCTATTACAAGGACATCCCGTTCCTCGAGCGCCACTTCTCGAACAAGCTCCGGGTCTGCTACATGAAGGGGCGCAACAACTACGCCTGCCGGCAGAAGATCTACGACGCCGAGCGGGAGCCGGTGCTGGCGGGCATCCAGGAGGTCGCCGACTACCAGATCATCCGCGAGTGGGAGAAGACCACCGAAACCGGCGACCGCGCCGAGATCGCCCGCCTGCCGGAGAACTCTTCCGTCTGGGCCAAGCTCGACGCCCGCCGCGAGCGCTGCCCGGGCCAGAAGTGCGAGCAGTTTGGCCGTTGCTTCGTCACCAGGATGCTGCAGCGGGCCCACGAGAGCGACATCATCATCGTCAACCACCACCTCTTCTTCGCCGATCTCGCCGTCAAGGACGCCGACTTCGGGGGCATCATCCCGGACTACGCGGCGGTGGTCTTCGACGAGGCCCACGAGATCGAGGACGTGGCCGGGCTCTACTTCGGTTACTCGGTGAGCAACCACCAGATCCGCGACCTGCGCCACGACGTCACCGCCGTGCTGCGGCAGAAACAGCTCGGCACGCCGGAGCTCGACCGGACGCTGGAGCAGGTCGAGGAGGCCGCCGAGCGCTTCTTCGCCCTCTTCGGCGAGGAGGAGGGCCGCAGCGGCTTCGACCGGCAGGAGGCGTTCCTCGAAGCCCACGAGCGGGAGTACTCGGACCTGGTGAACGGTCTGGAGCTGATCGCCGCGCAACTGCAGTTGATCAAGAACGCTCCCGAGGAAGTCGTCCCCCTCTTCCAGCGGGCGATCGAGATCCGCGACAAGCTCCAGAACTGGATGGAGAGCGGCGACCGCAGCTTCGTCTACTGGGTCGAGCGCCGGGGCTCCGGCTGTTTCCTGCAAGCCACGCCCATCGACGTGGCGCCGCTGCTGAGCGAGAAGCTGTTCAGCCAGGTGGATACGGTGATCCTCACCTCGGCGACGCTGGCCGTTTCCGGGCGCTTCGACTACGTCCAGCAGCGGCTCGGCCTCGACGACGCCCGCACTCTCATCGTCCAGCCGGCTTTCGACTACCGGAATCAGGCGCTGCTCTATGTCCCCCAGCATTTGCCGGATCCGCGGAACCCGGCCTTCGCCAAGGCTGCCGCCGCCGAGATCGCCCGCCTGCTGCGCATCACCCGGGGCAGGGCTTTCGTCTTGTTCACCAGCTATCAGCAGATGCAGGCGGTCTACGACATCGTCTCTTTCGAGATCGACTACCCGGCGCTGCTGCAGGGCGCCGCGCCGCGGACGGCGCTGCTCGAGGAGTTCCGCCGCACACCCCACGCCGTGTTGTTCGCCACCGCCTCGTTCTGGCAGGGCGTGGACGTGCCGGGCGAACAGTTGAGCTGCGTTATCATTGATAAGTTGCCGTTTGCGGTGCCGACCGATCCCGTGGTCGAGGCCCGCATCCAGGCCATTCGCGAGGAGGGGGGCAATCCCTTCTACCGGTACCAGATCCCGCAGGCGGCGCTGGCGCTGAAGCAGGGATTCGGGAGACTGATCCGCAGCCGCACGGACCGGGGGGTGCTCGTGCTGCTCGACAACCGCATCACCAAGCAGCGCTACGGACAGGTCTTCTTCGACAGCCTGCCGCCTTACTCTTTCACGATGCGGATCGAAGACGTGGAAAGGTTCTTCAATGTTTGAAGTCACCGTCGAACAGACCTTCGCCGCCGGGCACGCCCTGCGCGGCTACCGGGGCAAGTGCGAGAACGTCCACGGCCACAACTACAAGGTCTGCGTCACCGTCGAGGGCGAGCGGCTGAACGAGATCGGGCTGCTGGTGGACTTCGTGGCCCTCAAGCGCATCCTGCGCGCGGTGATCGAGTACCTGGACCACAAGTTCATCAACGACCTGCCGCCGTTCGACCGGGTCAACCCGACGGCCGAGAACATGGCCCGGTACTTCTACGACGAGGTGGCCCGGCGCCTGGCGGAGGAAGCCCCGGGGGTTCCGGCGCGGCTCAAGGAGGTCCGCGTCTGGGAGACGGACACATCGGTAGCGACCTACCGGCCCTGAGCCGGCCCGGGGCGCGGCCGCGGCGTCACTTCTGGTAGTAGGCGGCGTTGCGCTCGGCGAACTCGGCCCACTTGTCGGGCAGCTCGTCGGCCTCGAAGATGGCCGAGACGGGACAGACCGGCACGCAAGCGCCGCAGTCGATGCATTCCTCGGGATCGATGTAGAGCATCTCCTCGGTTTCGAACTCGGGCTCGTCCTTGCGCGGGTGGATGCAGTCAACCGGGCAGGCGTCCACACAGGCCGTGTCTTTGGTCCCGATGCAGGGTTCTGCAATGATGTATGCCACAGTCCCTCCTCTGAAGCTTCAATCGCGGCCGATCGCCCGTACGACCCAGGCGAGGCGCCGGCCGTCCTGTTCATTCGATGACGGGCGGAAGCTCCGGGACGCGCGAAACTCGAGATGCGCGGGACCCGGCTCGTCGAGTTCGAACTCGAAGCAGCCCGCCTCGACCGGCCGCCGAGTGGCGAGCCGGCCGTTCGAGTATACCGCGAGGACCAGCGGCGCAGGGGCGGCCCCCCTCACCCGGATGGGCCTTTCGCCCGGCGGGACCATGTAACGCATCCGGGGGGCGGCCCAGCCGTCGCGATAGAGGCCCTGAGCTTCCCTCCGGAGCCGCTCGATCCACCGGCCGGTGGCGATGTGGACGGGGAAGGGGCCGCGCCAGGTCTCGAGCGCCGCCAGTACGGCTCCGGGGGGCCACCGCTTGCCGGAGTGGCGGCGCAGCACCCGGGCGATCTCGGCCACCCGCGCGCGGCCGCCCCGAAAGGACTTCGCCGCCGGGTGCTCCCGGATCGCCCCCATCATCTTCGGAATGAAGACGAGCGGACGGCGCAGCCCCAGGCGGATGAGCAGATCCCAATCGAGGGCGTAGTGGAGCGACTCGTCCAGGCGGCCGGCGGCCTCGAACTCGCTCCGCCGCATGAAGAGCGTCTGCTGAAGGACGTAGTCGTAGAGGTGGACGAGCTTCCAGAGGTTGAAGGGCTCGGTGAAGGGGAAACGGCCGAGCTTGCGGCCGGCTTCGTCGATACGGATTCCGTCGCCGTAGACCGCCCCGGCCTCGGGATGGCCGGCGAGGGCCTCGACGGCGGCCGAGACGGCTCCGGCGAGCAGCAGGTCGTCGGCGTTGATCCAGGCGAGCACCTCGCCGCGGGCGCGGGCGAAGCCCTTGTTGAGGGCGTGGGACTGGCCGCGGTCCGGCTCGGGGACAAATGTCAGGCGGCTGGAGTACTCGGCCGCCACCGCGCGGGTCTCGTCGGTGGAGCCGCCGTCCTGGATGAGATATTCGATGCGGGGGTAGTCCTGCGAAAGGACGCTCTCGATCGCCGCCCGCAGGAAGCGGCCCTGGTTCAGCGACGGGGTGACGATGGTGACCAGCGGGCCGTCCATCAGAGACTCATCATACGCCGAGGCGGCCGGGGGCCGGCGCCATGACAGGCCTCAGACCGCCAGCTCCGAGAAGCGCACGCCTTCGAGCGGCCCCAGCGCCGTCAGCGCCAGGTTGCCGCTCGAAAAGAAGGCCCTGGCCACCGATTGCACGCTCTCCGCAGTGACGCCCTCGATTCCGGCCAGGATCTCGTCCAGGTCGAAGAAGCGGCCGAAGAAAAGGTGCTGCCGCGCCAGGTTGGCCATGCGCGCCGAAGTGGACTCGAGCGAGAGCATGATCGAGCCTTTGAGGTGGCTCTTGGCCCGCTCCAGCTCCTCCTCGCCCACCGGTACAGCCTTCAGCCGCGCCAGTTCCTCGAGCGTCAGCCGCACCACCTCGCCGGCGTGTCCCGCCGAGGTGCCGGCGCTGATCAGCAGGCAACCGGTGTCGCGGAACAAGCTAAGCTCGCTGCCCACCGAATAGGCCAGGCCCCGCTTCTCGCGGATGTTCTGGAACAGCCGTGAGCTCATGCCCGCCCCGAGGATGGTGTTCAGCACGTAACAGTCGTAGCGCCGCTCGTGGTTCACCGGGTAAGAGGGCACGCCCAGGCAGAGGTGAACCTGCTCGAGGGAGGGCTTGTGCTCCAGATGCAGGTGCGGCCGCGGCGTCGCCGGCTCGGCGGGCGGTGGCGGCGCAGCCGGGGGCAGCCCAGAGAACTCCGGTTCGATCAGCGCCAGCAGTTGCTCGTGCTGGACGTTGCCCGCGGCCGTGACGAGCAGGTTCGAAGCCGTGTAGACCGAATCGTGGTAGCCGGTGAGCGCTTCCCGCTGGAACGAGCGGACCGTCTCCGGCGTGCCTAGGATCGGCGTCCCCAGCGAATGCCCCGGCCAGAACCGCCGGCAGAAGAGCTCATGGACCAGGTACTCGGGCGAGTCCGTCTCCATCTTGATCTCTTCCAGGACGACGCCCTTCTCCTTCTCGATGTCGGCCTCGCGCAGCAGCGGCCGCAGCACGAGGTCGGCCAGCACGTCCACGGCCAACGGCAGGTGCTCGTCGAGGACCTTGGTGTTGAAGCTGACCAGTTCCTTAGTGGTGTAAGCGTCCAGGTGGCCGCCGATGGAGTCGATCGAGCGGGCGATGGCTTCCGCCGAGTAGTCCCGAGTGCCCTGGAAGACCATGTGCTCCAGAAAGTGGGAGATGCCGGTCAACTCGGGCGTCTCGCGCCTCGCCCCGGTCCCCACCCAGACGCCGACGGCCACCGAACGCACGTGGGGCATCGTTTCGGTGACGACCTGGAGCCCGTTCGGCAGTGTTGAGGCGTGAATGCGGCGTCGGCGCGGGGCGGGTCTCGTCATTTCGTGGGATCAATTTCATTGTAACAGCAGGCAGTTGCGGCCCTCGCCGGTCGATCCGCGCGCCGGGGCCATGCTAGCGTATTCGGTATGGGATACGTCAGAGTGGGCAAGCTGAGCGAGCTGCCTCCGGGGGAAGTGATGGAGGCCAGAGTCGGGGACAGGCCGTACGCCGTTTGCAACGTGGACGGCGAGCTGTACGCCGTCGAGGGGATCTGCCCGCACCGGCAGGGGCCGCTGGGCCAGGGCGCTTTGCACGGCCACATGCTGGTCTGCCCGTGGCATGCCTGGGAGTTCGACTGCCGTACGGGCCGGAACGACCGCTCGCCGGAGGTCGGCGTGGCGACCGTGCCCGTGAAGGTGGAAGACGGCGAGATCCTGATCGACGCGGGCTAGGCCGGCCGCCCGAGGAAGCCCCGCCGCCGGATGCCGGAACTGCCCGAAGCCGAGACGATCGCCCGCACGCTGGCCCGGCGCATCGAGGGCCGGCGGATCGTGGGGGCCGATCTCTACTCGGCGCGGGCGGCGCCGGAGGGGCTGCCGGAGACGGCCGGTAGAATGGTGAAGAGGGTCCGGCGGTACGGCAAGCAGATCCTCTGGGAGCTGGACCGGGGCCTGCTGTGCTTCGAGCTGCGGATGACCGGGCTGCTGGTGTGGCGGTCCGAACCCGGCCCCTACACCCGGGCGCGCTTCCGCTTCGCCTCCGGAGCCGTCTCGTTCGACGACATCCGGCAGTTCGGCAGCGTGCGGTGGTCCTCCGGCGAACTGCCGCCGCTCGGCCCGGACGCGCTGGAGATCCCGGCCGTGGAGTTCCTCAGGCGGCTCGCGGGCCGCCGGGCGCGGATCAAGCCCCTGCTCACCGACCAGCGGTTCCTCCGGGGCCTGGGCAACATCTACGCCGACGAGATCCTCCACCGGGCGCGGATCCACCCGCTGGCGCCGGCCGCCGGCCTCGGCGAGGCACGGGCGCGGCGCCTCTACGCCGCCATGCGGGAGGTCCTCGCCGAGGCGATCGCCCTGGGCGGCTCCTCGATTTCGGACTACGTGGACGCCGAGGGGCGGCGGGGCCGCTTCCAGGAGCGCCACCGCGTCTACGGGCGGGAGGGAGCGCCGTGCCCGGCCTGCGGCGGGCGCATCCGCCGCATCGTCGTCGCCGGTCGCGGCACGTGGCTCTGCCCACGCTGCCAGCGGCCGCCCCGGGGCGTCTGAAACGGCCCCGCGCCGCCTTCCGGATCTCCGAGGGGGCCGCCGGGGGGCGGATGCTAAAATTGGAGTCTCACGGATGGAACTCGAAAAAGTCTATGAACCACAGCGGTTTGAGCCGCATTGGGCCCAGTGGTGGATCGACCGGGGCATCTTCAAGGCCAAGGACGATTCCGATGCGCCGGTCTTCTCGCTGGTGATCCCTCCGCCCAACGTCACCGGCAGCCTCCACATGGGCCACATGCTGGAGCACACCGAGATCGACATGACGGTGCGCTGGCGGCGGATGCTCGGCTACAACACGCTGTGGCTGCCCGGCACCGACCACGCCGGCATCGCCACCCAGATGGTGGTGGAGCGGGAGCTCGCCAAGGAGGGGCTGAGCCGGCATGACCTGGGCCGGGAGAAGTTCCTCGAGCGCGTCTGGCAGTGGAAGGAGCAGTACGGGGGCACGATCGTCAAGCAGATGATCCGGCTGGGGGCCTCCTGCGACTGGTCGCGGGAGCGCTTCACCCTCGACGAGGGCCTCTCCCGGGCCGTCCGGGAGGTTTTCGTCCGCCTGCATGAGAAGGGCCTGATCTACCGCGGCCAGTACATGATCAACTGGTGCCCGCGGTGCCACACGGCGCTGTCGGATCTGGAGGTGGTCTACGATCCGACGCCGGGCAACCTGTGGCACATCAAATACCCGCTCAAGGAGAGCGACCGGTACGTCGTCGTGGCCACCACCCGGCCGGAGACCATGCTCGGCGACACGGCTTGCGCCGTGCACCCCGACGACGAGCGGTACAAGGACCTGCACGGGGCCACGGTGATCCTGCCGCTGCTCGGCCGGGAGATCCCGGTGATCGCCGACCCGATCGCCGACCCGGAGTTCGGCACCGGCGTGGTGAAGGTGACGCCGGCCCACGACCCGAACGACTTCGAGATGGGCAACCGGCACGATCTGCCGCGGATCAAGGTGATCGACGAGACGGGCAAGATCACCGCCGAGGGCGGCCCCTACGCCGGGCTGGACCGCTTCGAGGCCCGCAAGAAGGTGGTGGCCGACCTCGAGGCCCAGGGGCTGCTCGTCAAAGTGGAGCCGTACGAGCTCTCGTTGAGCAAGTGCCAGCGCTGCAAGACGCCGGTGGAGCCGCTGGTCTCCACCCAGTGGTTCGTCAAGACCAAGCCGCTGGCCGAGCCGGCCATCGAAGCGGTGAAGAGCGGGCGCATCCGGTTCATCCCGGAGAACTGGACCAAGACCTACTTCGAGTGGATGTACAACATCCGCGACTGGTGCATCTCGCGGCAGCTCTGGTGGGGGCACCGCATCCCCGCCTGGCATTGCAAAGCCTGCGGGGGCGTTACCGTGGCCCGGGAGACGCCGGAGGAGTGCGCCCAATGCGGCAGCGGCAAGATCGAGCAGGATCCCGACGTGCTGGACACCTGGTTCAGCTCGGCGCTCTGGCCGTTTTCGACCATGGGCTGGCCGGAGGAGACCGAGGACCTGAAGCGCTTCTACCCGACGTCGCTGCTGATCACCGGCTTCGACATCCTCTTCTTCTGGGTGGCCCGGATGATCATGATGGGCCTCGAGTTCATGGGAGACGTGCCCTTCCGCGAGGTCTACATCCACGGGCTGGTGCGGGACGCCGAGAAGCAGAAGATGTCCAAGACCAGGGGCAACGTCATCGATCCGCTCGAGGTGACCGAGAAGTACGGCACCGACGCGGTGCGGATGTCGCTGCTCCAGGGGGCCGCGCCGGGTACCGACATCGTGCTCACCGAAGAGCGGATGGTCAGCTCCCGGGCCTTCGCCAACAAGATCTGGAACGCGGCGCGGTTCCTGTTCCTCAAGATGCAGGCCGCGGGCGTCGAGCCGCACATCCCCGATAGCGAGGAGCTCGAAGGGGCGCCCCTCGAGGACCGCTGGCTCTTCTCGCGCCTGAACCGTTGCGCCGAGCAAGTGAACCAGGCCATCGCCAACTACCGCTACCATGAGGCCGCTCAGACGCTCTGGCACTTCTTCTGGCACGAATTCTGCGACTGGTACGTGGAGCTGAAGAAGCTGCGGCTGGAGGAGGGCTCGGGCGCGAACCGCGATTGGAAGAACCTGCTCACCGCCTTCGAGACGGCGCTCCGGCTGCTGCATCCGGCGATGCCCTTCATTACCGAAGAGCTCTGGCAGAGGCTGGCGCAGGGCTCCGAGGGGCAGCCCGTCTCGATCGCCCTGGCCCGGTACCCACAGCCGCGGACGGAGTGGGCTGACGAGGAGGCGGAACGCCGGATGGAGCTGCTGCAGGAGATCATCGTCTCGGCGCGGAACCTGAGGGCGCAGCTCAAGATCGAGCCCAGGGAGTTCCTCAACGCCACCCTCTACGCCCGGGACTCGGCGCGGGAAGTGGCCGCCGAGCAGGCCGAGGCGATCCGGCGGCTGGCGCGAATCCATCTCTCGCTGAGCGAGGAGAAGCCCCCGGAGAAGGGCGTCAAGCGCTCGACGCCGGAGTTCGATCTGGTGCTCGAGGTGCCCGCCGCCCGGGTGGAGGCGCTCAAGAAAAGCCTGGAGAAGGAGGTGGCGAATCTGGAGCGGCTGGTGGCCAACTCGAAGAAGCAGCTCGCCAACGAGCAGTTCGTCTCCCGGGCGCCGGCGCACGTGGTGGAGGGCATCCGCAAGAAGCTGGCCGACTACGAAGCCCAGCTCGAGAAGAGCCGGGCGACGCTGGCGGGGCTTTAGGCGGGAACGGCTAGGAGCCGCCCGTCTTCGGCACGGCGATCAGATCGAAGCTGAAATCCATCTCCTTCTTGGTCCCGACCATCCCGAGGGCGGCCTTCGGCGGCTTGATCCCGTAAGCTTTCATGTCTACCACGGCCTTGCCGGTGAAGCGCAGCTTTTCCCCCTCCGGCCGCATCTCGACCTCGACGGTGACCGGCCTGGCCACGCCGCGCACCCTGAGCGGCCCGGTGACGCGGTACTTGCCGTCGCCGAGCGCCTCGATACGCTCGGATTCGAAGATCAGTTCCGGGAACCGCCGCACCTGCATCGCCTTGTTCAAGGCGTACTCCTGGATGTCTTTCAATTGTTTGGGCTTTACCCACTGGTCCAGACACTCGGCGCTGGCGGCTTCGATCACCAGTCGCACATGGGAGGCTTCGGGGCGTTCGGGATCGTAGCGCAGGTCACCGCGGTAGCGGTGGTAGACGAAGAGATGCTTCTTGCCGCGCAGGAAACCGGTCTTGTGGACTTCCAGCGCCAGGCGGGCGCCTTCGGCGGGCTCGATGCGGTACCCGACGGCGGCGGAAAGGGCCGTGCTCAGGATCAATCCGACCGGTAGGAGCCTGCTGCGCATCCCTCACCCCGAATGTTTGTGAATATTATGCCCCAATCACTTGCTCTCACGCGAGGAATAGCGGTTCAAGACGGAGAGCAGCCGCTTTGCCTGGGGCGGCGGCTTCACGCCTCTGAGGATGATCTCCCGGTTGGTGATCCGGCGGCCGTAAAGCTTTGCATTGTCGTCGTCGGCTGGGCGCAACGTGGCTCCGTCCAGAGAGATGCCCGCGAAGACGCCCCGGGAGCGGGAATAGGTGAGGATCTCGGCCCGCATCTGGGCGTCGGTCTGGGCGGCGGCAGTACGGCCCAAAGGTCCAGCGGCGGCGCTGGCGTCGCCACCCACGGTGAACTTGCTGGCCAGCAGCTTCTTTTTGCCCTTCTCGTTCATCACCAGCATGATGACGTCGGTCTCCGAGCCGCCGATCTGGAGGCCGAAACTCCCGCCTTCGATGCGGACCGCCCCGGGCGCAGTCCACCCAATACCCCTCTTGCCGCGGCAGACGAGGAAGCCCTTGCCGTACTTGGCCCCGAACATGAAAGCGCCCTTCTTCATGCCGGGGATGACGATGACGCAGTGCGCCTTGTTCAGCAAGTCCTGCGGGATGCTCTTCTCCTTCATGTTCATCGCCTCTTTGAGCGCCTCGGCGGCGTTCTCCAGACGCTGGAAGACATTGGCTGCCGTGGCGGGCATCAGAGCGGCCACCAGCGTCAGGGCGGCGAGTCGCAGGATCATTGTGGCGCACCTCCTTCCGCTCATTGTCGCCGATTCCCCGTGCGGCTGCTTTCTCGGCCGGGGGCCCGGACGATCGAAACGCTGACGCACGGGAAGAGCAGCTCCGCCGGAGGGGCCGGAACGGTTCACCGGCCGAGCAGCCAGAGACCGGCCAGCAGCAGCGCCGTCCCCAGTCCGAATCCCGCCACCGCGACGATGACCGTGCTTATCGAATCGCCGGGCTGGACGTCCCATGCCGGGGCGGCGCTCGATCCGACAGTCTGCGGGCCGGCGCCGGCAACCGGCCGCGGCGCGGCAGAGCGGATATCGGAAGGGGGTGCGGCCGCGGTTCGAGAAGGATGGGCTCGCTGATGCCCTGCCTCGGCTTCGGGTTCGATCGGTGCAAATTCCCCGCGCGGTGATCCAGGAGGCGTTTCGATGGCATCGAGCGGATCGATCTCGTTGCGGAGGGCCCGCATCAGCTCGTCGCGGAACTCCAGCGCGGTCTGGAACCTCTTGTGCGGTTCTTTGGCCAGAGCCTTCAGTACCACCAACTCCATGGCGGCCGGGATGTTCGAGTTCCAGCGGCTCGGTGGAGGCACCGGCTGCTCGACGTGGGCCAACATGATCTCGAATTCGTTGGCCCCGCCGAATGGGCGCCGCCCGGTCAGCGCCTCGAACAGCACCACGCCGACCGCGTAGAGGTCGCTGCGGTGGTCGGCGTTGGCGAGCCCTTTGACCTGCTCGGGCGCCATGTAGTGCGGGGAGCCCAAGGTGACGCCGGTGCGTGTCAGCCGCGGGTCCGTGACACCCCGCGCCAACTCGAATCCCGTCAGCTTGACGATGCCGTTTTCGGTGATGCGGATGCTGTCAGCGCTGATGTTACGGTGGATCACGCCCTGGGCGTGGGCGTAGTCCAGCGCCAGCAGCGTCTGGCTGATGTAGTCCACGGCCCGGCCCAGATCCAGTGGGCCGGAGACTAGTTTCGCCGCCAGCGAGTCGCCTTCCACCCACTCGCGGGTCATCACCAGCTCGCCGCCCACGCGGCGGGCGGCGTAGAACTGGGCGATGTTCGGATGCTTCAGGCTGGCGTGCAGGCGCGCCTCCCGCAAGACGCGCTCGATCGCCTCCGAGTCTTCCACCACCGTCGCCGGGATGACCTTCAGGTACTCCATGCGCTGGGTGATCGCGTCCCGGACAAGGTAGGCCGTGCCGTGCGCGGAGGCGCTGAGGAGCCTGACGAACTCGACTCCTTCGATCTGTTCTCCAACGGTGAATCCCATGGCTGCTTGCGGTGGATCCTCCCGGTGCCCCGCGAAACACTCACCGGCTAAGACAATGCACCATCCTTCCCTCTTCACATTCGACGGAATGCTCTGAAATTCCTAGGGGTGAAACGCCTTAACGGGCTCCCGGAATTCGTCCTAGTCGAAACTTCCGGTGGCTCGGGCTGCCGGGGAACGCCGCCCGGCCGGCGCTGCGGAGCGGGCAGTCGAAGACCCGGCCGGAGTCCGCGCCGCCATGATACTCTCGAAACGAATCACTCGAGCTACACAGGAGTTGTTATGCGAGCGTTGTGGATCCTGCTGTTGACCGGCAGCTTGCTGCCCCTTTCCGCCGCCCGGTTGCGGATCGCCGTTGTCGGCCTCGTCCACTCCCACGTCTGGCACTACTTGGGGGAGATGGCCGCCGGCGGACCCGCTGAGCTGGTCGGCGTCGCCGAGAGCAATCCCGAACTCGTCGCCGAAGCCAGGAAACTCGGCGTCCGCCAGGAACTCTTCTTCGACGACTACCACCGGCTCCTCGACCAGGCCAAGCCGGACATCGTGTGGGCCTTTGTGGAGAACAACCGGCACCTGGAGATCGTTCAGGCCTGCGCGCCCAAAGGCATCCACGTCATCTTCGAGAAGCCGCTGGCGGCGACACTGGCCGGCGCCCGTGAGATCCAGCGTCTGGCGAAGAAACACCACATCTACGTGATGACGAACTACCAGATGGCCTGGTGGCCGTCGAATTACGCGGCCAAGCAAAAGGCCGACTCCGGAGCCATCGGCCGCGTCTGGCGGCTGCGGGGCATCGTCGGACACGGCGGCCCGGGTTCCCGCGGACCCCGCAGCAAATACTTCTTCGCTTGGCTGACAGACCCGGTGCGCAACGGCGGTGGGGCCTTGATCGACTTCGGCTGCTACAACGCGCTCTGGAGCCTCTGGTACCTCGGCAAACCGGAGAAGGTCTACGCCCACGTGAACCACCTCCGGCCGCAGACCTTCCCGAAGGTGGAGGACAACTCGACGCTGGTCCTCTCCTACAAGAACGGAGTGGGGATCTTCGAAGGCAGTTGGGATCTGCCCCGCAGTTTCCAGGATCTCGAGGTCTTCGGACTGAAGGGCAGCCTCTACATGACGCGCCGCGGCGTGAAGATGCGCCTCGGGCGGCGCGGGCCGGAGGAGGATCTGCCCCTCGAGCCGCTGCCTCCGGAGCGGGCCGATCCGGTCGCCTACATCGTGGACGTCGTCCGGAACCGCAGACCCCTCAGCGGGCTGGTGGCGCTGGACATGAACGTAGACGTCGTCGAGATCCTGGAAGCGGCGAAGCGTTCGGTGGCCACGGGCGCCGCGGTGAAGCTTCCGCTCCCTTGACTCGTGACTCAGCGCGGCCCGGCCCGGCGGCTCACTCCATGACATAAGTGGTGAGCCCGTCGAGGAGCTTCGGATAGAAGTCAGTGGACTTCTGCGGCATTACGCCGCCTGAGAAGGCCACTTCGGCCACCTGTTCGACCGGCGTGGGGGGCAGCAGGAACGCGGCCTGTACCCGGCCCTCCCGCACCTGTTCGAGTGAGGCGCGCAGCCCCCGCTGGTAGAGGATGTGGCGCTGCTCGCGCATTGCTTCCTCGTCGATGCCCAGGATCTTGTGAAGAACATCGCTGTGAAGCGCCGCGACGTCGAGTTCACCCGGCGCCCGCTCCCGCTCGAGCAGCCAGGTTCGGGGGGCGGCTCCCGCCGCGAAGCCGATGCGCACCGTGCTCGGATCGGAGGCGGCGAGGCGGTCCCGGAGCATCTCCACCGGGACCCCTTCGAGCACGTGGAAGCGCCGGCGAGCGTGATGGAGCAGGTTCTCGGGATTGAAATCAGCCAGGCCGCGGAGCAAGCGGTGGGTGGCCAGGACCTTCAAGCCCGGTGAATGCAGGTTCACCAGGGTCATCATGACGCGGCGAGCGGCAGCACACTCCGGATTCTCCCTGGCGTAGGCCAGGGCGGTCTCGTAGCGGTGGTGGCCGTCGGCGATGAGCAGTTTCTTGCCGCCCATCAGGCGGGTGATCTCCGCGGTCCGCGGCGGATCCGCGATCCTCCAGACCCGGTGCAGGACGCCGTACTCGTCTTCGACTTCAATGAGGGGCGCTTGGGAAGCAGCCTCCTCGAGCAGCGCCTCGACGGCGAATTCCGGATCGCTGTAAAGCAGGAACAACTGGCCGGTATGGGCCTTGGTGGCCCGCAGCAGCTCGAGGCGGTCCTTTTTTGGTCCGGCCAGAGTCTGCTCGTGCCGGAACACGACGCCTTCGCCGTAGTCCACGACAGGGCCGAGGCCGATGAAGCCCTTGCGCGTGATCCGTTCGCCGCTTTCGGGAAGCCGGAACTCCTGGTAGTAAGGATAGAAGGCCGGCTCGGGGTCCTGGGCGAGGATGCCCTCGGAGATCCAGGCCCGGAGCCGGGCGGCGGCGCGGGTGTATACGTTGTCGGATTCCGAGTCACCGGGCCGGGGCCGGTCGAAGGTGATCTGGGCGTAGTTGTAAGGACTCGCGGCCAGGTAGCGTGCTTGCATTTCGGGCGTAATCTTGTCGTACGGCTGGGTGAGAAGACGCTTCAGGTCCCCAGCTTCCGGGGTGTAGCGGAACGCGCGAAAAGGAAGGATTTCAGCCATGAGAACCAGGGGAGACCATCAGGATAGCAGACGCCGATGGCTCCCCTGGGCCGCCCGTACGGTGGGCAAGTGTTACTGCGACAGCCGCAGGATTTCCGACGCCACCCGGTAGAAGGCCTGAGCGAGCTCTCCGCGGTCCGGAGCGAACACGTAGAGGCCTTCCGGCTCGTCGGGGTTGTAAGCCGGACTGCTGGGGTCGTTGGCCAGGCGCATCATAAGATCGTCGTCCGGCGGGGTCACGGTCCCGGTGGGGTCGCCGAGCCCGATCGCGTAGATGACCACGCTGAGACGCGGGTCTTGCCGGGCGCGGCGGGCGGCGTTGTCGGCGGCGTTCTTCGACGCGCGGCCGATGCTGATCGGCCGGTCCGGGCGGATCTTGCCGGCGTAGGGGTGTCCGGCCGGGAACGTGTAGACCGGCTGGTAACCGCGGGTCGAATTGCCGTACTTGTCGTAGTCGGGAATGTAGGCGATGTCCCGCCTCACTTTCCAGCCGTTGCTGGCGAAGTCGCACCCGTTGCTGTCGGAGATGACCCGCTCGTTGTTGTCGGTCACCGAGTTCGCTTCCATGAAAGTCACCCCGTAAGTGTAGCCTTTGGACCTGGTCGCGTTGCCCTGGGCGGCGATCACGCCGGTCTTGGGTTGGGGATTCCAGTAGGGGTTCCAGTTCGGGGCGTAATAGGTGCGGTAGCTCTGCCAGGGCCGCCGGTCATAGCGTTCGCCGTTGGCGTCGCGGCAGGGGCTCGGCTCCATGCTGTAGAGCGAGCTGGTCGAGCTGTAAGGACTCCAGCCATGGCCGTAACGCGTGTCGGTGACCGTTTTGACCGGGAAGTCGGCGGTGATGCCGTTCGGCAACCCGTCGGAGAAGAAAACGATGAGGTTCAAGGTGCCGGGCTCGTCGATCGCTTGCAGCAGTTCGTAGGCCTTGGAGATGGCCTGGGCGGTACCCGTGCCCCCGGAGCAGTCGATCTGGGCGATCGTGTTGGCGAGGTCCGGCTTGAAGTTCTGGTCCGGCGGGAACGCTGTCAGGTAGCTCATGCCGAAGGTGATGAGCCCGAGCCGGTCGCGCCCGTTGGCGAACTGGTTGACGAAGAGCTGGGCCGCGTCTTTCATCGGCTCGCAGGAGTTCGAGGCGTCCATCGATCCGGAACGGTCGAGGACGAGAATGACGTTGACGTCGCGGCGCGAGGCCTTGCCGGCGGAGCGCACGGTCGAGTGCGTGTAGCCGAAGACCCGCATGAAGTAGAGGCCGACGTCGACGGCCCCTTGAACGTAGACGGTGCGCGTGCGGTAGGCCGTCTCGGAGACCTGGACGTTGACAGTCTTGTTGGTGGTGTTGAAGAAGCCGTTCGGGAAGTTGGCGTCGAAGAAGGCCTGGGCGCGGGCGATGGCCGAAGCTTCCTGCTCAGCCAGTGTAAGGCCTTTCGACAGCGACCGCGCCGCCGCGATCGCCGCGGCGTCGGTAGCCGCCACCAGTTTGGCCTTCACCACATAAAGGAAGCCGGCGTCGATGGCCAGTCCGACCACCGGCACGACCACCAACGTGGACAAGGCGGTGATCATCAGCGCGATGCCGCGCTGGCTCTTTCCTCGCGTAACGGGTCTCATCGCAACCCCCTCAGGGATAACACTCCGTGTGCTTATCACTTTAACGGCGGCTCTCGCCGCCTGGAATCCGGCCAATGGCGGAATTCCAGCACCAGTTCCGTCTTAGTACGAAACCTTTCCTTCCCGGCTCGCTGGAAGCCCAACGGCTTTCCTGCCGGTCTGAAAACCGCTCCGGCGTCCGAACCGGAAGCGATTCCGCACCCCGGGGCTCAATAGATCGTCCGCGAGTAGACGCGAGTCTGCTCGAAGAAGCCCGGGAAACTCAAGTCGGGCGCCTCGGCCACGGCTTCGGCCACGTAGGCCAGCTCTCCGGGCTGCAGCGCCAGGATCGAGTTGAACCCGACGGCCCGGGTCCGTACGTCGGTCAGATAGTCCGACATGCTGATCTCGCCTTTGCTGTCCTTCAGATTGGACGGCGGCTCACCCAGTGCGCTCGGCGAAAGTGCCGCATTGCCGATGATGATCTGCTGGGTGATCACGGGCAGCATGTAGTTCGTGCATTCCTGCACCTGAAGTCCGCCGGCGGCGCACTCATCGGCGCCGATCATCATCACCCGCGTCAGAATCACCTTTGCGTTTCCGCCGGTGCGGGTCATCCCCAGACCGGTGGCCAGGCGCACGATCAGATCCTGATTGCCCGGTTCCGAGAAGTCGACGAACCGGACGAACATGTGTCCGGCGTCGCGGCTGAGCTGGGTAACCTGAATGCTCCGGCTGAGGTTCATGCCGACGTTGACGGTGCCCAGCAGCAGCGGAAGCAGGAACATCGTCGCCACCGCAAACTCGACGATCGTGTTGCCTCGTTGTTGCTTCCCTCTCGCACTCATGACTCTGCTATCCCTCCCCTGACGCCGGCTAACGGGGCGGCGGATTCTGTCCCGGTGGCAGCCCCTCCATCCGGTCCGATGAGCGGGTCGTGATCTGTAATGGGGGCGCGTTGCGCATCAGCTGGGCCAGCCAGCCCCAGGTGTAGTTCTCGACCGAGACCTCGATGATATTGCCGGGCGAATTGTCCGCCACCTCAGTGAAGGTAGTGGGATCGTAGTAGCGGATATGGATCTTCTGCAGGCCCTCGTCGCCACTCAAGAAGCCCATTGCCGCGTTCTGCACCACCGCTTTGATCGACTCGTCGTGGCTCATGCCGGTGAACGTCCGGTAGGTGACGGCATAGCGCACGCCCTCGCGGGTGGCGTGTTGCAGCGTACTGCGGACGAAGATGGCAAGGCCGAAGTCGATGATCGCGAAGATCATGGCCAGCAGCGGGACGAGGACGAAGGCCGCCTCGACCATCGCGTTGCCCCGCTGCCCTCTCCTCCGAAACGGAACGACTGTCATGCTCATGCCTGCCCACCCGATGGATGCACCAGCGCCCCGGCAGCAGTCGGCCGCGGTGTTCTGGCGCTCCAATTCTTACGTTAGAGTGGTGCGGCGCCGATGCGAATCCGTCGTTCCCGTGAATTCCACTGAGGAATTCACCTTAGGAGACGGTTCAGGGTAATGAGGATCGTGTGGTGCGGACGGCTCGGGCTACCGCTTCCGGCCGGCGGCCGGCTGGCGGAACCGCCAGAGGTACAGTCCCACGGCGCCGAGCAGCAGCGCCAACCACTGGGTGGTCGACAGCGGTCCGCCGAACGGGTTGGGCTGCTGGTGGTAGCGGACGAACTCGACGAAGAACCGGACCAGTCCGTAGAGCAGCAGATAGAGCCCGATGATCGCCCCGCCGGCGTGCGGGCTCCGGAAGCGCCGGTAGAGAATGCCGAAGATGACGAACTCGGCGGCGGACTCATAGAGCTGGGTGGGGTGCAAAGGAGTGTTGAGGGGGACGCCGACCAGTTCGTGGGCATCCTGCTTCGTGAACGTCACCGCCCAGGGAAGGTGCGTTTCGACGCCCCAGCAGCAGCCGGCGGCGAAACAGCCGAGGCGTCCGATGCCGTGGCCCAAGGCGATGCCCGGCGCGAAGACGTCGGCGGTCTTCAGCCCCGGCAGGCCATGCTTGCGCATATAGACGAACGCCGTCGCCAGCGCGGCGATCAGCCCGCCCTGGAACACGCCTCCGGCCTGGAGCGTCCGCAGGGTGAGAATCTCGCCGGGGTGGGAAGCGTAATAGTTCCAGTCGAACAGGAGCATCATTACTTTCGCTCCCAACAGGCCGGCGACGGCGCAGTAGACGCCCAGGTTGGTCACCGCTTCCGGATCGAGCTGCGAGCGGACCGCGAGACGCCGCGCCATCCACAGGGCGGCCAGGAAGCCGAGCGCCACCAGCAGACCGTAGGTGGGCAGGAAGAAGCCATCGAGGCTGATCAGCTTGGGATACATGCTAGTTCTCTCCCGGCGGGCGGGGGCGCATTACCGATTCCAGCAACAACAACAGCGCCCCGGCGGTGATGGCACTGTCGGCGACGTTGAAGGCCGGCCAGTGCCAATCACCGACGTAGAGGTCGAGGAAGTCCGTCACGCTGCCCTGCAGGAGGCGGTCATAGAGGTTGCCCGTGGCGCCCCCGAAGATCAAGCCCAAGGCCGCCGGCAGCCAGCGCTGCTGGGGACCGGGCTGCGGGGGCAGCCGCCAGATCAGCACCGCCACCGCGCCGAGGACGGCCAAGGCCACGCCGATCAGCAGCAGGGAGCGCAGGGGGCCGCCGGCGTCGGCGAAGAGTCCGAAAGCGATACCCCGGTTGCGTGTATAGATCAGGTCGAAAAACCCCGGGATCACGGGGATCGCTTCATAGGGGCTGATGGCGGCTTCGACCCACAATTTCGTGATCCGGTCAAGGACGATGACCGCAGCGGCGACTCCGAAGGCGATCCGGCGAGAGTACATTTCAGCCCCGGGCCTGGACCGTCTCCAGCACCGCCTCGGCGCAGACGCCGCAGACATCAGGGACGAGCGGGTGCGTGCCCACGTCCTCGCGGTACTTCCAGCAGCGCGGGCACTTGCGCCCGGAGGCCCGCTCGACGTGGACGGCGAGCTCAGCGTCGGCCTCGCCCTCCATGGAGACCTCGGAGACGATGAACAGTTCGGGCAGGTCGCGCTCGTAGCGGTCCAACAGCTCGTAGAGTTCCCCGCTGGCCTTAAGGTGGACTTTCGCTTCGAGGGGGGCGCCGATGATCTTGGCGGCGCGGGCCGCCTCGAGGCTCTTGAGCACCACGTCGCGCACCTCGACCAGGCGGTCCCAGTCTTTCGCCTTCTTCCGGTGTTCGGGGCCGAGCCCGGCGGTGAGCTCCTCGGGCTCGGGCAGCAGAGCGATGTGGACGCTTTCCGGCGCCCCCGCAGGCCGGGCGAGATGCTCCCAAACCTCTTCCATGGTGAAGCTCATCAGCGGCGCCAGCAGCCGCACCAGCGCCCAGGTGAGCCGGTGGATGGCCGTCTGCGCGCTGCGGCGGGCCGGCGACTCCGGAGCGGCCGTGTACAGCCGGTCTTTCAAGACGTCGAAGTAGAGCGAGCTCAGATCGGTGACGGCGAAGTTGTAGAGGGCCTGGTAGACGCGGTGGAAGGCGAACTCATCATACCAGCGGCGGCAGCGCCGGGTAAGTTCTTCGGCTCGAAACAGGATCCACTGGTCGAACTCCTGCAGTTGCGCGGCCGGCAGCGCATCCCGCGCCGGGTCGAAGTCGTGCAGGTTGCCGAGGGCGAAGCGGAAGGTGTTCCGGATCTTCCGGTACGCCTCGGTGAGCCGGGCCAGGATCGTCTCGGAGATCCGCACGTCCTCGGTGAACTCGACCGAGGCCACCCAAAGCCGCAAGATCTCCGCCCCGTACTTCTCGACGATCGCGGCCGGCTCGATGATGTTGCCCAGCGACTTGGACATTGCCCGGCCTTCGCCGTCGAGCGTCCAGCCATGGGTGGCGCAGGTCCGGTAGGGGCTGGCGCCCTTGAGGCCGACGCCGACGAGCAGCGAGCTGTGGAACCAGCCGCGGTACTGGTCTCCCCCTTCGACGTAGAGATCGGCCGGCCAGTGCAGCTCCGGTTCTTTGTCTACGACAGCGAGGTGGCTGGAGCCCGAATCGAACCAGACGTCGAGAATATCCTTCTCTTTCTCGAACTCCGTCCCGCCGCACTTCGGACAGCGGTAGCCGCCGAGCAGCTCGGCGGCCGACCGCTCGTACCAGACATCGGCTGTATGTTCAGCGAACAGATCGACGACCTTGTCGAGCACCGCCCTCTCGGTCACCGTCTCGCCGCAGCCCTGACAATAGAAGACGGTGATCGGCACGCCCCAGATACGCTGGCGGGAGATGCACCAGTCCGGCCGGGTGGCGATCATGTTCGAGATGCGCTCCTCGCCCCACTTCGGCATCCAGGAAACGGTCTTGATAGCCTCCAGAGCCTTCTGGCGGAGGCCGTTGCGCTCCATACCGATGAACCACTGCTCCGTGGCCCGGAAGATCGTCGGGTTGTGGCACCGCCAGCAGTGCGGGTAGCTGTGCCGGATGGTCTTCTCGGCCAGGAGGGCGCGGCGCTTGCGCAGGATCTCGATGACGAGGGGATTGGCCTCCCAGACGGTCTTGCCGAGGATCGACTCCGGCAGCGCGCCCAGATCTCCGTCCGGCTGAAAGAACCGCCCGCGATGGTCCACGGGGCAGTAGACCGGCAGCCCGTACTCTTGTCCCACCAGGTAGTCCTCGAGACCGTGGCCGGGCGCGGTATGCACGGCCCCGGTGCCCTGCTCCAGCGTCACGTGCTCGGCCAGGATGCCTTTCGACTCCCGTTCGATAAACGGATGGCCGTAGGCGCCCCCCTCCAGCTTTTCACCCGGGAAACGGGCGACGACCTTGTGCTTTCCCCAGCCGCAGGCGTCCAGCGTCGCGGCGTAGAGACCCTCGGCGATGATGTAAACATCCCCGCCGGTGTCCACGGCCACATAGGGGAACCGAGGGTGGTAGGCGATCGCCAGGTTGGCGGGGAGCGTCCACGGGGTCGTGGTCCAGATCAATCCCCAGACCCTGCGTCCCGCCAAAGCGGGATCGATGGCGGCGGGGTCGGAAAGCAGTGGAAACCGCACCCAGATCGAGGGGCTGGTGTGGTCTTCGTACTCCACCTCGGCCTCGGCGAGGGCTGTCGTGCAGTGCGGGCACCAGTGGACGGGCTTCAGCCCCTTGTAAACATAGCCCCGCTCCAGGAACTCGAGAAAAGCCCGGGCGATCACACTCTGGTACTGGGCGCTCATCGTCAGGTAGGGTTTCTCCCAACGGCCCAGCACGCCCAGGCGCTTGAACTCCCGGCGGTGAATGTTGACATACTTCTCCGCGTAGCGCCGGCACGCCCGCCGGATCTCGACTGGGCTCATGGAGGCCTTCTTCTCGCCGAGTTCGTTGTCCACGCGGATCTCGATCGGCAGTCCGTGGCAGTCCCAGCCGGGAACGAATGGAGCGTCGTAGCCCGCCATGCTCCGGGATTTGACGATGAAGTCCTTCAGAATCTTGTTGAAAGCCGTGCCGAGGTGGATGTTGCCGTTGGCGTAGGGCGGACCGTCGTGCAGCACGTACTTCGGCCGCCCGCGCCTGGCCTGCCGGATCCGGTGGTAGAGGCCGATTTCCTCCCAGCGGGCAAGGATTTCGGGCTCCCGCCGCGGAAGGTTGGCCTTCATCGGGAACGCCGTCTTCGGCAGGTTGACGGTCTTCTTGAGGTCGAGGTTGTCCAAGTCCATGTGAGGGCTAACCCTTCATGGTACTACGCCCGTCCGAGCGCCCGGCTCGGGCCCGTGATAGCTTGAAAAGAGAACCATCCCATCACTCCAGATGCACATCCGTCACCCACTGAAGGCTCTCACCCTGCTGATCGCCGTCTGGCAGACGGGTCTGGCCGAACAGAAGCCGCCAATCCACTTCCGCTACCAGGCGATTCCTTTCACGCTCGACAACTCCGAGTCGCCCCGGCGCTACGCCCCGGAGACGATGGCCGGCGGCGTCGCCGTCTTCGATTACGACAACGACGGCGACCTGGACCTCTATTTCGCCAACGGCGCCGATATCCTGACGCTGCGGAAGACGGGCGAGAAATACTGGAACCGGCTGTTCGCGAACGACGGCAAGGGGCACTTCACCGACGTCACCGCCCGGGCCGGGCTTCGGGGGTCGGGCTATGACACCGGCGTCGTGGTAGGAGACTACGACAACGACGGCGACGAGGACCTTTTCGTGGGAGGGGTGCACCACTACGGCTTGTACCGCAACAACGGCGACGGAACCTTTACGGACGTCACTGCAGAAGCCGGGCTCGATAAGGCCGACGACCCCGAGTACGGACCGCTGTGGGCGGTTCACGGCGCCTTCCTCGACGCGGACAACGACGGCTGGCTGGACCTGTTCGTCGTCAACTACCTGGCCTGGAGCCGGGAGAAGGAGCCGGAATGCCGCTACGAGGGCGTGCTGGAATACTGCCACCCGCGGCTGTACGGACCGACTCCCAACAGCCTCTTCCACAACAACGGTGACGGTACCTTCACCGATGTCTCGGCGCCCTCGGGAATCCGGGCCAATGCCGGCAAAGGCATGGGGGCGGCGGTGGCCGATTTCGACGGCGACGGCCTGCCGGACATCTTCGTCTCCAATGACAAGCTGTTCAATTTCCTCTTCCACAACCTCGGCAAAGGCCGGTTCGAAGAGGTGGCTTTCGACGCCGGCGTCGCCCTGGCCGAGCACGGGAACTTCATTTCGGGGATGGGCGTGGACTCCCGGGATATCGACAACGACGGCCGGCCCGACATCGCCTTCGTCGCCTTGGACAACGAGACCTTCCCTATATTCCACAACATCGGAGATCTGGCCTTCGAGGAGGTCACCGCGACCAGCGGTATGACCACCGCCAGCCGGGCGATGGCGGGCTACAGCCCGGCGCTGTTCGACTTCGACAACGATGGCTGGAAGGATCTGTTCGTCTCCCGGGGCCACGTGCAGTCGTTGACGATGGAGGGGCGCGTGGCGGTTCGGCAGCACAACACGGTCTTCCGGAACCTCCGAGGTGACAAATGGCAACCCCTCACTGAAGAGGCGGGCTTCGACGTTGTGGAGCCCAAGCGGCACCGGGGATCGGCCCAAGGCGACCTGAACGGCGACGGCCGGATCGACGTCGCCGTCAGCGCTCTGCGGCAGCCCGCCGAAGTATGGATCAACGACAGCCCGAACGGCCATCACTGGCTGATGCTCGATCTGGAAGGCGTCAAGAGCAACCGGGACGGGATCGGCGCGCGGATCAAGGTGACGACGGCGGCCGGCACGCAATACAACCACGTATCCTTCGCAGCGGGTTATGCTTCCTCCAGCGCCGGCCCGGTCCACTTCGGACTCGGGGACGCAACTTCGGCCGCAGTGGAGATCCGCTGGCCTTCGGGCATCGTGCAGAAGCTCGAAAAGGTGCGGGCCGATCAGGTCCTGAGGATTCGGGAGCCGGCCAAGTAGCATTCGGGCGGCGGACGTTCGCCCTGGATCCTTCCGCCGGGGACGGGCCGGCCTCAGAAGATGAAGCTCAAGCCGCCGCGCACGGTACGCGGATTCTGGATGAGGTACAGAAGACGCCCGTCGGCCGTCGTCACCGGCACGTAACCCTGGGCCAGCAGGTTCCGCAGCTCGGCGCTCGCCACCATCCGCCCGGACCAGATTCCGAAGGAAGGCAACGACTGCTGGATCCGGACGTTCAGGCCCGCCTCGGGCTGCAAGCCGGACGTGAGGAAGAGATGGGTGGGCACCAGAGCCCCGTAGTCCATCCAGCGGTAGCTGGCGGAGATCCGCATCCCCGTGCGCGGAGCCGCCGCCGAGATGCGAGCCGCGAGCCAAGTGCGGCGGGCGAGTTCCATGGAGTTCCGCAATTCCTGCGGATCGTGAGTAGCGAGGATCCCGCTCTCGTGCACGAGCACGCCGGTGTTGCCGCCGGCCGCCGTCAACCGCAGGTATTCGCCGAGCGGCTGCGTGATCGAGGCTCGAAATCCCAGCCGGCTGTAGTCGCCGAGATTGAAGATCGAACTGTTTGACGAAAGGTCCGGAAGCAGATCACCGCCGGAGTAATAGCCCGACGGCGCGGATACGGGCACCGCGGCGTCAGTGACGCTTTCCCGGTACAGACCGACATTGACGGTCCGGCCCCCAATCACCTTCCGGTAATTGATTTCGAAGTTTTCGATCCGCTGCACTCGGGCCTGACTGGAGACCAGCGAGACCCGCGGGAAGACGGCCAAGACGGTAAGATCGTCCTGCATCTCCCCGGCGCCCTGCCCGGAACCGGCCAGCAGTTCCGCGGGCGGCATGCCGGAACTGAAAGCGACTTCGACCATGCCGAACTTGCCGAGGTCGGACGTCAGCCGGGCAAAAGGACTCACGTAGTTCAGGCGCTCGAGGAACGCGACCGATTCCAGAGAGGCTCCGTACTCGAGGAGCAGGAAATCGGTCAACTGCCGGCGGTCCATCGTGCTCACAGCCAGAGTCTGGAGTTTCGGGGCGTTGTCCTGGCCGCCGGCCACCAGAGCCTGGCCGACGACGCCTCGCAGCTGCGCCTGCCGCATTGTCAACGCCACTTCGGGGCGGGCCCCCCAGAGTTCGTTGCTGTAACTGGTACGGAATCCTGCCGTGGGCGCGCCGGTTTGCAGCGCGTAACCGAAATTGCCGCTGAACTGGACATCGTTCGAGCCGAACAGCGAGGTGGCCAGTGCAAAGGAAGTGCCCAGGTCAGCGGTGGCGCCCGCGGCTGCCAGAGCGCCCTCCTCACCGGCCGAGAGCTTCAGCAGACCACGTGTCCGGGTGAAGATCGCCGTCCGGGCGCCGGGCTTCTTGCCGGCGGGATCCGGAACGTCGGTGCCCGGCAGGATCCGCAGGATGGGACGCGCCGGCGTGGCCGTACGCAATACCCATTTCCAGTCGTCGTTCATGATCGAGCGTTTCCCCGGGGCGACATAAATGAGTTCGACCGAGCTGAGGATGCTGGCAAGGCTGATCGACAGGAAGCTGCGGTTGCCCGGTAGGATCCGGATGTTGTCCTTGACCGCGGGCACGAAGCTGGGCAAGCTCACTTTGATCCGGTAAACACCCGGCAGTAGGGAATTGAAGCCGAAGGCCCCTTTTTCGTTGGTCAGAGTGCGGGCGACCAGCCGGTCGTAACGGTTGTACAGGAGCACGGCGGCGCCCATCTGCGGAACGCCTTGCTGGTCACTGACGAACCCGATCAGGCTGCCGGCCAACGAGCGGTCAGCCGCATGGCCCATCTGAGCCGGGGCCGCCGCCAGCAAGAGCGCCAGCAGAACCCGCGCCGTAGGTGGCATTCCCCGTTCCATCCAATACTGTCGTTCCCCGCGGCGCCCGCCCACCGGCGTCCGCCGCCAGACACCCCGCCCCTATATTACCTTGAATGTGGCCTCCGGGGTAAGGGTCTGGTTCTTGAGCCGGTCCGTGACCTTCAGCCGCAGCAGGTACTCGCCGGGCTCCAGGTTCTGGAGCGGCAGAATCTTCTCGACAACAGTCTGATTCGCCGAAGCTCCGTCGATGCTGGCGACGTCTTCGGTGAATTCGAAGATCTTCTTGTTGTCCTTCTTGCGGATCACTTCGTATTCGATGACGCCGTTGGGCTTGCGCGTCTTGTCGTCGGGCTTGAAGTTGTAAAGCTGGAAGTAGATCCCCATCTTCTCGTTGCGCTGGAAAGTGTCGTCGATGCGCGGACGCACCTTCGAAGTCCCGATGACGAACTGTCCCGTACCGATCCGCCGCGTCGGGACCTTCTCGATCTTGTCGGCCAGGATGAGGCTGCTCATGCTGAGCTCATCGTCCTCGTAATAGGGGACGCGCAGCGCCATCTCGTAATTGTTCATGTTGCCGCTGACGACGTCCTTCGCCACCACGTTGAGCCGGTAGGTCCCCGGCGGCAGCGGCACCGACTTTTGATAGATCGCCTTCTTGTCGATCGCCTGGCCGAGCAGCGGCGTCGGAACCTCAGTGGTGATGACGTCCTCGAAGACGTTCACCACGCGGCGGGACATCGATGTGATCCGCCCGTAGATGTTGATCGTGGCCCGGGAGACGCCGTCTTTGTCCTCGAACTCGAGGTCCTTGTTGGAGAACTGCAAGGTGATGTTCGTCATCACCGTAGAGCTGGTCATGCGGATGTAGTCCGCGCGGACCTTCATCGGCAGCAGGTTGTACTTGATCGTCGAAGTCACGGCGGCCTCGAGGTCCTTGAACTTGATGGGCGGGGGCTTCTGAAGCGCGGCCCAGATGCGCAGACGCTCGAACTGGTTCATGCGCTGGGGCAGCGGCATGTCGCCGGTGCCGAGCCGTGTGCCGTCGGTCCGGGTGAAACGGTCCGCCTTGCTGGTGATGCCCATCTCCTCGAGCATCGTCAATCCGGCGTTGGGCACGTGGAGGAGGGCGTCCTTCTCGGAGGGATCCATGGTCATCCGGTATTCGCCGGTCAGCGTCGGATCCACGAATTCGATCATGATGTCCGAGCCAATACCCTCGATCCAGCGGTAACGCCAGATCTCGAAGGGATAGGTGGCCGTGGTGCCGCCGCCCTCGTACCAGGGGCGGACATAGGAGCCGCCCGAGGGGTGGGATTCGATCTCGTCGGGCGGTCCGAAAGTGATGTAGATACGACCCCGGTCCGTCTTCCAGCCCGGAATGCCCGAAGCGAACCGCTCGTTGGCGTAAGCGATCCGCCGGTAGTGCTCTTCCTTGAACTCGTTCTCGGGCGTGTCCGGAGTGGGGTCGCGCCGCAGCCAGAACTGCTCGATGAACTGCTCCATCTCCTCGGCGGTCTGGAGCCTCTTGAACGCGGCCCGCTCCTCATCAGTGATGATATAGGCGACGTCTTCCTCGAGCCATTTGCGGAACGGCCTCTCCAGTTCCTTGCGCAGCTTCTTTTCGCGGCGCCGGCGCTCCTTCGCACTCAGAGGTTTGGAAACCGTCTGGGCCTGGTTCTCCACCGTCTTCTTCTTTTTCGGCGCCGGCCAGGCCGGGGCAGCCAGCAACGCGCAGATGACGGACCAGCTAACGAGAGAAGCGGATCTGAGTCTCATAGCCATCACCGGCTGGGGCGTTTCGCTACCTTGATTTTAGGGTGCCCGGGCAACAGGGTCAACCCGCCGGGGTCAAGTTTCACAAGCCCCCGCCGGCCACCCCAGCCTAACTTATCAAGACGGACGCGCTGCGATTGCCGTTTCGGTGCGAACCGTCGCGGCCGCGGTCTTGGGTGCGGCCGGGGCGCCGAGCGCCGGCACAAATCCAGGCCAGCTCCTTGACAGGGGCCAATAATGAGCATATGCTCAAAACTGAGAGCGCCATGGGGAGGTCTCTGAGATGCCGCTTGGTCGACGGGGTGCCGGTGGTGCGGTACTTCAAGCCGCAGGGGATCCCCATGACGGAACTCGACGAGGTTGTCCTCGGGATCGACGAGTTCGAGGCGCTGAGGCTGGCCGATCTGGAAGGTCTGTACCACGAAGACGCGGCCCGGCAAATGGGCGTGTCACGCCAGACCTTCGGCCGCATCGTAGGGAATGCGCGGCACAAGGTGGCCGAAGCGCTGGCAAGCGGAAAGGCGCTGCGGATCGACGGCGATGAATTTCGATTACCGGAATGGTGCCGGCTTCGGTGCCGCACGTGTGGTTCTCCGATGCCGGGACCCCGTCACGCCGGCGCGGAATCGTGTCCGCAGTGCGGAGGCGCAGCCGGGCGCCGGGAAGGCCGGGAGGCCTCGGTCGGCGGCCGCCGTCCGGATTCTTGAGTTCGGGAGCACCGCGGCGGGCGGAAATCTCATGGAGCCGCCCCCTCTCCTGTCTGTCCGCCGTTCGGTGCTCCCGGTCCACCATTGGCTGTTCTCCGTGAGGTACTTCGCCGGTCGCCTACCGGCATCGCGGAAGTCTACGGACCCGCTCCACGCACCGGTCCATGGGTAGCCGGATGCCAGGATCCGCCGTCGTCTAAGTTATGATTAGATTCAGCTTCACGGCTCCGAAATAGGTAGGCTCACGATGAACGACCTCTCCGGCCTCCGCCTCCGGGATTTCCCGTTGCCGCTGAAACTCACCATCAGCCTGGGGCTCGTGGTGCTGGGTTTCGGTTACCTGATCGCCCTGGCGAACCTTTATTTGACGTATCACCTGACCGACGGCCAGCCCGGGTTGACCGTCTCCGATCTGCGCCGGGCCTTCTACGGCAACCGGGAAACCACCAAACTGGCCGCCAAGATCGACGGCGGCAGCATGGCACAGTTCCTTCCCAAGCCGGGCGACAAGGAGAAGATCCTTTCCTGGATCCAGGACGGGGCCTCCAGAGAGGGTTACGAGGCCGTTGTCCGACCGATTCTCGCCGAGAACTGCATCCGGTGCCACAATCCTGAAGGACTGCAGCGTTTCAGGCCTCTCACCTCTTACGAGGAGGTGATGGTCGTCACCCAGGTGGACCGCGGCGAGCCCGTCTCGCTCTGGGCCCGGGTGGCCCACACCCACATCCAGTCGATCGGACTGATCTTTCTCGTCCTGGGCGCCGTATTCTGCTTCACGTCGGTGCCCGAAAAGTGGAAAACGGTGATCGTCGTGCTCCCTTTCGCGGCCCTGCTGGTCGATTTCGGAGCGCGTTATCTCGCCCGCACGGTGCCCGCGATTGTGTACCTCATGTTGCTGTCGGGAGCCAGCATCGGGCTCCTGTTCGCGGTGATGACGCTGGTTCCTCTCTATGACATGTGGATAGCGAAACCGAGTTCCCCTGAGTAAAGGAGGAGAAGCAAGTCATGATCCGAATTCGTTCTTCCTGCTGCCTTCCCCTTTCGGCGGTCCTGTTCGCACTGGCGCTGCTGGCCGCCTGCGCTCCGGGCGGGAAGAAGCCTTCCCTCACGCCGGATTCCCCCCAGGTGAAGGCCTTCGCACCGCTGCCGGCGGTGATGGAATCGCCGGCCAACCCCGTCACTGAGGAGAAAGTGGCTTTGGGCCGCATGCTTTACTACGACACGCGGCTTTCCAAGAGCCAGGAGATCTCCTGCAACACCTGCCATCTGCTCGAGAAGTTCGGCGTGGACAACGAGCCGACGAGCGAAGGGCACAAGGGGCAGCGGGGCGACCGCAACTCGCCCAGCGTTTATAACGCCGCCGGCCACTTCGCCCAGTTCTGGGACGGCCGGGCGGCGAACGTCGAAGAGCAAGCCAAAGCGCCGGTGCTGAATCCGGTGGAGATGGCCATGCCGGACGAAGCGAGCGTGATGAAAGTGCTCAAATCGATGCCGCAGTACGTCGCCGCCTTCCGCGCGGCCTTTCCCGATGACAAGGATCCAGTGACCTTCGACAACATGGCCCGGGCGATCGGGGCCTTCGAGCGGAAGCTGGTCACCCCCGGCCGATGGGACAAATTCTTGAAGGGCGATGCCACCGCGCTTACCCGCGCGGAGCTGGCCGGCCTCCAGACGTTCCTCGACGCCAACTGCCAGAGCTGCCACATGGGACCTTACATCGGCGGTACCATGTTCCAGAAACTGGGCGTTGTGAAGCCGTGGCCCGATCAGAAGGATCTCGGCCGTTTCCAGGTGACCAAGAACGAGGCCGACAAGATGATGTTCAAGGTGCCGTCGTTGCGCAATGTGGCCAAAACCGCTCCGTATTTCCACGACGGCTCCGTGCCGACGCTCGAAGAAGCCGTGTCCAAGATGGCGGAGTACGAGATCGGTAAGGAGCTGGCGCCCGACGAGGTCGCCGCCATCGTGACTTTCCTGGACGCCCTGACCGGCGAGATCCCCACGGATTACATCGCCAAGCCTGAGCTGCCGCCCAGCACGGCCAAGACCCCGAAACCGGATCTGAGCGATTGAGCACGAAAGACGCAGCAGAACTTCTCTCCCGGCCCGCGAACCGCTGCCTGGTTTGCGGGCCGGACAACCCTTACGGCTTTCACATCGACTTCCGGACCGGCGAGGACGGCTCGGTGAGCGCCGAATGGGTGGCGCTCAATTATCTGGAGGGCTGGGCCGGCGTGCTCCACGGGGGCATCGTCTGCACGCTGCTCGACGAGGCGATGGCCAAAGCCGTCGCCGCAGCGGGCCTCCGGGCGATGACGGTGGAGATCCAGGTCCGCTACCGCCACTTCGTCGCCACCGGCGAAAAGCTGCGCATCCAGGGCCGCGTGGTGGAGCGCAAGCGCCGCCTGTTGAAAACCGAGGCGGAGATCACCACAGAGGACGGCGAGCCACGCGCCCAAGCCACGGCGACCTTCCTGGCAGTGGTTTGAGAAGCCGTTGCCTACCGGGCCGGCCGATGCCGGTAGCGGAGCGCGAAGACCGACGCCCGGCCCTCGTCGCCCCTAGCGCCCAGCACCAGCAGCACGATTCCGCGCTGGGGGTCGAAGACCATCGCCCGGTTCTGAGCGGCCCGCCGGTGCAACTCCTCGCCCTCGCGGATCGGAATCTCGACCCTCCGCCAGGTGTTGTCCGCCGCCGTGTAGGCCCACATGGGCGGCAGCCCGCCCCGGCGCGCGCGTCCGTAGAGCAAGAGCACGTCCTCGCCGGGGATGTAGACGGATTCCCGGGTACAGACCGGCGGCGCTCCGCCGCCGGCGACCTTCGGGTGCAAGTTCATCCACCGGCGCTTTACCCAGTCGAAGGCCCAGAGTTCGTCGCGGCGGGCGCCGCCGCCGTGTAAGAGCAGCCGTTCGCGCTTCGAGTCCCAGGCCAGGCTCGTCATCTCGTAGAGGTTCTGGGGCCAGGGGCCGCCGCGGTCCATGCGTTCCCAGTCCGAACCGCGGAGCAGCCAGACGCTCGTCTCCTGGTGCGGATCGTCCGGCCGCCAGGGAAGCAGGTAGCCGGCGTCGTTCAACCGGCTGCGCCAGTCCAGGCGGACGCCCACGACGCCGTGCGGAGTAGTGACGACCGTGTCCACGCCTTCCGGCGCCGGGCCGATGAGCGTCCACTCCCGCGTTTGGGGATCCCAGCTCCAGGTGACGAACTTCTTGTAAGAAGATGGCGGCCGGACCAGGGCGTCAGGAGCTACGGAGCGGCTCTCGGGCCAATCGCGGGACCACTCGGGCTCGTAGCCGGTGGTCAGCCGCATCCGCACGACGTTGATCAGCCGGTCACCTACCGGATCGTAAGCGTAGGCTTTGCGGCCGTGGGTCGCCCAAGGCCCGCCCCGGAAGGTCACCCCGGCGAGCCGGACGCCTTTGTCCCACGTCCGGCCGGGGAATTCGGGCTCCGGGCCGCCCACCCAGGTGTGCCCAGCCACGTCGTAGACGTCCACGTCGTTGCCGCCGTAGCCGCAGTGGCCGCCGCCCCAGTAGAGAATCTGCTCCCGCCGCGTGTCGAAGGTGGCGCTGCCCCAGGTGCGGGTGATCGCGGCGCGTCCCGGATCGGCCAGCAGAACCCATTCGTTCTCCGGCAAATTCTCGAGGCGGGCTTGCTGGACCGCCCGGCGCCGGGGATCGGGCCGCGTACCGGCCGCTTCCTTCGGGGGCCGTTTCGGCATCGCCTCCTGCGGGCGGACCGGGGCCGCCGCGTCCACCAGGCCTTCCATCTCGATCCGGTATCCGTAGGTGGTGCGCACCGGGTAGAGGGTGTTGCAGCTCGACCGGTCGTCCGGCCGGCGCGTGTTCGCCACCAGGACGATCAGCCGCCGCTCGGGGGCGATGTCGGCGCTGATGTAGAAGCCGGTGGGCACGCGCCCGTTCAGCTTCCGCCACCGGTCCTCGCCGGCGTCGTAGGCCCACATGTCGGTCAGGTCCCGGCGGTTGTAGCCCCCGCCGACGATCACCCAGCCGGTCTCGGGATCCCACACGGTGAAATGTCCGGCCCGGGCTTCGGGGCTTCCCGGCGCCTGCGACTTGCGCCAGCGGCGCGTCTTCAGGTCGAAGAGCCAGGTATCGGCCAGGTAGCGGCTCTGGCCGTCGCCGCCGAAAAGCACCAGCACGCCGTGGCGGCGGTCGCATACCAGCCGCGTCTGCATCCGCGGCGGCGGTTCCACATCGAGAGACAACCGGCGCCATTCCCCCTCGGCCGGGCGGAACACCCAAGTTCCGGTGTAACCGCGGACCTTTCCGTCCGGCCCCCGTTCGGCCACGTGCCCGCCGCCGAAGAGAATCAACTCGTCAGCGACCGGATCCCAGACCAGCGAGCCGCCCAGCACCGGGGGCGGCGACTGCCGCGGCCGCAGGTCGCGCCAGCGGCGCCGCCGGACGTCGTAGGCCGCCGTCAGCCCGCCGGTGAAATAGTAGAGGGAGTGGTCCGTTTCGCGGTAGGCCACCTGGTCGAAGACGATGTTCAGGTCCGGCCGGGGCGCGGCGGGTTCCTCGTCGGTGGGGCTGCGCATGACCGTCCGTTCGCTGCCCGAGGTGATCCCGGCGTAGGTCCGGGGGACGTAGGCGAGCGGCAGCCGCCGGCTCCAGAGCCGCTCCCAGGCCGGCGGGAACTGGTTCTCCCACCGGCGGGTGTCCGGGTCGAAGGCCACCATGTCGTACTCGGGTACACGGATGAGCGGGTGCTCCTGGAGCAGCTCGGGGTCGTCGTTCATGAAGCCCCAAAGCAGGAAAGAATCCACCGCCGGGGCGTAGCGGATGGCCGAACCCCGCCTGGCGCCCGAAGGATCCTTGGCCAGCTCGACCCACCGGTTCGGCGGCAGATCGGCCGCGACCAGGCAAGTGGCGGACAACAGGGCCGCGAGCAGTGCGCGCATCGGCCTACTCTTCGAGCCGCGGCTCAGCCAACCCCTTCACCGGCACGCCGTGCGCTTTGGCGTAGGAGCGGGTGATCCCGGCCAGCTTTTCGAGCCAGCCTTCGAGGCCGATGCTGCGTTCGGGCATCATCATGAAGCTCAGGTCCGGCGTGCGGTCCGCCCAATGGTCCTTTGTGTCGTCGAGCTTGTGGAAGAACTTCCGGCCGCCCACCGAGCGCCCCTTCGGGTAGCGGCTCTTCTCGTAGACCGCCTTCAGTTTGGAGAAGACCCGTTCGCCGTCTTCGCGCAGGCGCTGGACGCGGTTGTAAGCCGCCACCAGATGCCCCACCGCCTGGGCGGGTTTGTTCGCAGCCGCCGCGTCCCGGGCGCGGAGGAGCGATTGCTCGGCCCCGGCCAACCCGGTAAGCAGGTCCCACTTGTGCCCCATGAACTCGGCCAGGGCGGTGAAGACTTCCAGGTTGTACCGGTTGCGGTCCGCGCGGCCCAGGTTCTCGTGCAAGGCCGCCAGCAGTTGGCGGCTCTCGATGGCCCGTTCTTTGGCCGTGTCCAGGTATTTCTCATATTTCGACGCGAAGCCGGGCTTGAATCTCAGATCCGGCAGCTCGGGCAGCGGCGGGGGCTCGAGGGTCAAGTCGTAGCGCCGGGTGCCGATGCCTTTGCCCCGGGAGTTGCCGTAACCCGGCCCCCGCACGCGGGAGGTGACACGATCCCAGGTGGATCGCCAGGCCCGCGCCTGCCGCTGCATCCGGCGGTATACTTCCGCCATCCCGGCAACGCGCGGCCCGTAGTAGGTCTCGAAGAACTCGGCGGCGTGTTGGGCCACCGAAACCGTCCCGGGGTTCCAGCCCCACTGGGCGACCGCCGACCAGCCCAGCCAGAAGGTCTCGTTGTGCAAACCCGAGTCGTCCCAAGCGGCGCCGAAGACGCCGATCGGGTTGCCCTTCCAGTGGCGGCCATGGGCGATTTTCTCGTAGGCTGCCTCCAAGCGGCCTCTCGTGAGGCCGCTCTCGCTCTCCAGGCTCAGATGGTTCGGAAACAAGTACTCGCTTCCTTGCATCGAGACATAAGCGAGCTGGCGCATCCCCAGCTTGTTTTCCGGCTCCAGGTATTCCTCCTCGCCGATGACGCCGTCGATCAGGTCCGGCGGCAGCATGTGGACATGCTGGGGCAGCACCGGGTACTCGACCCAGGCCAGCGGGCGCCGTCCCCGCTTGGCGAGGAAGTCCCGCGCCTTGCGCACGAACTCGACCCACTTCAGGCTGCGGTTCACTTCGTTGTACGGCTCTTTGCAACGCTTGTCGATGCCGGCGTAGTAGACTTCGTCGGTGGAGACGTAGAAGTAGTTCACCCCTTTGGTGGCGCGGATCACGTCGTCGTACATCGAGAAGATCAGGTCGTAGGTGCGGGGGTCGCACAGCGTGGCCTCGTAATTGTTGCCGTCGGCGCGCAGCTCGGCGAACTCCGGGTGCTTGAGTACGTAGGCCAGGTGGGCGGGCGCCTGGACGTCCGGCACGATCTGGATGAACCGTTCCAGCCCGTAATCGACGAGCTCCTGTAACTGCTCGGTGGTGAAAGCTCCCGGAGCGCCGATCACCGGGTGGGAGGGATACTCGAACTTGTCCTCCAGCTCGAAGGCGATCATGTTGACCTTGAAGCGCGCCGACCAGTCGAGGTAGCGCTTCAGCGTCTCGATGCGGTCCTGATGGTGCTTGGTATCCCAGTGCAGGAACCGCAACTGGAGCGCCGGCCAATCTTCGATCACCGCTTCCGGCAGCACCAGGCGCCCGGCCGCGTCGCGCTTCAGCAACTGAAGCAGCGTCTGGACCCCGTAGAAGAGGCCCGCCTCGGCGTTGCCGGTGATCTCGATCCGCCGGGGCGTGATCTCGAGCCGGTAGGCCTGGCGCTCGATGCCGGGCTCCTTGCCCGTAGCCACTGTCCCCTTGCGGACCGCCAGCTTGACGACTTTGCCGCCGGAGCCGCGCCTGAGCTCGAGCTTGTGGAACTCCGCGAGGTCCGCTACCAGCGACCGGTAGGCCATCGTCTCGGGATCGCCGTCCACGACCCAATCGCTTCCGAAGACGACGTCGCCGCCCCGGAGCTCCACCTTCTGCGGCTGGGGGATCACCGAGTAGCCCCGCTGCCGGAGCTCGGTCACGCCGCCGTTGGCCAAACTTGCGAAAAGCAGAAGCAATACCAGAGTCATAAGCACCGCCATCACCAGGCCGAATCGGAGCCAGCGGCCGCCGGGTGCCACCCGCAGCCGCCTGAACCCCGTCCGAATTCTCTGCCGGCCCGTTTTTCCGCTCGTCATTGCTCCAACCCGTAGCTCTTTGCGTAACCTTCGATAAACTCTGCCAGCTTCCGGTTCCACGGCTCGAGCCCAATCAGATCGAAAGGTTCGAGCATGTAGTCGAGCCCGGGGCGCCGGTCCGCCCGGTGGTCTTTGAGGTCGTCGAGAACATGAAGGAAATGCCGGCCGCCGACGCTGCGTCCCTTCCGGTAGCGGCTCTTCTCCCAAACCCGCACGAGGCTCTCCCACATGCGTCCGCGTTTCGCCAGGTTGCCGGCGACGACCGCGTGGGCCTGTTTCAACAGAGCCAGAACGTCCCGGTGGCGATCTTCCCGTTGGGCTCGAGCGGCCTGAAGCATCAGTTCTTCGGCTCGCTGGAGGTCCTGAAGCGTTTCGACGAAGTGTTTTTCGAACCGGGCGATCGAGAGCAGCACCTCGATGTTGTAGCGGTTGCGACTGACGGCCGAGAGCTTTCCTTCGAGGGCGTGAATCGCGGCGTCGAGCCGGCGGTTGATCCGGGGGGCCCTGGCCAGGGGCCCGGCGTAGAGCCGCCGGAAACGGTCCTCGACGATCAGGCCCTCGTCGTAGCCGAAGGGCAAGGCCGGCGGCTCCAGCTTCAGGTCGATCCGTACGGTGCCCCGCCCCTTGCCGGCGTAACTGCCGTAGGAAGGCTTCAGCCGGGTAGCCGGCACGCGGTCCCAGGTGTTCTCGTAGAAGCGGGCGGCTTCCATCAGGGTCCGGTAGATCTCGACCATGTCCTGGTTGCCCGGCCCGTAGAAGACGTCCATGAAATCGGCGACGCTCTGCTCCACCGGAGGCGTTTGCGGGGTCCAGCCGTACTGGGTGACCGTGGCCCAGCCCAGCCAGAAGGTCTCGCAGTGCAGGCCGGAATCGTCCCAGGCGGCCGCGTAAGTGCCGATGACGTCGGCGCCCCTCTCGATCGTCGCCGCCACGCTTCGCGCCGGCTCTTCTAACCGGCCGGTGATGGGCCGCCCGCGATAGAGGAAATCGGAAGAGAAGTAGTTCGGGAACAGCAGCTCGGAACCTTGCTGAGAACTGTAGACGAGACTGCGGACGCCTGCCTGCTTCAGGCCCTCGATCCACTCCCGGCTGGCGCCCGGCCCGATGACGCCGTTGATCAGGCCCCGCGGCAACAACTCCAGGTGCTTTGTCAATACCGGGTACTCGACCCAGCACAGCATTTTCCGGTGGCGCTCCTGAAGCCACCGGAACATGCGGTTGACGTAGTCCACCCACGTCAGGCTGCGGTTCTCAGGGTTGTAAGGCCGCCGCGCCCGGCACCCTTTCGAGATCCCGGCGTAGTAGACCTCGTCGGTGGAAACGTGGAAGTATTCGACGCCCGGAGTGGCCTCGATCATGTCCTGGTACATGTCCTCGATCAGGCGCATCGCCTCTTCGTTGCACATCGAGATCTGGTAGTTCGAGCCGTCGGCGCGGAGGTGGGCGAACTCCTCGTGCTTGAGGACGTAAGCCATGTGGGCAGGCGACTGGATCTGGGGCACGAGCTGGATGAAGCGCTCGCGGGCGTAGGCGGTGAGCTCCTGCATCTGGGCCTTCGTATAGGCTCCGGGAGCGCCGATGATGGGATGCCGCGGGTATTCGTACTTGTCTTCCATTTCGAAGCCGATGGCGTTTACCTTGAAGAAGGCCGCCCAGTCGATGTAACGCTTCAGCGTCTCGATGCGGTCCTGGTGGTGCTTCGTGTCCCAATGAATGAAGCGGAGCGGCAGGGCCGGCCAGTCGGTAATCACGCCAGCGGGCAGCTTCCATGCGCCGGCGCCGTCGGGCTTCAAGAGCTGGAGCAGGCTCTGGACGCCGTAGAAGAGGCCGGGGCCGGCGTTCGCGGAGATCTCGATGCGCTCCGGGCGGATCTCGATCCGGTAGGCCTGGCGGGCCAGCTCGGGCCCCGCCGGTTCCGCCACCGTCCCGGGCTCGATTCGCAACACGATGCGGCCCGCGCCGCCGCCGTCGAAGACGAGCCCGTGCAGCTCGCGGGCGCCGTCGAACAAGCGCCGAGTCGCAATATGATCGTCACCGGCTTGGGAAACGACGCTCCAGGAACGGTCCACCCTCACGTCGCCGCCGGCCAGCTCCACTTTCTGCGGCGCGGGGATCAAACTATAGCCGGCGCTGCGCAGGTCTGTGGAGAAACCAGGCCGGGGAAGGGCAAGGGCGGCCCAGATGAGGAAGCCGGCGAAGAAGCTGCGAATCATCGTCCCCGCAAGTGGTGATTTTGCGCGTCTCTTGGCCCGGCGCTCAATCCGCAGCTCCTTCTTCCGGACGCGGAGCCAGAGCCGCTCCGGAGCGCTCGGCGAACCTTCCTTCGTTGAACAAAGGCTGGAACGGCAAAGCCGCAGCTCCTGTAATCGCCGATTGCCCGCGCAAGGCCGAAGGCCGGACCATCAGGTTCCGGAAATTGAGGAACTCCCGGCCGTCGGCGAACTGATCGAGGATCACCGGCGAGACGATCGACCAGGCGTCGAACATCGTGCCGTCGAGGATTACGGCGTCGGGATCCAGAAACCATATGACGTTGGCGATGCCGATGCCCAGATAGCGCGCGCTGCGGGTCACCGCGTCGACAGCCGCTTTGTCGCCGGCCAGGGCCCGGTGGGCGATCTGCCGCACACAACTGGAAGACTCCTCCCATGGGAGTCGCCGGAGGCCGTTCGAGGCCCGGAAACTGGCGCAGGTCGCCTGGTCGGAGGCCAGTTGTTCCACCGATCCCGGCCGGTCGTGCCGCAACGGGCTCCCCGTATCGGCGATCACCATTTGTCCGAACTCGCCGGCGGCCTTGTGCTGGCCGTAGAACAGCTCCCCGTCGATCACGATGCTGCAGCCGACGCCTTCGTCCACCTTGACGAAGAGCAGGCAGTGGGCGTCGTGGACGTCGGACATGCCATAGTGGTACTCGGCATAGGCGGCGGCGCGGACGTTGTTCTCGACCCAGACGGGAACGCCGAGCTGTTCCTCCAAGTGCGCCCGGACGGGGATCTTGGTCCAGATCTCCTGGTTGCCGCGTTCCACCACACCGGTGTCGGGATTCACCAGGCCGCGGGCGCTGACGCCGAGCCCCACCAGCCGGATGTCCGGGCGCTGCTCCCGAATCCCCCGGATCCAGGCGGCGACGCGGTTCAGGGCCTCCAGCGGCTGCTCCGGCGTCGGGAACGAATCAGTGGCTTCCAGCCGGCCGCTGAGCGTGCCCAGGGCGACGAAAGTCTCCTGGTTGTGGATGTCCGCGGCGGCGGAGTAGTAATAGCCGTCGTCGAGGCGCAGGTGAGCCGGAGGGCGCCCGCCGGTGGAAGGGGCCGCGCCTACTTCGGCCACCAGGCGCTCCTGAAGAAGCCCGCTGATGATGCGCGACACGGAAGCTTCCGAGAGACTGGCGCGTTCGGCGATCTCCAGGCGGGAGAGCCGGTGGTGCCGGCGCAACAGACGGAGCGCAAGGGCCCGGTTATTGTTCGTAGATAAGGCCTTTCGGCCCGACGGCGGCGGCATTGGACTCCCTCAATGATACTGTAATCGCTCGCGAAGGCTCAAGTAGTTTCTTGCTGGAGTGCAAGGAAGATTGCCAGCCGAGCGCGGCGAAGCAGTCGCACCCGGTGCGAGATGTATTGACATACGCGGAACTCTGCAGTAACTTAATTCCGAAAGATCTCCCATGCGCGCTTCGGCGGGTGTCTTTTCCAGTAGGCCTGCAAGAAAACTGTGAAGTGCGCACCTGCCTGAGCGCGCCGGGAACAAGGACAAAACCTACCATGACGGGAACAGCTTTCCGAGGGGTGGGGATCGGCAGGTCGCTCCTCGGCGGTCTGGCGTTCCTCTCTTCCGTACTTCTAGTAGTTGCCTTATTCGTCTCGCCTGCGCTCGGGCAGACGGGCCTCGGCGTCGTCAAGGGCACGGTCCAGGACGCCACCGGGGCCGTCATTCCCGGCGCGCAAATCACGTTGACCAATTTGAAGACCGGCGCTGTCCGCCGGTCGGAAACATCCGAACTCGGCATGTACGAGATCGGCGCCTTGCCGATCGGCGAATACCGGCTGACCGTAGAGGCGCCGGGATTCAGCAAATACGAAGGCACCTTCACCCTGGAAGCCGGCGCCACCGTCGTTATCGATCCGCAGTTGCAGGTCGGCACGGTGGACACCGTAGTGGAAGTGAGCGACGTAGCGCCGATCATCTCCACCGTGGGCATGGAGGTCAGCGACGTCAAGGATGCCCTCCGCATCCAGCAGTTGCCCCTCAATGGCCGCTACATCACGAACCTGTTTGCGTTGACGCCGGGCGTCGAAGGGGGCGGCAGCCCGAGGATCCACGGGATGAAAGTCGGGTCCGCCGAGATGACGCTCGACGGCATTTCGCTGGTGGACCGTTTCGGCGGCGGCATGGCCCGGGTGCAGCCCGGCCTGGACACGGTCCAGGAATTCCGCATCGAGACGGCCGGGTCGAGTGCGAAGTACTCGCGGCCGGCCACCGTAGCGCTGGTGACCAAGAGCGGCACCAACGAGCTCCACGGAGACGTCTTCTGGACCCACCGCAACAACTTCGGCGGCCTCCGGGCGCGCCGGCGTGAGGATCGGGGCGCGACGCCGCAGTACATCCGCAACGAGTTCGGCGTCACCGCCGGCGGCCCCATCATCAAGAACAAGACCTTCTGGTTCTTCTCTTATGAAGGCCAGCGCTTGCGCCAGGCGCGCTTCGCCCGGGCCGCGGTTCCTACTGACGCCATCTGGGGCGGCGACTTCAGCATGGCCATGACCCAGAACCGCGAGTTCATCACCATCTACGACCCGTTCTCCACCGATGCCCAGGGCCTGCGCGTTCCGTTCCCCGGCAACCGGATTCCACCAGACCTGATTCACCCCTTCGCCGAGACGATGCGCAGCGTGACCGCCTCGCCGGCGGGGCCGAACGCCGGTGAGAACCCGTACCTCTACGACAACTTCGAGACCTACTACCCTGACCAGACCGACATCAACACTTGGACGGCCAAGGGCGACCAGATCTTCTCCGAGAAAGACAACCTCTCCGGCCGCTTCACGCTGTCCAAACAGCCGCGTAAGACGTTCGGCGGGCGGTACGGCTACCCGCCGCCGGGAATCAGCAATGCCGGCGGCACCCGGCGGGCGGACTACAAGGTCTACAACGCCTATGTCCGCTGGAATCACGTCTTCTCACCGACCCTGCTCAACGAGTTCCAGGCCTCCGGCCACCGGTCTCCCGCCAGTTATGGAACGCTGGCCGACGACACCAACTGGGCTGACAAGCTCGGCTTGCCGAACCCGTTCGGCGTCACCGGCTGGCCGACGATCTGCATGGACAGCAACTTCCTCTACTGGGGTTGCTGGGATGCGGACAACCGGCATGACCAGCACCTGACGGCCTACGAACTCGACGACAACGTGACCTGGGTCCGCGGCCGGCACTCCATCAAGTTCGGTTTCAAGGGCCGTCTGGAACACAACAACATTCGCGAGTTGCAGCAGGCCCAGGGCTCGCATAGCTTCGGTTCGGACTGGACGGCGCTGTTCGACCCGGTGGCCGAGCAAGCGGTCTCCTTCACCGGCGACGGCATGGCCAGCCTCCTGCTCGGCTTGCCCACTTATCTGTCGAACCAGTACAACCGCGGCTACTTCTATTTCCGGCAGATGGAGTTCGGCCTCTATTTCCACGACAGCTTTCGGGTGAATCCGCGACTCACTCTGGAGCTCGGCCTGCGGTGGGACAAGTGGACCGTCTACAAAGAGAAGTACGACCGGCTGGTGAACATCGACATGGAGGCTCACCTGGCCGATCCCACGCTCATGCAGGTGGTCACCCCCCGGGACACCAGGATGGAGGACATCCCGGGCATTCCTCCGTCGGTGCTCGAGTCGTGGAAAGCCCGGGGACTGACCTGGACCACGGCGCGCGAGGCCGGCCTCCCCGACAGCTTGTTGCCGGCTGACAACAACAACTTCGCGCCGCGGCTGGGCGCCGCTTTCCGTCTGACCGACAACTGGGTGATCCGCGGAGGGTACGGCATCTACTACTGGACCATGCCCCTGTCGCAGATCCTGCAGAGCGCCAGGAGCAATCCGCCGCTCAACCTCCGGTTCACCAATGTCATCGCCGACAAACAAGGCACGTTCTACAACTACGCCTTGAGCCAGCCCCCGAACCCCAACGAGGACTTCGTCGGGGTGGCCGACGTAGACATCACCGGCGTGGTCGGCATCAGCAAGAGCGCCCGTTCGATCATGCCGTGGGACTACCGCAACTGGAGCGACAACATGATGCAGGAGTGGAACTTCACGCTCGAGCGCCAGTTGATGCGCAACACCGCCCTGCGGCTGAGCTACATCGGCAACCACGGCAGCAACCTCGAGCAGCGCTGGCGCTGGAACGATCCTGAGTCGGAGTGGAACTACCAGGCCAGGACCGGGCTGAAAGCTCCCACGAACCGGGATCTGCGCCGGATCAACCCGAACTTCCGCAACGGCTGCTGCCAGGCGCCGATCAAGCACAACGGCTATTCGAACGCCCACTCTTTGCAAGCCGAGGTCGAACGGCGCTATTCCGACGGACTGGCCTTCCAGGTCTTCTACACGTTCACCCGTTCGCTGACCACCAACGACACGGGAGGCTTCTCCTACGGACCCAGCAGCATCAACGCGACCGGCGGCCGCCAGATGGCCGTCCCCGAGCCTCGTGTCATCCTCGGCGAACCCAACATGACGCCCGAGCAGCGCTTGCGGCTCGCCTACTACAACTCGACCAACGTGCCGGCCCACCGCGTCCGGTGGAACGGCATCTACACGCTGCCGTTCGGCCGCGGCAAGAAGTATTTCAACAATGCTTCACGCCGTCTGGACCTGCTCGTCGGCGGCTGGGAGCTGGCCTTCATCGGTTCGTGGCGGAGCGGGAACTGGCTGAGCGTGAGCAGCAGCCGGTACCTGTTCGGCGACCCCACGCTCAGCGCCGACGAACGGCTCGTGATGACCATCTTCGGTAAGCGGCAGCGGCTGTGGTTCCGCGGCGACTTCGATCCTACGTTCGCTACCGACGTGGATCAAGCCAAGCTGCAGCAACTCGTGCCGCTGGACCGGTCCAAGCGCGTGCTGCGCCCGGTGGGATCGAAGTTCAACAACCGGATCCCGCAGGTGCTGGCCGACGGAACCGTGCGCGAAACCAGGATCACCGACAATGTCAACTGGAACGCGCGCAACTTCTTCCGCGGCCCGGGATTCTGGGGCATGGACTTCTCGGTGTTCAAGTGGTTCACCATTACCGAGCGTGTCCGCACGCGATTTACCGCCGACTTCTTCAACGTCTTCAATCACCCGAACGACGTAAACCCGAACTCGACGACCGGACTTCAGGACCTGAGCCGGTCGGCCAATGAGCCCCGGATCATCCAGTTCTCCCTCCGGGTCGAGTGGTAGTGGATCCTTTGCAACTCCCGCCAGGCTACCGGCCTTGCAACGTCAAGGCCGGTAGCTCTTTCTTGAGGAGTTGCGCGGAGCGGCTTTTCCAAAGGGGGCTGGGGCGCCGCTCGAAGGCGCCGAGGCAATCCCGCTCAACGCCCGCCGGGAGCCGCCCCGGGGGGGCGCCCGATTTGGTTGGTTCGGCGGGTGTGTATTCTCGCGCTGCCGCCGTTCTGGCGCTCGCGGCACTGGCCGTGTCTCCCGCATGCCGTTTCGAGAGAAAGCCGGCCACGACGGCTGCGCCGTTCCACCTCTACCGGTTCGATGACCAACTCGCCTCGGCGGCCACGATCCAAGCCTCCGGCTCGGGGTCGTCGCTGCGGATGGCCGAGCCGATCGTCTGGGACTTTTCAGAACCGAAGACGGACTGGATCCTTCTCCGAGGACGTCTGGGCTTCCGCCACGGGGAGCTGGCCGTGCAGGGCCGCGGAAGCACGCCGGTGATCCAGTCGCCGCCGCAGGCCGAGATCGACTGGAGCCGTTACCAGGCCGTCGAGATCCGAATGATCACCGAAGCGGGCAGGGAAATCAAGATCAAGATCGGGGACCGGGAGTACAAGCAGAAGTTGGCTCCGCCGCTCCAGTACCGCGTGTATCGGTTCAACCTCGATATCACCGAACACACCCATGCCTGGCCTCTGGCCATCATGCCGACCGATGACGTGATCGCCACGGTGGCTATCGACTATGTCCGGCTGGTCCCGAGAATGACTCCGTTCCCCAAGGCCGTCGGGTGCATGAGGGTCGGCAAGGGCGAGGAATACCGGAACACGATATACACTCACGCCCCTTCGTCGCTCACCTATGAGGTCCGGATTCCGTCCGGCGCCCGGCTTCACTTCGGCATCGGCGTCGCTGATCCGGAGCCGGTAACCTTCCGGGTTCTCGCCGGCGCCGACGAGGTGTATTCCAGGACGTTGAAGGATCCGAACACCTGGGTGGACGCCGCCGTGGACCTTACGCCATACGAGGGCACGAGCACAAAGATCGTCTTCCGGACCGAGAGCCCTCGGGAAGGAGCGATCGGATTCTGGGCCAATCCATTGTTGGCCCCGGCGCGCCCAAGGGGCCGGTTCAACATTCTGATGTATACGGTTTGCACGTTGCGGCCGGACCATACGAGCCTCTACGGTTATGAGCGGGACACGACTCCGTTCCTGAAAAGGCTCGGAGCCTCGGGCGTGGTCTTCGACGACTGCCAGGCGCAGGCCACCTGGACCAAAGCCTCGGTCGCCTCACTGCTCACGTCGCTGTATTCCTACACCCATGGAATCCGGCGGGACACCGGCGCCATCCCCGCCGGCGCCGCTACGATGGCCGAGCAGTTCCGGAAGGCCGGCTACGTCACCGCGAGTATCACCGGCAATCCTTTCGCCGGGCGGCTCACCGGACTGGACCGGGGCTTCGACTATCAGATGGAGTATCCGGCCGTGGAGCGGGAGCTCAGCGCGTCCGACCGGGCCACCGATTCAGCGGGTCTGAACCGGGTCGCCTTCCGCTGGCTGGACAAGCACCGCCAGACGCCGTTCTTCCTTTTCTTGCTTTCGACCGATCCGCACGCTCCCTACCGGCCCCCGGCCGCGTTTGAGAGGCTCTTTGCCAATCCGGCCGAGACGGCCGAGTTCGACAGGGACTACGCCCGGTTGAAAAAGTACCGCGGATACGGGGGAGGCGCGATGATCAGCCCCGCCGAATGCCGGGCCAACGGCGTCGATCCGGAGACCTTCCGGCGCCGGGCGATCGAACGCTACGACGCAGAGATCGCCCACAACGACCACAGCATCGAACTTCTCTTCAACCGGCTCGAGCAGCTGAAACTGCTCGAGAACACGCTGGTTGTCGTCCTCTCCGATCACGGCGAGGAATTCTGGGAGCACGGCTGGAGCGCCCACGAGCATTCCCTGTACGACGAGCTGACCCACGTGGTTCTTCTGTTCTGGAATCCGCGTCTGCTCGGGCCGGCGCGCCGGATCCCGGATCCGGTTCAACTGATCGACGTTATGCCCACGGTGGCGGCGCTCCTCTCGGCGCCGTTGCAGGGCGTGGTTCAAGGGGAGAATCTGCTCCCCCTCCTCCGGGGGGAACCGTTCCACCGGCGGGCGCCGGTGATGTCGTCGCGCTTCGCCCATCCGAATTTCCGGCCTGATGGAGTTCCGGAGAACCGCACCGGCACCTTCGCCCGCATCGGCGCGGATTGGAAGTTCCTCTATCGAGACCAGGCGCGGCGGGCCGGTCTGAAGCGGATCGAGCTCTACGACCACCGCAACGACCGCCAAGACCGCCGGGACGTGGCCTCCGAACACCCGGAATTGACCCGGAAGCTCCTTGACGAGCTCCTCCGGTGGATCGATGATCAAAAGCAGGTAAGGAAAGCTCTCGGAGCGCCCGGAAAAAGAAAGTTGGACCCTCGCACGCTGAAGCGGCTGCGGACGCTCGGCTACTTGAAATGAGGAACGCACGCCGGGTTGGGGCGCCGCTCGTGGACCGGTTCTGGGAAGTCAGCTCAGCCGGGGGAAATCACCATGAACACCGAACGTCACAGCACACGATCACGCAGTAGCCGTTTGCCGGAGGCGCAGCGGCGCGAGTTGGAGGCGCTGCGGGACTACATACGCCGGGAGTATCGCACCTTCGTCGGCTACCCTTGTCGCGGCGACCTCGACTACTCGGAACTCTATGACTTCTTCGCCTATCCGGTGAACAACGTCGGCGATCCCTTCGCCCCCAGCACTTACCGCCTGCACACCCGGGAGATCGAGCGCAAGGTGCTCGCCTGGTTCGCCGAGCTCAACCACATCGCCGACGGCGACTACTGGGGCTACGTGACCAACGGCGGCACCGAGGGCAATATCTACGGGCTGTTCCTGGCGCGCGAGATCCTGCCGGAAGGCATCGTCTACTACTCCGAGGACACCCACTACAGCGTCGCCAAGAACCTGCGCGTGCTGCGGATGAAGCACATCATGATCAAGTCCCAGCCCAGCGGCGAGATCGACTACGACGACCTGCGCCGCTCGCTGGAGATCCACCGCGACGCCCCGCCCATCATCTTCGCCAACATCGGCACCACGATGACCGAGGCCGTGGACGACGTCCAGAAGATCCGGGCCATGCTCCAAGAGATGGCCGTTCCGGAGCATTACATCCACTGCGACGCCGCCCTGAGCGGGATGACGCTCCCGTTCCAGGAAGGCGCGCCCGTCTTCGATTTCCGCGCCGGCATCGACAGCATCTCCATCAGCGGGCACAAGTTCATCGGCTCGCCGATTCCCTGCGGCATCGTGCTGGCCAAGAAGCGCTACGTGGAGCGGATCGCGCGTTCCATCGAATACGTCGGCACCCTCGACACGACCCTCACCGGTTCCCGCAACGCCGTCACGCCCCTTTTCCTTTGGTACGCCATCCACACCCGGGGAGCCGAAGGGTTCCGCCGCGAGGTGGCCGAGTGCATCGAGAAGGCCGACTATGCCATCGGCAAGCTGGCCGAAATCGGCGTCGAGGCGTGGCGCAACCCCTTCGCCATCACCGTCGTTTTTCCGGCGCCGCCGCCTCCGGTGCTGGAGAAGTGGCAGATCGCCGTCAACCGGGGGCGGGCGCATATCATCACGTTGCAATCGATCACTCGCGAACAGATCGACGAGCTCGCCGCCGACATCGCCGCCGCCATGGCCCGAGCTCCGGAGGTGCGCCCCGAGCGGCCGGCTCCACCTGTCCGCGGCGAGGGAGTCGTACCGGAAGCGAAACTGAGAGAGATCTTCATCGTCACGGCGAACCGTCCGGGCTTGGTGGCCGACATCTCGGAAGTCCTCGCCGCCCACGGCATCAACATCGAGTCCCTGGACGCCGAGGAAGTTCACGGCCTCGCCACCGTGGTCCTCACCGTGGACCGTTACGACGAGGCTCTGAAGTGTCTGCGCAACGCGGGCTTCGACGCCGTCTCTGAAGATGCGCTGGTGGTGAGGATCAAGGACGAGCCCGGTTCTTTGGCCCGGCTCTCCCGCCGCTTCAAAGATGCCGGCATCAATCTGCGCTGCCTGCGGATCCTGCGGCGGCACGAGGGGCTGGCCTGGATCGCCCTCTCCACGCCCCGCACCGCCGAAGCCAAGGCTTTGGTCGAGGACTGCTCCGTCTAGTCCGTCTAGGCGGCCGCTGGATCGTTTCGGCGGACCCCTGCAGCCTCAGAACTTTCGCATCCACTCCCGCGGCCAGCGCTCGACCACCACTTTTTTGTCCGTGTAAAACTCCACCGCATCGCGGCCCTGTCCGTGCAGCGTGCCGAAGAAGCTGTCCTTCCAGCCGCTGAACGGGAAGTAGGCCATCGGGGCGGCCACGCCGATGTTGACCCCCACGTTGCCGGCCGGGACCTCGTTGCGGAAGCGCCGCGCCGCCTGTCCGCTGGAAGTGAAGATCGACGCCATGTTCCCGTAGGGATTGGCGGCCATGCGGGCGATCGCCTCGTCCAGGTCGCGCACCTGCTCGAGCGCCAACACCGGCCCGAAGATCTCGGTTTTCGTCAACGGCGATTCCACCGGCACTGCCTCGAGCACTGTCGGCCCGACGAAGTAGCCCTGCGGCGGGAGATCGCGCCGCCGCCCGTCGAGCAAAACCCGCCCGCCGTCGCTCACGCCCTTCTCGATCGCGTCCTCGATGCGGCGCTTGCTCTCGGAAGTGATCACCGGCCCCATCTCGACGCCTTCCTCGAGCCCGTTGCCGACGCGAAGCGATCCGGCGAGGCCGGCGATCGCTTCCCGAAACTTCTCGTGAGCCTCGCCCACGGTGAGGGCCACCGAGACCGCCAGGCACCGCTGCCCGGCACAGCCGAAGGCGCTGTCGCTAATCACCTTCGGGGCCATCTCAGGATCGGCGTCCGGCATGATCACCACGTGGTTCTTCGCCCCGCCCTGGCACTGCACCCGCTTGCCGTTGGCCGCCGCCTTGGCATAGACGTATCTCGCCACCGGCGTGGAGCCGACGAAGCTGATCGCCTTCACCTCGGGCGCGTCCAGCAGCGCGTCCACCACCGGCTTGCCGCCGTTCACCAGACTGAGCACGCCCGGCGGCAGCTCCAGGCGGCCGATCAGCTCGAAGAGCTTCTGGGAAGCCAGCGGCGTGCGCTCGGAGGGCTTCAGGATGAAGCAGTTGCCGCAGGCCACCGCGTAGGGAAGGAACCAGAGGGGGATCATCGCCGGGAAGTTGAACGGCGTCACCGCCGCCACCACGCCCAGCGGCTGCCGCAGCATGATCTCGTCGATGCCCGGGGCCACGTCCTCGAGATTGTAGCCCTGCATCAGCGTGGGGATGCCGCAGGCCACCTCGATGTTCTCGATGCCCCGGCGCAGCTCGCCCCGCGACTCGGCCAGCGTCTTGCCGTTCTCTATGGTGATGGTCCTCGCCAGCTCTTCGAAATTCTCCTCGAGCAGGCGCTTGAGACGGAACAGATACTGGATCCGCTCGCCCGGAGGCACGGCCCGCCACTGAGGAAACGCCTTCGCCGCCGCCTCCACCGCTGCGGCCGCGTCGGCGGCGTCCCCGGCCGGCGCTTCGCCGATCACCTCTCCGGTGGCCGGGTTCCGCAATTCGATCCGCTCCGCCCCGCGCGGCTCACACCACTTACCACCGATATAGTTCCGAACCATCGCAACCTCCTCGCGCCGGCGCCGTCCATCCGGCCGGCCCGTTCAGCGTATCAGCATATAACCGCCGCCGGCCGCGATGCGCCCGCGGCGCGCCCGGGGTATCATGTGGGCAGCCGCGGACTCCGGAAACGATGAACAGCCACGAGAGAGTCTTCGCCCTGCTCGACGGGCGGGAGGTGGACCGCCTGCCGGTGATGCCGATCACCATGATGTTCGCCGCCGACCGCATCGGCGTTCCTTACGGCCGGTACGCCCTGGACCACCGCGTGATGGTCGAAGCGCAGATCCGCACCGCCGAAGAGTTCGGCTTCGACCACGTCTCCGGCATTACCGAGACCCGCGAAGCGCCCGACTGCGGGGCGAAGATCCGCCTCTTCGACGACCAGCCCTACGCCCTCGACGAGAGCCAGGCCCTGCTGGCCGACAAGCGCGTCCTGGCCCGCCTGGCGGCGCCCGATCCGGAAACCGCCCCGCACATGCGCGACCGGCTCCTCGGCCTCGGGCTCTTCCGCGAGCGCGTCGGCGGCGAGAAGATCGTAGAAGGCTGGGTGGAAGGCCCGTGCGGGGCCTCCGCCGACCTCCGGGGCATCAACACTTTGATGCTCGACTTCTTCGACGATCCTGGGTTCGTCCGAGACCTGTTCGAGTTCGTCCTCGACCTGGCGATCCGCTTCGCCCGCGCCCAGGTCCGCGCCGGGGCCGACATCATCGGCGTCGGCGACCCGGCCTCCTCGCTCATCGGGCCCCACTTGTACGAGGAGTTCGTCTGGGGGTTTCAGAAGCGCCTCGTGGACGCTGTCCACGAAACCGGCGCCCGCGTGCGGCTGCACATCTGCGGCAACATCCGGCCCATTCTGGAGCCGCTGGGCCGCCTCGGCTGCGACATCATCGACGTGGACTCAGCCGTTTCACTGGGCGAAGCGCGCGAGCGGATGGGGCCGGAGCAGGTGCTGTTGGGCAACCTCGACCCGGTGCGCACCTTGCGCAACGGGACGCCGGATCAAGTGGCCGCCGCCGTCGCCGAATGCTACCGGGCCGCGGGCCCCCGCTACGTCGTCGGCGCGGGCTGCGAGATCGTCCGGGATACGCCGCCGGAAAACGTGCTGGCCCTCGCCCGGGCGGCACAGGTCTGACCCCGGCGCGCTTCGGGAGCCGCCTCCGGGAGCCTCAGGCCCACCAGTCGTCGTAGCCGATCATCTTCCAGGCCGCCTTGCCGCGGTTGCCGCCCCACTTCGGGTGGCTGTAACAGCCGTGCATCGTGTGCGAGCGCACCATGGCGAAGAACTCATCGCAGGGCACGCCGTCACAAGCGGTGATATGGAACTCGCCGTGCTCCATCCGCCGCAGCAGCTCGTCCTGCTGCTCCGGAGCGAGTCTAGGAAACGGTTTGCCATAAAGCCGGCGAGCGTTCTTGTCGGTGGCTCTCAGCCCGGTGCGGTAGGCGGCGGTCCAGTCCGGGTGCGCTTCTTTGAGCAGCCGGTCGATGAACTCCACCACGCCCAGCTCCCGCGCCCCGGGGTACTCGTCCTCGGGGACGATCCGCTCCGCGATGTGCCCCAGGATCTCCTTTTCCTCCGTGGTCAGCGGCGCCGGATCCGCCGGGCCGGACTCTCCACGCAACGGCCAGGGCGGCGCCGCCGCCAGCGCCGCCAGCGAAAAGACGAAATCTCTTCGCCGCATCTTTACACCTCCCTGCTGCCTTTACGCCAGGCGCCGCCTTTCCATTCCCGCACGATGTAGGCGGCGAAGCGGTAGGCCAGCGCCTGGATCGTCAGTGCCGGATTTCGCCCGCCCGAGGTGACGAACACGCTGCCATCCACCACGAAGAGATTGTCGATCTCGTGGCTCTGGCCCCAGCGGTTCACTACCGACGTCTTCGGATCGTTCCCCATGCGGCAGGTGCCGAGCTGATAACCGGCCCCGCCCCGGCCCAGGCCGCTCCGGGTGATGTCGTGCGCTCCGGCTTCTTTGAGGATCTCCTGCATCTTCCGGCTGAAGAACTCCCATACCCGGTAGTCGTTCGGGTGGAAGCTGTGGGTGATGCGCGGCGCCGGGATGCCCCAGGCATCGCGCACGGTGGGCGAGACCTCCACCCGGTTCTCGAACTGCGGCATGTCCTCGGCCGGGGCGAACAGCCGGATGTAGCGGCGGAAGTTCTCCCGCTGGTACTTCTTGTGCTCCAGCCCCCAGCGGGGCGCGCCCCGGGGCCGCCGCCCGGTGAAGCTGATGGGCGTGATTTCCGTCCGGCTGTAGATGACGCCGCCGCCGACGAAGCCCGGGTTCTTCATGCAGAAGTCGTTGATGGCGACGCCCGGCCCGGGGCCGAAGCCCTCGTTCGTCGTGCGGTCCATGACGCCCCACACCCACGGGCTGATGTGCCCCATAAGGTTGCGGCCCACCCAATCGTTGCCGTTCGCCATGCCTTTCGGAAACCACCGCGAAGCCGAGTTCAGCAGCAGCCGCGGCGTCTCGATGGCCGAACCGGCCAGGATGATCAGCCGCGCCCGCTGGCGAACGAGCTTTTTGCCCCGGAAGTACTCGACGCCGTTGGGCTCGCCCCGGCCGTCCACCGTGATCTGCTTCACCAGGGCGCCCGGCACGAGGTTGCAGTTGCCCGTGGCCAGGGCCGCCGGCAGCAGCGCGGTCACCGGCGTCGATTTGGCCCCGATCTCGCAGATGAAGCCGTTGCAGCAGGGATGCTGAATGCACGGCGAGCGGCCGCGGTACTCGCGCGTGATGATCCCGAGCGGCGTCCGGAACGGCCGGTAGCCCATCCGCTTCGCCGCATCCCGGATCATTTCATCGCCCGGCTGCAGCTCCACCGGCGGCAGCGGGAAGGGCTTGCTCCGCTTCCCCTCGTAGGGATCTACGCCCGCCTCGCCCGAGACGCCCATGTCGTATTCGGCCTTGGTGAAGTCGGGCTCCAGCTCTTCGTAGGTGATCGGCCAATCCTCGAGCGTCGTGCCTTCGACGTGTCCGTACTCGGACTTCATCCGGAAATCGACCGGCGGGCGGCGCCACATCAGTCCGCCAAAGAAGAGCATTCCACCGCCGACCACCGCCCCTTGCGCCGAGTACTCCCAGTCCTTCGGGTAGAGCGTCCGGAACTTCTCCTCGCCCTGGAAGCGGAACTCCCGCGGGGCGAACGGCTCTTCGGATCCCGGCGGCGGGCGCAAGCCCCCCGCGAAGTCCGACGTCTCCTCGTCGTGCAGGTAGAAGTCCGCCGGATTCAGTTTCGGACCGCGCTCGAGCAGGACCACATTGAGCCCGGCCTCGGCCAGCTCTTTCGCCACCACGGCGCCGGAGGCGCCGGCGCCGACGATCACTGCGTCTGCAACATCGATGTTCATCAAGTCACCGCCTTTCCAGCCGGTGCGTCCGCGCGGAACGTCCGGCCATCCTTACCGAACCAGAACCTGCGCCCGGCGACGTCCAGCTCGAATCCGTCCCCGCGCTCCTCGAGGCGGGCCGGCGGCGGCGCCGCGCTAGGATCCCCGGGCGTCAGGACGTGCAGGAAATAGACCGTTTCCGCCCCCTGCGACGCCGGCTCCACCTCGATCCGGGCGGCCGGCCAATAACGCTGCCAGCGGGGCGACAACTCCGGGTGCTCGGCCGGCGAGCATGGAACGGTGTGAATCCTGGGCTCGCGAGGCAGAAGCGTTTGCACGACCAACTCTCCCCCGCCCTTCCTCCAGCGGAACCGGGTTTCGCCGATTTCCGGCGCCGCCGAGCAGTGGACCACCCACCGGCACCTCAACCCCGGCCGAGCGGGCTGCACCCTGTCGAAGATCACGACGTGCTTCCAGCCGGCGAAGACCAGTTGGCGCGTGAACGCTTTCACCTTGGCCGGATCGTACGCCGCCGTCGCATCGCCGCAGGCGTAGACCAGATCATCGCAAGCCCGGTAGTCGAGGATCGATCCCGTCTTCACCACCGGATCGGCCAGGTAGGACTCCAGCGTCCCGTGGATCTGCCGGGAGAACTTGCGCTGCTCGCCTTCGTCCCGGGGATCAGAAGGATCACTGACGAGGATCGTGTTGTGATACTTCGTCGTCTTCGCGCCGTAGTAGTGATCCACCGCCAGGGGACTCTTGTAGAAGATCTCGAAATGCCCCTGGTCGAAGTGGCCGTGGTTGTCGCCGTAGTCGCCGCACTTGAACAGCAGCCAGACGTCGTCGGGCCCCCAGCCGGAGCGGGCCGCCAGCATCCCGATCGAGTCCCGGCCGAACAGCCGCGCCCGGGGCAACCCGGACCGTGGCCGCGACGGGATCGAGGGATCGTAGAAGACCTGGTACCAGCGCGACTCCCAGCGCGTCGAGCGGCCGCCGCAGTGGGCGCGGATCTCTTCGAGGAACCCCTGGATGTACGGATCGCGCAGCTCGTAGGCCGCCTGGAGCATCAGCCGCATCGTGCCCTGACAACTGTTGGCCATCGAGTTGAACAGATCCCCGTAGCCGGCGAAAGTGTGGTCCGGCCGGAGCATGTACATCAGGTAATAGGCCATGTTCCGCGCCCAGTCGCTTTGCTTGCGGCGGGCCGTTTCCCAAAGGTTCTCGCCGCTGGCGGAACGCCACGCGGTCAGCATGCTGAAGACACTGCGGCACATGTACTTCTGGCCGTAGCTCATGGCGTTGAACCACGCCCCGCCCAGGTGCGCCCGGGCCGGGATCAGCCGCTCTTTCCAGTAGCGGATCCCGTAGTCGATGAAACGCGCCGCCTCTTCTCTTTCTCCATACAGAGCCAGGCCGGCGAACAGGACGGCGTTCGCCCAGGCGTACATGCGCGTGTGGTAGATGCTCGGCTCCCCCTCGAGATTCCGCATCGCCCGGCGGGCGCCGTCGATCAGGATCCCTTCGACGGCCACGCGATCCTCCCCCGGGAAGCCGCGCCAGGTTCCTCTCAACCAGTCATAGGCGATGGAGATGGCTTCGATCTGGTCGCCTGCCGTCGTCGTCCAAGGTTCCGGGTTGAAGCCCTTCTTCATGTGCCCGACGGCCGTCTGCGCTGCTTCCTCCTCGCCGGTGATCACGTACAGCAGCGCCAGATCCGGCGCGGCTTCGGGGTCTGGTTTGCGCTTCAGACGCAGCGCATCGGCGAAAGCCGCCCCGCGCCGCCGCACTTCACCGAGGGTCAGCCGGTGCGGACCCCACTCGCGCCGGCGAAAGAACAGCCGCGGGTGCTCCGGATGGATGCTCCAGCCGCTCCGCGCCGGCAACAGGCCTGCGGCGGCTCCCGCGAGCAGGAATGTCCGCCGCGTGGTTCTGAATCCCTCGGAACGAAACATGCCCGGCCCTCCTTCACCTTCAGTACGTGATCGCCAACGAGTTGCACCGGACCAGGCCCGGCGCGTCGATCTCGTAAACCGCCACGTTGTTCTGAAAATCCTCCGGTTCGAGCACCTGCGTGTGCACGCGCTCGCCGCCGGCGGTCTGATACCGGTAGCTGACCTTCACCGGACCCCGCAGCGCCCCGGCGTCGTCCACCTTGAAGCGGATCGTGTTGCGCCCGGCGAAGATCTGCGGGATCGACATGATCCCGTTCTCGAACCACGTAGTCAGTCCCAGCGCACTCAGCCCCGCCGGCCCTCCGCTCGACGCTCCCGCATCCATTTGCAGCCGTAATTGGAAATGATAGACGCCATGGATGCTGACGTCGCGGCCGTTGAAACGTTTCCGGCCCAGTTCCACCGAGAAGCGCCCCGGCCCTTTGTGCAACGTCTGCCAGCGCGACCAGACGTCCGGCTCCCGCTCGTTCGCCGGCTTGGCCTGCAGGGTGCGGATCTGGAGCCGGACCTTGCCCGGCGCCCCTGCCAGCTCGCCTTCGAGCTTTCCCTCCACCAGGATGTACGGGCTATAGAAATCGAAAACCGCCTCGGCGGGCTGGGCGCCGTCGCCTTGGCGCAAAAAAGGCGCCGCCGCGGCGTGCTCGACGTTTGACAGGCGAATCCAGGCGTCCAGCGAGTCCGGCGAAGCCAACTCCGGCCGGTAGGTGATCCTGCCCCAGGCCTGCCCGATGGTCCGGCCGCCGGCCACCTGCTCGTTGTAACCTTCATCTGTCGGCACCGTGGCCAGGTACGGCTTCGCCCACCGGTAGTTGGGGTCGTACTTCGGCCAGTTGCCGTCGAACATCGTCTCGGTCACGCGATAGAAACGCCCCGAGGGCAGGAACGGCTCTTCCTTCTTCGTATGCTCGCCCGCCGGCACGTAGAACATCCGCGCCGTGTTGTCCCAGAAGCGCTCGATCGTCGTGCCCCGCGGCAGCCGGAACCGCATGTCGTGGTACGGCGTGCCCATCTTGTACATGCCGTTGCCGAAGACGCACTCCACGGGGCGCCCGGCGGCGATCCAGCTCGGCTCGTCCTCGTAGTAGCACTCGTTGATCGCGAACGCCCGTTCCCACTCCTTGCCGAAGAACTCGAAGAACGGCCGGCTGCGGTGCTTGTAGATCCGGTTCTTCAAGATGTTCAGATCCACACCCACCTCGGGCCAGTCCAGCACCCGGGCGTCCGGCGCATCGCGCTCGATCAAGTAATAGCCGTAACGCGCGTCGAAGGCCCCGTAGTGGCCGTCCAACCGAAGCCGGTACATCGTGTGGTAGGTGTGGTCTTCATGCATGGTGATGACGCGTTCGGCCGACTTCGGGTCGCCCGTGTACTCCTGCCACACGGCTTCGGCGATGCGGCTGTGCGTGTCGCAATAACCCCAGCCGTAGACGAAGAGGCTCTTGTGCACGTCGTGGACGGGGCGTTCCTTGCCATACTCGCCTTCGAAGGCCTGGATCATGCCGCCCACCGCCATCCGGTTGAACAGCCGCAGCCACTCGAAGAACGCCTTGCCCTTGGCCGTCTCCGAGGCGTGCTCCACGCCGGCCAGGCGCATCACGTCGCGCATCCAGGTCTGGTGCGTCGTGCACTCCGGCCAGCGGTCGCTGACCACCAGCGGCCCGGTGACCAGCTCTCCGGCGTTCAACGGCAGCGAAAACAGGAAAAGAAAAACACAACAAAAACGCAACATCGGCTTCCCTCGATTCTACTGCGGGACGGGCCGGGGTGAAAACCGTTTGTGCAAGCGGCGGCGGCTCGGGTGCGGTGGAAGCCGTTCAGCGTTTCAGGTTGTAAAGAAAGTTCAACTGGAGACGGATCTCCTCGCCGGTGTAATCGGCGGGGAGCGGCGGGAACGGGTTCGATGCGGAGATGGCGGCCACGGCCGCCCGGTCGAGCGGTTCGGCGCCGGAGGGCACGGCGATCACCAGCTTAGGGACGTTGCCGGTCCGGTCGATGGCCAGTTGGATCACTACTTTGCCCCGGCGGCCGAGCTTGGCCGAGGCGGGCAGTACCGCGTACCAGTTCCTCCGGACGGCCGAGAGCACGCGGATGAGGTAGGGCCGGAAATCGACACCTTTCGGATCGCTCAACAGTTGGATGTTGCTCGCTGCGTTGCCTCGCGACGGCGGAATCCCGCGGGCCTCGAGCACTCCGCCGGGGGCCACGACGTCGCCCAGAACCATGCCCCGCCCGCCCCCGGAGCGGCTGATCTCGGCGATCGCCTGCTGCACGGAAGAGGAGGGTGGGCTGGGGATCGGGGAGCTTGTTCCCTCGCCTGTCCGTGAGATCCCACTAGTGGTTCTCGGGGGCGGAGTGGGCAAACTCACCGCGCCCGGCTTTTCGAAAGCCAGCAGCGGACGTTCCGGCTGCTTTTTCGTTTGGGAAGCCGCTGCTGGTGGATTCCCGGTACTTTCTTCAGGGGGAGGCGGCAGGGTTTCGGCGAGCAACTCGGGTGGGGGCGGCTCGGGGACGGAGACCGGCGCCGGCGGCGCGACCGCCGGAGGCGGCAACGGAGGCGGTGCGGTGATGCGAACCGCATCGGAGCGTTTCGGGGCGGTGGGCGGCGATCCCGGCTCGGCCAGTAGACTCTCGAGGGTCACCTCGCGCACCGCCGGCGCGCCGGCCCCGGTCAGCTCCCGCAGGAGGCCCGGAGGCGGCGCCACGAGCTTCACCGGGGGGCCGAGGCGCAGCGCCGATTGGGATGGTTCGGGCGGCGGCAGCCCCATCCCGATCGGCGCGTTCAAGAGCCCGGCGACCAGGGCTGCGTGAATAGCCGCGGAAGCGGCGAAGGATCTCCCCGTCTTTCGGCTGGCGAAAGTCCCAGGCCCCGGAAGCAGCTCCAGATCGGCGGTTTCCCCGGCGGGTCGCGCCAGCAGCAGCAGGCGTGGGCGCGGCTGGTACTTCCACAGCCGTCGTGGAATCGTCCGCCAAGAATCGGGAATCTTACGGGGACGCCCTCCCCCCGGCGGAAGTCGATGTAAAGGCAGGAAACTGCCCAGCGTCAGGGGAAGACGCCGACCTGCTTCAACCCGGTCCGCCCCGCGACGCCCCAGGCGGCGCATGCGCTGAAAGAGACTGGGCAACGATTTTGCCGTGCTCTTCGATTTTACCAAGGATCTCCACGGCCACCTCCAGCGCCCGGAGCGCTTCCGTCCCGCCGACCTGGGGACGGCCGCGCGTTCGCACACACTCGAGAAACGATTCCAGCTCCCGTTTCAGCGGCTCCTCTTTTTCCACCCCCAGGGCACGGAAACCGAAGCGCCCGTCCGGCCCCACCTCCACCACCACGCCGTCCTGGCGCTGGTAGTCGACGGAGATGTACTGGCCCGGCTGAAACAACCGGAGTTTCCGCACGCGCTCGGTGGAGACCCGGCTGGCCGTCAGATTGGCGATGCACCCGGTGGGGAACGCCAGCCGCACGTTGGCGATATCGACTTTCCCGCTCAGCACGGAGATGCCCGCCGCGCGCACTTCCGAGGGCTTGAGTCCGGTGAGGCACAAAACGATGTCCAGGTCGTGAATCATCAGATCCAGCACGACGTCGATGTCCAGGCTGCGAGGCGTGAAGACGCTCAGCCGGTGGACTTCGAAGAAGAGAGGCAACGTCTTCAGCTTCCGGACGGCCTCGACCACCGGATTGAAGGATTCCAGGTGCCCTACCTGCAGAACGCGTCCAGCGCTCCGGGCCGAATCGACGAGCCGCTGCGCCCCGGTCAAAGAGGCGGCGATGGGCTTCTCGACCAGGACATCGATGCCCGCTTCGAGCAGACCGCACCCAACGGCCACGTGGGCGCTGGTCGGCGCCGCCACCACTGCCGCATCCACCCGCCCGGGGAGTTCTTCCCAGCTCGTGAAAGCTTCGCAGCCAAACTCCTCCGCCGCTCGGCGGGCGCGTTCGGCGTCGGGGTCGGCGACGCCCACGAGTTCGGCGCCTGCGAGACCGGCCAGCACCCGAAGGTGGTGACGGCCGAAAACCCCGGCCCCCACGACGGCGACCCGGACCGGGCGGGACGAATTTTTGTGTATCTGAGCGGAAAGATTCAAGCTATAGTCTAGTCTATAGGCCGCCTCGGCAATGGTCGAACAGATAAAGAGACGGAGAAGTGCGGCGTAGCACTTGGGCGCTGATCGTATGCTTCCTGGCGGCCACGGGCAGCGCGGCCGGCCAGCGCTATAGTTTCCGCCATTACGGGCAGCACGAGGGTCTGCAGAACCTCGTCGTCGAGTGCCTGTTCCAGGACCGGACCGGCTTTCTGTGGGTGGGTACCCAGCATGGATTGTTCCGCTTCGACGGGGAAGAGTTTCGACGTTTCGGCGCCGAGCAGGGCCTGCCCGAGCTATGGATCTATTCCATTCATGAAACGCCTGACCGGACGCTGTGGGTTGCGGCCGGCGCCACTCTGACACGGCTTGAAGGGGGACGCTTCCGCGTCGTCTCTATCTCACCGGATCAGCCGAAGGTTGCCCGCCGGGGCTTGGCATCGGACGCCTACGGCCGCTTCTTCGTTGCCACCGACAGCGGCCTGTGGGTCGGCTTCCGCTCGGAAGGCCGGTACAAGTTCACGCGGGTTCCCACCCCCGCCGAAGCCGGCTCTCCGGCGGCCAGGGGGGTCCACGTCGCCCTCGGCGGAACCGTCTGGTACGGGTGCGGCACCGGGCTCTGCTGCCTGCGAGGCGGCCGGGTCGAGTTCTGGGGCCCGGCCCGCGGGGTTCCCAAGGACCGCTGGGACGCCGTGATCACCGGCCACGACGGCCGCCTCTGGGCGCGAAGCTCCCGGCGTCTGATCCTGCGGGAGGGAGGCGCGCAGAAGTTCCATGACGCCTCCAAAGACGTGGCCCAGTCCAGTGACTTCGGCGCCTTGGCCGTCGATCGGGCGGGAATGGTCTTGGTCCCGACAGACCGGGGCCTCTACCGGGAGGCGGCGGGCGGCTGGCAAGTGATCAGCGAGGCCCAGGGCCTGCGCACCGGCTCCACGGCCGATGCGTTGGAAGACAGGGAGGGATCCATTTGGATCGCCATGCTCGGTGGTGGGCTGGCCCGATGGGTCGGCGACCGGGAATGGGAAGCCTGGACCACCGCCGAGGGTTTGAGCAACAACGTCATCTGGGACATCCGCCGGGGACCCGACGGCAGCCTTTGGGTGGGTACCGACCACGGCTTGAACTGCTGGCCCGCCGGCGGCCGGGGATGGCGGATCTGGACCGAGGCCGACGGACTGCCCGGCAACCGTGTCCGGGCGCTGGCGCTCGATAAGGCCGGAAGGATCTGGGCGGGCCTCTCGCCGGGAGGGCTCGCCAGGCTCGACCCGAAGTCGGGAACGATCGTGCGTTTTGGAGCCGACTCCGGGCTGGATGCCGACCGGCCGACTTTCTTGTTGATCGACCGCCACAACCGGTTGTGGGTCTCCGCGGACGGGGGCCTGTTCCGCAGTACGCCCCTCGGCGCCACTGTCCGTTTCCGGCGCCTGCGCCCACCTGGCGTGCCGGCCGATGGAGATTTCTTCGAGATCCTCGAAGACCGGCGGGGCCGGATATGGGTGGCTACCGCACATGGCCTGCTCTGTCACGAGAACGGGGAGTGGCTCCGGCTCACCAGCGCCGACGGCCTCGCCGACGACGCTGTCGGGTACCTGGCCGAAGACCGTGACGGGAACTTGTGGGTCGCCTACCGCCGGAGCCTCGGGATCAGCCGGGGCCGGCGCGTCAAGGGCCGCCTCGAGTTCGAGCATTTCACCACCGCCGACGGCCTTTCTTCGAACAACGCCGTTTTCGTCGGGGTGGACGGCCGGGGCTATGTCTGGGTGGGTACCGACGCCGGCGTGGATGTCTACGACGGCTGGCGGTGGCAGCACTACAGCCGCGAAGACGGCTTGATCTGGGACGACTGCGACGGGAGCAGTTTTCTGGCCGGGCCCGGCCGGGAGGTGTGGATCGGGACCAGCGCCGGTCTGGCCCGATACCACCCCCGCCAACAGCCCGCGCCGGACTATATTCCGCCGGTAGTCGTCACCCGCGCCCAGCTCGGCGACCGCACGATCCGCCCCGGCGAACTGCTCCGGGCCCCTTACCGGGACCGTTCGCTGCTCGTGCGCTTCGCCGCCCTGACGTTCCGCAACCGCCACAAGGTCCGGTTCCGTTACCGGCTGGCCGGTTTCGAAGAGACCTGGGTGGAGACCCGCCAGAGCGAAGTCCGCTATCCGCAACTGCCTCCCGGCGCATACACGTTTGAAGTCGCCGCTCAAAGCGCCCGCGGAGTCTGGAGCGCGAAGCCCGCGGCGCTGAGCTTCGAGATCCTTACGCCCTGGTGGCGCTCCTGGTGGTTCAACGGCCTGTTGATTCTGTTGCTCGTCTCCGGCACCCGGCACTGGCTCCACCGCCGAATGCACCGGCTCGAGGAAGACCGGCGCCGGCTGGAGGCCGCTGTGGCGGACCGCACCCGCCAGCTCCAGATCGAGCGGGACCGGGCGGAGACGGCCAACCGTCTCAAGAGTGAGTTCCTGGCGAACATGAGCCACGAGATCCGCACGCCGATGAACGGCATCGTAGGCATGACAGAGCTCTTGCTCTCCACCCGCCTCACCCCCGAGCAACGTGAGTCTCTCGACGTCGTCCTTTCCTCGGCCGACTCGCTGCTGGGACTGCTGAACGACATCCTGGATTTCTCCAAGATCGAAGCCGGGCGTCTCGAACTGGAACGGAAGCCCTTCTCCCTGCGCCGGTGCGTCACCGGTTCCGTACAGGCGCTCCAGTTCGCTGCCCGGCAAAAGGACCTCCATCTCGACGCGCACGTTTCGCCGGATGTCCCCGACCGCCTGATCGGCGATGCCGGCCGTTTGCGCCAAGTGCTGGTCAACCTGCTCGGGAACGGCCTCAAATTCACCGATCGCGGGTCGGTGGACCTGCAGGTGGCCAGGGCCGGACTCGCCGGTGAGATCGCCACGCTACGGTTTGCGGTCCGGGATACGGGCATCGGGATCTCTCTCGACGACCAGCAGGTCATTTTTGAAGAGTTTCGCCAGGCAGACGGTTCGAGCACCCGGCGCTACGGCGGCACCGGCCTCGGTTTGGCGATCTCGAAACGTCTCGTCGAATTGATGGGGGGGCGAATCTGGGTGACCAGCCGGAAAGGGCAGGGGTCCACTTTCTTCTTCACCGCGAAGTTCCCGCTGGCCCCGGCGGCGGTCGAGCCATCCATCCCTTCCACAGCCGGGCGAGCCGCGGATACGGCCGCGCCGCGCCGGCGTCTCCGGATCTTGCTGGCCGAAGACAACCCTATCAACCAGACCGTGGCCATCCGCCTGCTCGAGAAGTCCGGCCACCGGGTCGTTCCTGTCACCGACGGTTTGCAAGCCCTCCAGATGCTGGAAAAAGAGTCGTTCGACGTCGTCCTGATGGATGTCCAGATGCCGAACATGGACGGTATCGAAGCGACGCTGGCGATCCGTGCCCGGGAACGGTATTGGGGCCGGCGGGTTCCCATCATTGCCATGACCGCCCATGCCATGAAAGGCGACGCCGAACGCTGCCGGAACGCCGGAATGGACGGCTACATCTCCAAACCGGTGCACGCTGAGGAACTGGCCCGGCTCGTCCAGGAAATCGCCACGCCAAGCCGCCGGTCACAAAGCTGACGGCCGGACGCCGGGCAGCCGGAAGGGATCCGCCGCCCCCTCTTCGTTCGTTCACTCCTCCGGCGGATACCCCACCACCCCGAGGCCCGCTTCGTCGGCGGCCTGCAACATCTCGTCCCGGTCGAGCAGGAGTGTGCGGCCCGCATCGACGGCCAGCACCGTGGCGCCGGTTTCTTTCATCACCTCGATCGTTCGCGGCCCGGCGACCGGCACGTCGAAGAGGAGATGCCTCCGGCGCCGGGATACTTTGATCAGGCGCAGGGGCCGCCCGTTGGCGATCCGGGCCGCCCGCCGCAGCATGGCGTCGGTGCCCTCCATGGCTTCCACCGCCACGCAGGCCCGCTCGCACACGGCCACGCTCTGGCCCACATCGAAGCTGGCCAGGGCGTTCGCGATCCGGCGCCCGTAGGCGATGTCGGCCTCCTCGTCCTTGGTCGGCTTGCGGCGCGTCATCGGCCCCTTGCTGGCGAGCAGAGGCTTCAGCAATCGCGTCGAGTCCACCAGCCGGATGCCCTCGTCCTCGAGAATCCCTGCCACCCCGCCGATCAGCGCGTCGGTGTTCTTCGCCGGCAGCGACGCCAGCAGCTTCACCAGCCGCCAGTCCGGTCGGATCGAGGAGAAGATGCTCGCGTGCTTCACCTGGCCGGCCATCATCACTTCAGTGACGCCCTCGGCCTTCAGGATCTCGATCAGCTTGCCGAGCTGCCCGAGCGAGATCCAGTGGCAGCGCGCCGCCAGGCGCTCGATCTCTGCGGAGGCTTCTTCCTTGATGCCGATCGCCACGACCTCGTGGCCCAGCTTCCGGGCGCTTTCCAGCGCCAGGATCGGGAAGCGGCCGTTGCCGGCGATGATGGCGTACTTCATCGCTTGATCACGCCGCGCTCGGAAGACTGGATGAATTCGATCAGCTCCTCTACCTCCGGGCACTCGTGGATCTCCTCGCGGATCCGCTCGATCGCCTGCGAGGTGTTCAGCTTGGAGCGGGTCAGCAGGCGGAAGGCCTTCTGCAGTTTGTCGATTGTCTCCGAGGGGAAGCCCCGGCGTTCCAGGCCCGTCTTGTTCGCCCCGAAGATCTTGATCTCCCGGGGGCTCACCGTCAGCGAGTACGGAGGCACGTCTTGGGTCACCACCGAGTAGCCGCCGATCATCGCGTGCCGGCCCACCCGGCAGAACTGGTGCACGCCGCTGAAGGCTCCGATCACCGCCCAATCGCCGACGAGGACGTGGCCGGCCAGAGTCACGCCGTTGGCGAGGATCGTGTGGTTGCCGATGTGCACGTCGTGGGCCACGTGCGTATAGGCCATCAGGAGGTTGTCGTCGCCGATCGAGGTCACCAGCCCGCCCCCTTCGGTGCCCCGATGGATGGTGACGAACTCCCGGATGCGGTTGCGGTTTCCGATCCTGGTCTCGGCCCGTTCGCCCTTGTACTTCAAGTCCTGTGAAGCCACGCCCACCGTCGAGTAGGGGAAGAAGAGGTTGTCCTCGCCGATCCAGGTGGGGCCCTCCAGATAGACGTGAGCCATCAGCCGCGTCCGGGGGCCGATCTCGACCTCCGGCCCTACGATGACATACGGCCCGATCTCGGCAGTGGGATCGACCCGCGCCTTCGGATCCACGATGGCGGTCGGGTGAATCGGCATGCGATCTGCTGGAGATCAGCTTCCGGGAACCGTCTTCGGACCCATCTTGCACATGACCGTGACTTCGGCGACGATCGCTCCGTCCACCGTCGCCTTGCCGCTCATCTTTGCCACCGACGCCTTGAGCTTGTCCACCTTCATCTCGATGCGAAGCTGGTCGCCGGGAACCACGGGCCTCCGGAAGCGGGCGTTCTCGATGGTAGCCAACAGCACGGCGCGGTCGCGATCGTCGGTCTTGCTCAGGGCCAGCACGCCGGCCACCTGGGCCATGGCCTCGACGATCAGCACCCCGGGCATCACCGGGAAGTCCGGGAAGTGGCCGGCGAAGAACGGCTCGTTGATCGTCACGTTCTTGATGCCGACGATACGATCCTCTTCGATCTCCTCGATGCGGTCCACCAGCAGGAACGGGTAGCGGTGGGGCAGGATCTTTCGGATTTCCAGAACGTCCAGTGCGGCCATGCGATGCCGCTATTATAACAGGCGATGCAGGAACTACTTGCCTGGGCGCGCTCCCGGCAGGCCGCGGCCGTCGAGCTGATCCGCCGCCTCGTCGAATGTGAGTCTCCCAGCGGGGACGAAGCCGCCTTGCGCCGCATGGGGGAACTGGTGGCCGACGAGGTTTCCCCGATCGCCAGGGTGCGTTTCTTCCGCGGCGGCCACCTCCGGTGCGACTTCAAACTGCCCGGCCGCCCGAAGGAGGGCCGCGTCCTGGGCCTGGGCCACATCGACACCGTCTGGCCCATGGGGACACTGAAAACGATGCCCTTCCGCAAACGGGACGGCCGGCTTTGGGGGCCGGGCGTCTTCGACATGAAGTCCGGCATCGCCTTCTTCATCATGGCCGTACGGGCGTTGCGCGAGCTGGACGCGCCGGTGAGGCGCCGTGTCTCGCTCCTGCTCGTCACCGACGAGGAGACCGGCAGCCACTCTTCCCGCCCGCTTACCGAGAAGGAGGCCCTGGCGAGCGACGCGGTCCTGGTGCTCGAGCCGGCCTTCGGCCCCGAAGGGCGGTTGAAAACGGCCCGCAAGGGCGTCGCCCACTACCGCATCGCGGTCCACGGCCGGGCCGCCCATTCCGGCATCGACTTCGAAGCCGGCGGCAGCGCCGTGGTCGAGCTGTCCCATCAAATCGTCCGCGTCGCCGCTCTGACCGATCTTGGCCGTGGCCTCACTGTCAATCCCGGCCTCGTCCGCGGCGGCTCCCGCGTCAACGTCGTCGCCCCCTATGCCGAGGCCGAGATCGACGTCCGCTTCCGCCGGGCTTCAGACGGCCGCCGGGCCGCGCGGAAACTGGCGCGGTTGCGGCCCGTGGATAGGCGGTGCCGCTTGGAGATCACCGGCGGCGTCAACCGGCCGCCGATGGAGCGGACCCGCGAAGTGGCCCGGCTCTTCCGCCTGGCGCGGCGCCGGGCCGCGGAGATCGGCATCGGCTTGGACGAAGCCGAAACCGGCGGCGCCTCCGACGGCAACTTCACCGGCGCCCTGGGTATTCCGACCCTTGACGGCCTCGGCGGCGTCGGCGAAGGGGCCCACGCTCCCCACGAGAGCATCTTCATTGCCCGCATCGCCGACCGCACCGCACTGCTCGCCGGACTCATCGCCGCCCTCTGAAAATCCGGCGGCGCAAGGAGTCCCTCCGGTATACTGAAGGTAAGGCCGTCCGCCTCGTTCATATCGCAGGAGATATCTTTCTATGTTCGATCTTTTCCGCAGTCGCGCGAAAGCTGTGCGCTATCTGCTCGGCGCGGTGCTGATGCTGGTCGCGCTCTCGATGGTCGTTACTCTCATTCCTGGCTTCGTCGGCGCCAGCTATTCGGAAGACAGCAATATCGTCGCCGAGATCGGAGATGAGGTCCTCACGATCCGCGACGTGCAGCTCCAGATCCAGCAGGCCATCCGCAACAACCAGTTTCCGCGGGAGATGGCCAGCGCCTATGTGCCCACCATCGTCAACAACATGATCGCCTCCCGGGCGGTGGCGTACCAGGCCCAGAAGCTCGGCTTCGAGGTGACCGACGCGGATGTGGCCCAGGCCGTGCGCTCGATGATGCCCCAGCTCTTCCCCAACGGCCAGTTCCTCGGCCGGGAAGCCTACGCGATGTACCTCCAGCGGATGAACCTCACCATTCCGGAATTCGAGGCGAACGTCCGCAAACAGATTCTGCTGTTGCGGATCATGAACCTGGCGCTCGAGGGCGAAGTCGTCACTGACGAAGAGGTGGAAAAGGAGTTCCGCAAGCAGAACGAGAAGATCCGTATCGAATACATTGCTCTGTCGCCTTCCGATTACCGCGGTCAGGTCCGCGTCACGCCCAAGGAGATCCGCGACTATTACGAGCGCAACAAGCCGACCTTCCGGATCCCGGAGAAGCGGGACGTCCGGATCCTGGTGGTCTCTCAAGACGAGGTAGGCAAGTCCGTCGAAGTGCCCGTAGAAGAGTTGCGGCGCGCCTACCGGGCTGAACAGGATCGCTTCCGGCTGCCGGAGCGCGTCCGCGTACGGCACATCCTGCTCAAGACCACCGACAAGTCCCCCGCCGAAATCGAGCAGTTGAAGGCCAAGGCGGAGCAACTGCTCCAGCAACTGAAAAACGGCGCCGATTTCGCCAAGCTCGCCGAGAAGTACTCCGACGACAAAGGCACCGCCGTCCAGGGCGGCGAACTCGGCTGGATCACCCGCGGTCAGACGGTGGAAAGCTTCGAGAAGGTCGCCTTCTCCCTGAAACCCGGTGAGTTGAGCGACGTCATCACCACCGAGTACGGGTTCCACATTCTCCAGGTGGAGGCCAAGGAGCCGGCCCGGCTGCAGCCCTTCGAAGAAGTGAAGGACCAGTTGGCCGCCGAGCGGAAGAAGCAGCTCGTCTACGACCGGATGCAACAGCTCGCTGACCAGGCCCGGGCGGAACTGCTGAAGAACCCCCTGGGCGCTGAACAGATCGCTTCCAGACTCGGCGTCACGCTCCTCAAAGCCGACCAGGTGAGCGCCGCTGATCCCATCCCGGAACTCGCGGGCAACGCCCAGATCGTCGAGGAGGTGCGCTCGCTCGACAAGGGCGGCGTCACCCAGGTCTACCAGTTGGGCAAAGACCGCCTGGCCGTCGCCGTGGTCACCGAAGTCTATCCCGAGCGCCCAGCCGAGTTGAGTGAGGTCGAAGACCAGATCCGCGAACGCCTCGTCAACCAGAAGGCCGCCGAACTCCTCCAGCAGAAACGCAAAGAGCTGGAGAAGCTGCTGAAGGCCTCCGGCGGCGACTTGCGCAAGATCGCCCGGGCCTTGGGAGTGAAGGTCCAGACCAGCGAACCCTTCTCGCGCACCGGCGGCATCCAAGGAGTGGGAGCCGCCACCTATATGATGGAAGCCTTCGACAAGCCCGTCGGTTCCCTCGTCGGCCCCATCAACGCCATGGGCCGTACCATCGTCTGCAAAGTGATCGAGAAGATCCCCGCCGACATGACGAAGCTGCCCGCCGAGCGCGACCGCATCCGCACCGCCCTGCAGCGCCAGCGGGCCCAGGAGCGCCGGGAACTTCTCGAGGACAGCATCCTCACCCACCTGATCAACGAGGGCGAGGTGAAGATCTACGACCGGACGATCCAGCGGCTGATCTCTATCTACACTGCGAGCTGATCCGCCACCCGCAGGGACCGCTTTGCCGCCCGCTCCTCAGCCGCGGCTCTCCAGGATCGCCACCGCCTTGCGCACCCGCGGATCCCGCTCCAGCTCGATGCGGTCCCCGGCCTTCACCCCCAGGGCGAGGTTGAAGATCTCCTGCCGCAGGCGGCTGCGGATCCATTCTCTTTCGGTGGACCATTCGGCCACCGACGGCTGTACCCGCCGTTCGATCAGCCAAGTCTGAAACTCGTCGAGCAGCGAGTTCGACACTTCGAACTCCGGACTCACCGGCTCGAGCTTCGGCAGAACCTCGCCCGCGAATGTGGGAAAGGCCCCGCTGGCTTCGAGATACATCCGCAGCCGGCTGAGCGGCTCGGGGTAGACGACGTAGTCCGGCTGGATCCCCCCCGGCCCCTTGCCGCCCTTCAACTGTCCCCCGTGGAGCGGCCGTTGGATGGATCGTCCGTTCGGCGTGAAATAGTACGCCGTCGTCAGCGCCAGCCCAGTGTTGTCCGAAAGCGGGTAGACCTGCTGCACCAGCCCCTTGCCAAAGGTCGGAGCGCCCACGATCTTTGCCCGCCCGTGATCCTGCAGCGCCGCGGCGACGATCTCCGCTCCGCTGGCCGACTCCTCGTCCACCAGCACGGCCATGCGAAAGCGGTATGGATCACCATCCTCGGGCGCCTTCAGCTCTTCCCGTTTGGTGGCGCGGCCCCGGACGCTGACGATTACCGACCCCGGCTCGAGGAACAGCGCCGCCGTCTCCAGCGCCGCCGCCATGATCCCCCCGGGGTTGCCCCTCAGATCCAGCACCAGACCGCGCAGCTCCTCGCCGCCCAGCTTCTCGATCGCTTCCTTCACTTTCGGCCCCGTGTCGGCCTCGAAGTCCTTCACCCGCACGTAGCCGATGCCCGGCTTCAGCTCGAAAGCCAGATCCACGCTCTCGGACTTCATCGTCGCCGGCGACATCGTTACCCGCACCAGCTTCGAAGCGCCCGGCCGGCGGATGTCCAGCCGTACCGTCCGCTTCCGCGACTCGGTCAGCAGCGCCACGAGCTGCTCGATGCCCAGCCGGTCCAGAGCGATCCCGTTGATCGCCAGGATCTCGTCGCCCGGCTGCATCCCGGCCCGCGCCGAGGGCGTCCCGGGAAGCGTCTGCAGTACGAACACCCGCCCCGGCAAGATCGACACCACGCTGCCGAAGCCCTTTTGCGTGGCCGTCTGCAACCGCTTGAGCTGCTCGAACTGGTCGGGATCGAAGAAGATCGAGTGCGGATCCAGGCGCTTCAGCATCCCCGGGATCGCCCCGCCGTAGATCGCCTGGAAGGAGTTCACCGGGTCGGCGGCGTTCTCCTCCACCGCGCTGTAGACCTCGGCGAAGCGCCGCACCAGCCCCTCCAGCTCCGCCGGGTCCCACTGCCCGGAGGGACCGTCCTGGGCCCGGGCGGACCACAGCCCGGCGAACAATACCGTGATGGCGGCCAGTCTTCTCACCGCGTGTAACGTGTGCTCCGGCGCGTTTCGTGGCGCTCCAGCGCCAGCGCGATCAGCCGGTCCACCAGCTCGGGATAGGAGATCCCGGCGTGCTCCCACATCTTCGGGTACATACTGATAGACGTAAAGCCGGGGATCGTGTTCACTTCGTTGATGAACAGCTCCCCGGTGGCCTCATCCAGCAGGAAGTCCACCCGGGCCATGCCCTCGCAGCCCAGCGCCCGGTAGGCCTCCAGGCTCAGCCGCCGCACCTCCTGCATCTTTTCCGGGTGCAGCTTGGCCGGCAGGTGGAACTCGGCGGCCTCCAGCACGTACTTGTCTTCGTAGTCGTAGAACTCCCGCGACGGGACGATCTCGCACGGAGCCGAGGCGATCGGCTCCTCGTTACCCAGCACCGAGCACTCCAGCTCCCGGCCCTCCACGGCCCGCTCGACGATCACTTTCCGGTCGTACCGGCCCGCCAGCTCGAGCGCCTTCTCCAGCTCCACCGGCTCCCGGACCTTCGAAATGCCCACCGAAGATCCCAGATTCGCCGGCTTGACGAAGACCGGGTATCCGAGCCGTTCCTCCACCAACTCCGGTTCCCAGCGCTCCCGGAACAGCACCACGTAGTCGACCACCGGCAAGCCCCGCTCCCGGCATAGGCGCTTGGTGACGTCCTTGTCCATCGCCGCCGCCGAGGCCAGCACCCCGGAGCCGACGTAGGGCAGCCCCGCCATCTCCAGCAGCCCCTGGATAGTGCCGTCCTCGCCGAAGGTACCATGGAGCACCGGGAAGACGACGTCGATCCCCTCGTTGGCTCCCGGCTCCGGCAGGATCGGGGCCGGCTGCCAGCGCCCTTCCTTGGTGATGAAGATCTCCCTGACGCCGTACTTGTCCCGGTCGATCGCCGCCAGGATCGACTTCGCCGAGCGGATCGAGACCTCGTGCTCGCCGCTGCGCCCGCCGTAGACGACCGCCACCGTCGGTTTCATAAGATCCTCTTGCCCATCGCCGACATCACCAGCTCCGCCGCCAGCGCCGCCGTGCGGTTGGAGACGTCCATCACCGGGTTCACTTCCACCGTCTCCAGCGAAACCATCACCCCGGCGTCGCAGACCATCTCCATGGCCAGGTGCGCCTCGCGGTAGGTCAGCCCGCCCCGCACCGGCGTGCCCACCCCCGGCGCCACGTCCGGGTCCACCACGTCGATATCCAGCGAGACGTGCACGCCCGCGGTCCCGTTGCCCGCCACGGCGATCGCCTCCTCCATCACCGCCCGCATGCCCCGCTCGTCGATGTCCCGCATGGTGAAGGCCTTCACGCCGGATTGCTTGACGTGCGGCTTCTCCAGCAGGTCCACGTCCCGGATCCCCACCAGCGCCACGTTGCCCGCCTCCACCATCGGCTGGAAGCCTGCCAGGCCCGCCAGCTCTTCCGGACCCATCCCCACCGCCGCCGCCAGCGGCATCCCGTGGACGTTGCCGCTCGGGCTGGTCTCCGGCGTGTTCATGTCGGCGTGGGCGTCGATCCAGATCACCCCCAGCTTGCCGCCCCGCTCCTTCAGGCGCCGGGCCGCGGCGGCGATCGTCCCCACGGCGATCGAGTGGTCGCCGCCCAGCGCCACCGGGAACCGCCCGGCCTCGAGGATCTCGCCCACCCGCTCGGCCAGCCGCCGGCAAGTGTTGGCGATCTGCGGCAGGTAACGGGCCTGCTCGCGCCCCACCGGAGCCTCCTCGGCCTGGTCCACCGGCACGTTGCCGAAGTCCGCCACCTCGTAGCCCAGCGCCGCCAGCCGCTCGTTCAGCCGGGCCACGCGGATGGCCGAGGGGCCCATGTCCACGCCGCGGCGCCCCGCCCCGAGGTCCAGGGGGACGCCCACGATACCGATCCGGGATACGCGCATCTCAGCTCCTTCTTCCGGCCGCTCGACCGCCCTCATGGGCGCGTCCGGTAGAGCATCCGGGGGAAGGCGATCGTCTCGCGCACGTGCTCCAGCCCGCACATCCAGGCCACGAACCGCTCGATGCCCATGCCGAAGCCCGCGTGCGGCACGGTGCCGTACTTGCGCAGGTCGATGTACCAGTCGAAGGCGTCCTCGGGCAGGTTGTACTCTTCCAGGCGCTTGCGCAGCAGCTCCAGGTCGTGGATGCGCTGGCCGCCGCCGACGATCTCCCCGTAGCCCTCCGGCGCGATGATGTCCACGCCCAACACCACGTCGTCGCGGTCCGGCGCCGGCTGGAAGTAGAAGGCCTTCACCTTCTTCGGATACCGGTCCACCATCACCGGCCGGTCGAAGGACTCGCCGAGAATCGTCTCGTCCGGCCCACCGAAGTCCTCGCCCCACTGGATGTCGCTGCCCTTGCTCTTGAGCAGCTCCACCGCCTCGTCGTAGGTGATCCGCGGGAACGGCGCCTTCACCCGCTCCAGCTTGGAGACGTCCCGTTCCAGCGTCTCCAGCTCCCGCCGCCGGTTCTCGAGCACCCGTTCGACGACGGCCACGATCAGCCCCTCGGCCACCTGCTTGACGTCCTCCAGCGTCGCGTAGGCCATCTCCGGCTCCACCATCCAGAACTCGGTCAGGTGACGCCGCGTCTTCGACCGCTCGGCCCGGAACGTCGGCCCGAAACAGTAGACCTTGCCGAAGGCCATCGCCGTGGCCTCGTTGTAGAGCTGGCCGGACTGGGTCAGGTAGAGCGTCTCGTCGTCGAAGTAGTTCACCGGGAACAGCGTCGTCGTGCCCTCGCAGGCCGCCGGGGTGAAGATCGGCGTGTCGACCAGCGTGAAGCCGTGGCTGTCGAGGTAGTCGCGCACCGCCCGGACCACCTCGTGGCGCACCCTCAGGATCGCGTGCTGCCGGCGGCTCCGTAGCCACAGGTGGCGGCGGTCCATCAAGAACTCTATGCCGTGCTCCTTCGGCGTAATCGGGTACGGATCGTCCTCGGGAACCCGCTGGACGATCTCGGCCCCCTCGACGTCCATCTCGTAGCCGCCCGGGGCCCGTTTTTCCGCCCGGATGCGGCCCCGCATCACCAGTGACGACTCCTGGGTCAAGTGGCGCAGCGTCTGGAACGTCTCGGCGTCCAACTGGTTCTTCACCGCCACGCACTGCATGATGCCCGTGCCGTCGCGCAGGATCGGGAACAGGATCTTCCCGCTCCGCCGCAAGTTGTAGAGCCAGCCGGGGATCTCCACCGTCTCGCCCACGTGCGAGCCGGCCTCGGCGATGGTAATCCGCTTCATCTATTCGCTCTCCAGCTTCTCGAAGATCTCCGTCACCCGCTCGAGCGGCCGCTCCATCCCCTCCACTTCGCGCAACTCCAGCAGCAGCGGGACCTCGTCTCCCAGGCTCCGCAGCAGCCCCACCGCCTGTTTCCAGTCCACCGTGCCTCCCTCGGCCAGGTAGGGGAACCAGTGCCGGTCCTTCTCGCCGTCGTTGTCGTGCAGGTGAGTGGCCCGGATGCGGTCCTTCATCTTCTGGAAGGCCGCCTCGACGCCCTCCATGATGTGGGCGTGGCCCACGTCGAAGCAGTAACCCAGCCCCAGGTGCGTCGTCTCCAGCAGGTAGTTCAGCCGCTCGGAGCTCGAAAAGGCGTTCGGGATGTTCTCGAGCAGGATCTCCACCCCGCGCTGCCCGGCGAAGACCTTCAGATCTTCCAGCGCCGTAAAGGCCGCCTCCAGCTTCCGCTCGTCCCACTCGGCCTCGGGCACGCCCACGTGCTGGATCAGGTAGCGGAACGGGATCCTCTCGGCGATCTCCAGCGCCCGCTTGATCTCGTCCACCGCCGCGATCCGCTTCGGCTTCGAGGTCTCGGTGATGTCGATGACGGCGTTCGGCCCGGACCGGCCCCAGACGTCGTCCCGGTACATCGGCGCGTGCAGCGACCACAGCTCCAGCTCCGAGTCGTGGAACCAGTGCGCCAGCTCCTGGATCTGCGCCCGGTCCCGGTAGTCCAGGTGCTGCCGCGCGCAGAAGATCTCCACCGCCGGGATGCCCGCGTCCCAGATCCGGTCCAGCCAGACCGTCGTCAGGCGGTGGTTGACGAAAAGATGTGTCGAGATCAGATGCCGCATCGGTCAACTCCGCTCAGTAGCCCGCCGCCCGGCCGTGGCCGCGGGGATCGGTCGCGCCCTGCAAGTACTTCCCGTCGTACAGGATGGCCTCGACCACCGCCACCGCCGGGATGGATGCGATCTCATGGCCGCGCCGCTCGAGCAGCGCGACGGTGTCGGGAGAGAAACCGTCTTCCAGGAACAGCTTGTCGGGCTTCCACTGATGATGGAAGCGCGGCCGGTTGACAGCCTCCTGAATATTCATTTTAAAGTCCAGCACGTTCAGCAGCACTTGGAGCACCCCGTTGATGATCCGCGAGCCGCCCGGCGCCCCCAGCACGATGTAGGCCCGGCCGCGGCGCACCACGATCGTCGGCGTCATCGACGACAGCGGCCGCTTGCCCGGCTCGATGCGGTTCGCCTCGCCCTGCACCAGTCCGAACATGTTCGGCTCGCCGGGCTTGGCCGAGAAGTCGTCCATCTCGTTGTTCAGCAGGAAGCCCAGGCCGGGTACGGTCACCCCGCTGCCGAACGAGCCGTTGATCGTGTAGGTGAGCGCCACGGCGTTTCCGTCCTTGTCCATCACCGAAAGGTGCGTCGTTTCGGCCGATTCGCTCCAACCGGCCAGCCCCGGTCCGATCTCCTCGCTCGAGGAGGCCCGCTCCGGGTCGATCGTCCGGCGGCGGGCGGCCAGGTAGTCCGGATCGAGCAGCCGCTCGATCGGCGGGCGGTAGAAGCCCGGATCGGCCAGATACTCGCTGCGGTCGGCGTAGAAGCGCCGCATCACTTCGGCCACGTAATGGATGGTCGCCGCCGCGCCCCAGCCCGCCCGCTGGTAGCCCGAGCCCTCGAGCATCCCCAGCATCTGGAGCAGCCCCACGCCGCCCGAGCTGGGCGGGGGCGCCGACAGGATCCTGACGTTGCCGTAGCGGCCCTCGAGCGGCGCCCGCTCGTAGACCTTGTACGCCGCCAGGTCCTTCAGCGTGATCAGCCCCCCGTGGGCCTTCATCTCCTCGGCCAGCCGCCGGGCCGTTTCGCCCCGGTAGAAGTCCTCGGCCCCGTGACGTGCGATGCGCTCGAGCGTCGCCGCCAGCTCCGGCTGCACGAGCCGCTCGCCCGGCTCGTAGTATTCGCCCCCTTTGAGAAAGATCCGCCGCGACTCCTCGAACCGCGCCAGCCGCTTCGAGGCCCGCAGCGACCGCGCCAGCCAGTAGGGGATCTCGAAGCCCTCCCGCGCCAGGCGGATCGCCGGCTCCACCAGCTCGCCCCACGGCTTCGTCCCGTAGTGGCGGTGGGCGTACTCGAGCCCTTTCACCGTGCCCGGCACTCCGGACGCCCGCCACCCCGTCCGGCTTTCGTCCGTCAGGCGCCCGTACTCGTCCAGGTACATCTCCGGGGTGGCCGCCGCCGGGGCCTGCTCCCGGAAATCTATAAAGGTGGCCTTCCCATCGGCTTGCCGCAGCAGCAGGAAGCCGCCGCCGCCGATGTTGCCCGCCGCCGGATGGGTCACCGCCAGGACGAAGGCCGTCGCCACCGCCGCATCCACCGCGTTGCCCCCGTCCCGCAGCACCTCGAGGCCCGCCTCCGCCGCCAGGGGCTCCTGCGCCACCACCATCCCGTGACGCGCGAACACCGGATGGCCCGCCCCGGCGGCGATCCCCGCCGCCAGGAGCGCTCCGAGCCAGAGGGCCGCCAGCCGCCTCATCGCCCCGCCGCCTCCGTTTCGCGCTTCCGTCTGCGCCACTCGAACAGCGCCACTCCCGCGGCCACCGAGATGTTCAGCGACGACACCTTGCCGTGCAGCGGGATCCGGACCAGATGGTCGCAGCGCTTGCGCACGTTCGGCCGCAGCCCCCGGCCCTCGCCCCCCAGCACGAGCACGGTGGGGGCCAGGTACTCCACCCGGTCGTAGTCCTCGGCGCCCTGGGCCTCCAGCCCGTAGATCCAATAGCCTTTCTCCTTCAGCCGGTCCAGCGCCCGGGCCAGGTTCACCGTGCGGGCCACCGGCAGATGTGCCAGCGCCCCGGCCGAGGCCCGGGCTACCGTCTCGGTCAAGCCGGCGGCGCGCCGCTCCGGGATCAGCACCGCCCCGGCCCCGGCCGCTTCCGCCGTCCGGACGATCGCCCCGAGGTTGCGCGGGTCCTCCACGCCGTCCAGCGCCACGATCAGCTCCGCTCCCGGAGCCACGTCGTCGAGCTCCACATACCGGTGCGCCGTCCCCACGGCCACGACGCCCTGGTGGTTCGCCTTGCCCGCCGCCCGGTCCAGCGCCTTGCGGTCCTCGAAGCGCACCGGGACGCCCCGCTCGCGCGCCAGATCGATGATCTCCTGCAACCGGGCGCCCCCGGCTCCGCGCACCACCATCACGCGGTCCAGGGGGCGGCCCGAGGCCAGCGCCTCCTTCACCGCGTGAATCCCGCTGATGACGCCCACTTCCATCGATGGTACCGCAGGGCGTTCCTCGTCCCAGCCGAGCGGCCCCGCCGTGGCATGATAGGGAAACCAGGAGGTGGCTGGATGGATAGGAATCCCGACGCCCTGCTCGAGTTCGGCCGCCGGAGGCTTCTCCAGGGGCTGCTGCTGCCCTTGGCCGCGCCCCTGCCCGCCGCCGGCCCCGACGCACCCACCGGAGCCGACATTGGTACGCTGTACCCCAAGATCGACGAGCTGGCCGCCCAGAGCGGCTATCCCCTTTCGTGGCTCTCCCGCGACTACCCCAACGCCGCCGAATACGCGCGCGCGGTCCGCGAGAAGGTCTTCGAGCTGTTCCACTATCAGCCCCCGCCGGTGGACCCCGCGCCCAAGCTCGTGCGCCGCTGGGAGTTCGACGGCTACGTCCAGGAGCGCGTCGAGTTCTCCACCGCGCCCTGGTTCCGCGTCGCCGCCTACGTGCTCACGCCCAAGGGCGCCCGCGGCCGCCTGCCGGCCATCGTCGATCTGCACTCCCACGGCGGCATGTTCGTCTTCGGCAAGGAGAAGGTGATGCCCATGCCCGGCGGCGACCATCCGGCCATCGCCGAGTACCGCAAGCGCAACTACGGGGGCCGCTCCACCTCGCTGGCGCTGTGCCGCCGGGGCTATGTGGTGGCCTCCATCGACGCCTTCTACTTCGGCGAGCGCCGCACCCTCTTCGACGACCTCGAGTTGCCCGCCCGCCGCGAGGACTACTCGCTCGAAGACGTCCGCCGGGCCAACCGCCGCGCCGCCCGGGGCGAGGAGACCCTCATCAAGAGCCTCTTCTGGGCCGGAACCACCTGGAAGGGCATCGTCCACTGGGACGACATCCGCACCGTCGATTACCTCGTCTCGCGGCCCGACGTCGATCCCGACCGCATCGGCTGCGTCGGCATCTCCATGGGCGGCGACCGCACCAACTACCTGGCCGGCCTCGACGGCCGGATCCGCTGCGCCGTCTCCGTCGGCTGGATGTCCACCCTGCGGCCTATGATCCGCCGCCACGTCGACACCCACAGCAACGTCCACTTCCTACCCGGCATGGCCCGCTACCTGGATCTGCCGGACCTCGCGGCCGCCCGCGCCCCGAAGCCCCTCATGGTCCAGTATTGCCGCCGGGATCCCCTCTACCCGCTCGAAGGCATGCAGGAATCCGAGAAGAAGCTGGCCGCCATCTACGCCAAGGCCGGGGCCCCCGAGAACTTCCAGAGCCGCTTCTACGACCTGAGCCACACCTTCAGCATCGAGATGCAGGAAGAGGCCTTCGCCTTCCTGGACAAGCACCTGAAGGATTGATGGGCGGCAGGAAGACAGCCTCGGCGCGCCCCCGGCCGTCCCGCAAACGCAAGCCGGGCCCGCCCGATCCCGGCCTGGAGCGCCGCATCCTCCGCGACGGCCTCCGCCCCGACGAGCAGCGCGACGCCGCCATCCGCCGCGTGATCGGCTCCATCCCCCGGGGCAAGGTGGCCACCTACGGGCAGGTGGCCGCGGCCGCCGGGTATCCTCTCTATCACCGCCTCGTCGTCCGTATCCTCCGCCAGGCGGGCGACCGGCTGCCCTGGCAGCGCGTCGTCGGCGCCGGGGGCGAGATCCGCCTTCAGGGCGAAGCCGGCTGGGAACAGCGCCGCCGCCTGGAGATGGAGGGCGTCCGCTTCCGCGGCAAGCGGGTGGACATGGCCGCCTGCGGGCACCGCTTCCGCACCTGGGAACTCTGATCGGCCGGCCGTTGCCGCACCCTCCGTCTCCTACCTCTTCCCCGGCCGCCTGGAGTGCGCTTCGAAGAACTCCCAGATCGTCTCGCTCGCCGGGAACTTCCGGCAGGGGTCGTTCGTCCACAGGCGCGGGCGCTTGCTGCCCGGCCACACGTGGCCCCCGTGGATCAGCGTATAGAGCACTACGTCCGCCCCGTCGCGGCAGCCCCGGTAGCTCTCCCGCTCCACGTGGCCCTCCACGGCCCATTCCCGCACCGGCTCCGGCGCGCAGCCGTTGTTCTTCACCCAGAACTCGACGGCGGCCCTGACGGGCAGATCCACCCGCCCCGGCGTGAGCGTGATCACCGGCTCGCCGCCCTCGTAGCGCAGGTGCCGGTCCTTTTTGCCGTGGAGGATCAGCACCGGCACGGGCCGCCCGGGCCTGGGGATCACGTAGTCCGGGGCCTTGGCGTTCGCCTTCCCGCCGATCGAGCCGGCCACCGGCGCCGCCCCGGCCAGCAAGTCCGAAAGCTCCGCCGCCAGCCGGTGGGCCATCATCCCGCCGTTCGACATGCCGGTGGCGTAGATGCGGTCCGGATCGGCCCCGTAGCGGCGGATCAGCTCCCCGATCAGCGCCCGGACGAACCCTACGTCATCCACCCGGTTCCGCAGCGCGTAGCCGCAGCAGTAGCCCGAGTTCCACGTCAGCAGCCACTTGCCCAGGCGCCCCGTGCCGTTCGGATAGACCGCCAGGAAGCCCTCCCGGTCGGCCACCGCGTTCATCCCCGACATCCGCGCCGCCTGCCGCGCGTTGCCGCCCCCGCCGTGGAAGACCAGCACCGCCGCCCGCGGCCGCCGCGCCTCGCCCGGCGGCACGTGGACGATGTAGGAGCGCGTGCGCCCGCCCCACTCGAGGGTCCCGGTATGGTCGCCGGGCGCGGGAGTCTGCCCCCAGGCCCCGGCCATCAGCCCGAGCGCCACTGCTGCGATCCTGCCGGCGCGACGCACCGCCGTCACCTCTCTGAATTTCAACCCGGCCGCCACTCGCCGCTATTCGGGAAACCGGATCTTGCTCAGCGCGTTCGGGTCGTCTTGTTTGCCCTGGAGCGGCCGCAGCCGGAACCGGTAGCTGTAAGGCCGGGCGTAGAGCGTGTACTCGGGGTGCGGCCTTGCGCCCCAACTGTTGTCGCCGCCGACGCCCGTCTGCTTGTAGTCCAGGTTCAGCGTCAGGTCCCGCGAGCGGCCCAGCTCGTAGGTGTGCTCGGCCCGCTCCAACTGCTCCATGGTGAACGGCCACACGCTCACGTAGAGCAGCGGCATGCCCACCGCCAGCAGCCCTTCGCCCTCTTCGTTGGTGAAAGCCGCCCAGCGGACGTCGGTCTTGTTGCCCGTCTCCTGGGGCCGGACGTAGAGGTGCCACTGCTCGTCCGACGGCCCCGACCAGCGCCCCACCGCGGCGCTCGTCAAGCGGTCCCAGTAGCTCTCGTGCGGACCCCGGCCGAACCACGTCATCCGCGTGAACTCCGCCGGGATGCCGGCCTGCATGCCGAAGCGCGGCAGCTCCGGCAGGGGCCCGTGCGGGGTGAAATCCGCCTGGACCACCACGTCGCCGCTGCCGTAGATCGTGTACGTGGTGCGGTACTCCGCTCCGCCTGCCGGCAGGATCGCTTCGGCGACGACCCGTGCCACTTGCGGCCGCACGCGCTCCACTTCGACCCGCTTCACCTCACGCCCCGGGCCCGCCATGCGCCAGACGCTCAGCCGCTGCGGCGCCCGGTTGCCGATGTCGTTGTCGATCGGCGCCCGCCAGAAGTTCGGTTCGAGCGGCCGCGTGAGCAGCTTCTTGCCGCGGAACGTAAAGGCCTCGATCGCCCCGCTCTTCTTGCCGATGCGGACCGAGAACTCCGGCCCCTTCACCGTCACGGCGCCCTCGGTCTCGCTCACCTCGACCTCGGGCATCCCGGCGACGCCGGCCGCCGGCGGCTCCGGAGCCTTCCACGGCATCTGCAACTGGTCCCAGGCCACCACGTGCCCCTTCAGCGCCCAGGGCTCGTCCTGGGCCAGGGCGAAGCGCACCGTCAGGAAGTACTCGGCGCCCGGCTTCAGCTCCGGCTTCTCGATCCCGAGCGTCACCGTCTGCTCCTCACCCGGCCCGATGGCCAGCCGCGGCAGCTTGCCTTCCTGGATTTTCACGCCGTCCTCGGTGATCTCCCAGGAGCCCTCGACGAACCCCAGACTGATGAATTCGTACTTGTTGCGCACCCGGATCTTGCCCGCCGCCAGGTCCTCGGGGAAGACCTTGATGTACTGATAGACCTTTTTGACTTCGTTCAGGTGCGGGTTCGGCTTGCGGTCCGGCTGCACCAGCCCGTTGATGCAGAAGTTGCCGTCGTTGGGTTTGTCGCCGAAGTCGCCGCCGTAGGCCCAGAACTCGTCGCCGGGGCCCGTCTCGCGCCGCAGGCCCTGGTCCACCCAGTCCCAGATGAAACCGCCTTGCAGCGCCGGGTACTTCTCGAAGGCGTCCCAGTATTCTTGGAGGTTCCCCACGCTGTTGCCCATGGCATGGGCGTACTCGCACAGGATCAGCGGCCGGCTGGGGTTCTTCTTCGCGTAGGCGACGATGCGGCGGATCGGCGCGTACATCCGCGAGACGATGTCCACGTAGGGCCGCGTGCCGGCGCGCTCGTAATGCACGGGCCGTGTGGGGTCGCGCCGGTGGATCCACTCGCTCGCCGCGACGAAGTTCGTCCCGTCGCCTGCCTCATTGCCCATCGACCAGATGATCACCGAGGCGTGGTTCTTGTCCCGCTCCACCATGCGCTCGATCCGGTCCAGGTGAGCCTTCCGCCACTCCGGCTTGTTGGCCAGCGTCTGGTCCGGCCGGTAGCCCATGCCGTGCGACTCGATGTTGGCCTCGTCGATCAAGTAGAGCCCGTAGCGGTCGCACAGCGCGTACCACTCCGGCGTTTCCGGATAATGGCTCGTGCGCACGGCGTTGATGTTGTGCCGCTTCATCAGCTTGATGTCGCGGACCATCATCTCCGTCGTCGGCACGTGGCCCAGGTCCGGGTCGTGCTCGTGGCGGTTGACGCCTTTGAAGTAGATCGCCTTGCCGTTGAGGAGCAGTTGGCCGCCCTTGATCTCCACCTGCCGGAAGCCGACATCGGCGGGGATCACCTCGAGCACCCGCCCGCCGGCGTCTTTCAAGGTGATGAGCAGCCGGTAGAGATAGGGCGTCTCCGCCGTCCACTTCCGCGGCTTCTCGACCGGGGCTTCGAAGTCGAGCGAGACCTCCGCGCCCGGCCCAACGCGGGCCTGCTGCGCCTCGAGCATCATCACCGTCCCGCCCTCGGCGTCGAGCAGCGCCGCCTCCACCGCGCCGGACGCTTCCTCTCCGGTGTAGTTGCGCAGTTTGACGTTCAACTTCAGTGTGGCGTTCTGATAACGTTCGTCGAACGGCGTCCGCACCCAGAAGTCCCGCACGTGCAGCCCCGGCGTCGAGAACAGGTAGACGTCCCGGAAGATCCCGCTCAGCCGCCAGAAGTCCTGGTCCTCCAGATAAGACCCGTCCGAGAACCGGTAGACCTCCACCGCCAGCAGGTTCTCTCCCGGCTCGAGGTACTTCGTAATGTTGAACTCCGCCGGCGTGCGGCTGCCTTGGCTGTAGCCCACTTCGCGGCCGTTCACCCAGACGTACATCGCGCTCTCGACGCCGTCGAAGTGCAAGAACACCTGCCGGCCGTTCCACTCCTTCGGGACGGTGAACCTGCGGCGGTAGGAGCCGACGGGGTTGTGCTCGTGCCGGATACGCGGCGGATCCTTCTTGAAAGGATAGACGATGTTCGTGTAGTGCGGGTAGCCGTAGCCGAGCATCTGCCAGTTCGACGGCACCGGGATCTCGTCCCAGCAGCGGTCGTCGTAGCCCGTCTCGTAGAAGCGCCGCGGCCGGTCCTCGGGCCGCCGCACCCAGTGGAACTTCCACGTCCCGTTCAGCGAGCGGAAAAACGGCGAGGCCTCGCGCTCTCCCTTCTGCGCCGACGCCGCGTCCGGATAGACCATCAGCGTCGCGTGGGCGGGCTCCTTGTTCCGCCCGATCATTTCGGGATTCTCCCAGTCGTTCACGTTGGCGGCGAAGGCGGGCGCCGCGGCCGCGGCAAGCAGCAACAACAGTACGGGCAGCATGAGTGCACTCCATGCGGATGACGGTTTCACTCCCCCAGTAGATAACAGAAACCGGTCACGGCGCGCACACCGCCGGCGCCGCAATTCAGCGCACCAGCCGGGAGATCGCTTTGAACTGCTCGTGGCGGGAGTCCCGCAGCCACTCGAAGACCGCCGATTCCGTGTTTGTCACCGCGACGCCCGCCTGCCGCAGCCGCTCCATGGCGTTGCGCCGGTTCGCCGGGCGGCGCGAACAGGTCGCGTCCTCGGCGACGAAGACGTCATAGCCGGCGGAGGCCAGCTCCAGCGCCGTCTGCAGCACGCACACGTGGGCCTCCATGCCGCAGATCACCACCTGCCGCCGCCCCAGAGCCTTCAGCCGCTCCTCGAACCCGGGCGCCCCGCAGCAGGAGAAGACGGTCTTTTCGAAGCGCTCCACTCCGGCGTCCAGGCTGGGCGCGAGCGCCGGGTCCGTCGGTCCCAGCCCCTTGGGGTACTGCTCGGTGAGGAGGCGCGGGATCCCCAGCAGCCGGGCCGCCTCGGCCAGGATGCCGGCGTTGCGGAACACCTCCAGGCGGAACTCTTCCGGCATCGCCGCCGCCAGCCGCTGCTGGATGTCCACGACGAGGAGAACGGAATCGTTGGCGCGGCACAGGCTCATGCGTTCCATTATCCTTCCTGAAAGCGTTCCCCGGGCTCCCGCTCGGCCGCCGCCGGTTCCTCGCCCTCCTCGTTCCTCATCAACTCCCTGACGTGCTCTTCGTAACTCGCCCCGAGTCCCGCCTCACGATCGACCACATCGCCGCATTCGCTTCCAGCGTCGTCGCGTCTTCGATAGCGTCGAGTGACCCGGCGCCGCCTCCTCCCAGCTCAGTCCCAGAAACTCTCGTAGACTCAGCGAGTCCGAGACCCGGTAGGCGGTCCCGCAGTCCGAGCCGATCCCCTCGAAGTAGCCCACCAGAATGCACCGGAAGCAGACCCCCGGGGCGATCGCCCCATCAGTTCGTGAAGTTCATCACCGGGAAGCCCTTCGACAGCCGGTTGGAGGAGACGGTCGCGGCGTACGGAGAAATGGTTTACGAGAAGTTCAGAAAGACGCGCATGGGAACGCCGGAGCCGCTATCGGCGTGAGTCCGGCGTCGTTGTCGGGCTGCCTCGCACCGCGTCTCCGGGACCTCTCACCCAGACCTATGTCGTCATCGGCCCTGTCTTGTCCTGACGGCGGGCTGCCTTCGCGCCGGCCAAATTCCTTCTTGACAACTCGGCGCCGTTTGGGGTAGAGCCATTGCGAGGAGGGATATCGCCGCACCGCAGAATCCCACGCACAAGACCAAAGGCTGATCCCTGTTTGTTCCGGCGCCGGCCGGCCGTCCCTGCTGGGGTTTCGCGTCCGGCCAGCGCCAACTCTCTGGCGACCTTCTGGGCAGGCCGATCGAGCGGTTACTTTCAGTCGCGGTGGCGCATCGCTCCATCTGCTTTACGGCGTGATTGGCCTTGCCCGTGTAAGGGAACGGCGCCCCTGGCGCCTGATACGAGAAAGGATTGTTGAAATGACACAGACCGTTCTTCAGATCGCTAAAGCCAAGGCCTATAACCGAACCATACCAGCGCGAATCACAAGCGTCTCTCAACAGAAGCTTCACCAATGGAAGAAACCAGGTAACCTCAGCAAACTCGCCACTAACGTTGCCACCGCCTTCACGCCGCCCTTTGTCGGGACGATCATCGGGTGGTCCGTGGAGGAACTGACGGAGAAATCGCAGCATCACCTCCGAACACGGCGCCTCAAGCTGACGTCCAATGACTACAAGATACTGAAATTCTCGATCAAGACGCTGGACGCCGAACACCTGGACGCCAGCAGGCGCAAGGTCAAGAAATGCGCTGACGCGTTGCGCGAGGCCGCAAGCGAATGCTTGAGCCCGCGACAGCCCTGCAAGAAGGCTTATAAGCTTGCCTACCGCTACTATCGGCTCGAGAACAGACTCGCTAAGCTTTCCGCTGAGGCGGCAATGCTGGTGGAGCTCGGTCAAGAGGTACTCAAATGGACGCAGAGCATCGAAGACCAGCTCAAGGAAGCAGATATGCAGAAGTGCGTCGAGGACACGCTGAACCTGGAGCACCGCAGTTGTGGGCGGGCATGCTTCTTTGGCGAGAAGGCGCGGCTGATTCCTTCCGCTCCGGCGCCTCCGCCCGGAAGTTCTGGTCCCCTCCCAAACTTTGTCCACGAGCTTAAGCCACTCGAGGACGATGCATGACTGGCGCGCGGGTCGCGATTGTACAACCTGGATGCTGCGGCGCCCTTCCCGGGATGGGTTGGCGTCCGCCGATGCCCGCCCTCGGAACGGGAACCTTTCCATAACAGGTTTCAGGATCGGAAAAGCGCTGGGCCGGGAACGCGAAGCCGCCGGCGAGAGCCCGCAGGGGGGAACATGGCCTTCGAAACGTTGCCCGCGCTCCTCACCCTGTCATCTTCTTCGGGTTCAGCCAGGCGGGGCAGGGCAGAAGGTGGCTCGATCCGCTGGAATACGTTCGCGCCGTCGTCTCTGGCGGGCTGCCTCGGATATTCCCTGCCCGTCACTGCGTAATTGTGTTGGCCGTAGGCTCGTGCTTATCCCCCACTGAGGTTGCGCGTACTTGGCGCAGGTTTAGCCGGGATCCGGCGCGTTTCCAGACTCATCCAGCGCCTCGGGCCGGCTCAGCCTGGAGTCTCCTTCACTCTCTTCAAGAACGCCTCGCGCGGCGTCCGGCTGTCGGCCCGGTAGCTTTTACCGGGCCGCTCCAGATTCCAGAACGTCACCTGGTGATCTGAATCGCGTTTTGTCTGCCTCCGCCTGCGGCAGACGCTCGCAGAAGTTCTTTGCGGCGCACCCGCTGGAGTACGTCCCGAAGGTCGTATGGGGTTACAGGCAGGCCCCGTTTGGTTTCCAGACCGCCACCCGCCTGCGCGACCACACCTTCGCCCGGTCTTCGTCGCTTTGCCGAAATGGCGGTCACCGTCCGCTCGGGCCGCTGGAACGGGTTGAATCTCCACGGCTTCCCCGCGTGCGTTCGCGGCCCGTCGGCCGGCGCGTGGTAGAACCTGAGCCGGGAGGCCCCGTCTGGCCCTTCTCACCACAGGAATGGCGATGAAACCGCGAAGACCAGCCGCTGAAGGCGGGCCGCCCTGGGCTGTGATGGTCCGGCCCGGCCGGGCTGCCGCATTCTCTCTTTGTTCGCCCAGTCAGCCCTGCTCACCGGCGCCGGCGCGCCCAATCCAGCGCCGGAATCCTGTGACGGCATTTTCGCCCGAGGCGTCACACCCGCCTGCAACCAACAGAAAATACGGGAGATGTTCGTTTCACTCATTTCGGCGTCCAGCGTCGCGGCACGCGTCACGCCGCCGGCATCCGCCCCGGCGCGGCGGCCCGGAACGTGAGATTCTGGAAAGGAGGCAGGAGTTGCTTCGGATGTCGCCGAAAACCCGGCTCACCGCTTCGGTAGTCGGTCTCACCGCCGCCGTCGCCGTCTCCCTGTCGGCGCTCTACCTGCACAGCCTCACCGACGTCCGTTTCCAGGAGGTAGCTGGCGTGGCCCGGATGTCGGCCCTGAGCGTCCGGACGTATCTGGTCCAGCGGCTGGCCGAGAAGGCACCGCCGCCGCCCGGGGCCACCGTCGAAGAGGCTGTGGCGGGCTGGCGGCGGGCGGTGCGCGAGGATGCCGGATTGCGGTCCTTCCTGGTGGCCACGCTGGCCGGCTCGCCCTCGCTGGTCGAGATCTTCGTGAGCGGTCCGGACGGCCGGGTACTTACCGGCTCGAATCCCGCCCGCGCCGGCGGCCCCAAGCCGGACCTGCCGGACCTGGAAGACTGGCTGCGCCTGCCGCTCGCCGACCGCCTCCGGCAGGTCTTCGCCCCGGCCCGGGATCTGGAGCTGTACACGCCGCTGGGAGTGGCTGGCTCCAGCCGGCCGGTCCTCGGCGTCCACGTGGTGGTCTCCACCGCCCTGGTCCGCCAGGCCGTCGCCCCGCAGATCCAGCGCCTGGGACTGCTCGCCCTCGTGGCGGTGGTCTTCTCCGGCCTGATCGCCGCCTTACTGGCGAACCTGGCCGCGCGGCCGCTCGAGCGCGTCTCGCAACTGATCGATCTGATCGCCGAGGGCAAGTCGGCCGCCGAGCTGCCCCCGGAGCCGGAAGACCGGGAGCTGGCGGCGCTCAAATCCAAGCTCGCCCTGCTTGGGGAGAAGGTCCGGGCCGGCCGCGACGCCGGGCAACCCGAAGACGGCGGCGTCGCCCATCTGCTCGAGCGCCTCCAGGACGCCGTGCTCCTGTTCGACGCCCGGCGCCGCCTCGTCATCGCCTCCCAGGCCGCCGACCGCTACCTCTCAGCCCCCCGCTGGGAGCTGATCGGCCGCCCGCTCGAAGAAGTCTTCCCGGAAGATCAGCCCCTGGGGGCCCTGCTCGCCGCCTCGGCCCGGTTCCAGCGCTCTTTCCGGGACCGCCTCGTCGAGATCGACGGCCCCGAAGGCAAGCTCCGCGCCGCCGTCTCGCTCGAGATCCTCACCGACTTCCCGGACCGCCGCTTCCTCGGCGCCGCGGTGGTGCTCCGGGACGCCGAATCCCGCCGCCGGCTCGAGTCCCAGATCGACTCCTCGCTGCGCCGCGAGGCCTTCGGCCGGCTGCTCCAGGGCGTGGCGCACGAGATCAAGAACCCGCTCAACTCCATCTACACCCATCTGCAAGTACTGCAGCTCACTCTTGGGGACCGCGCCCCGGAAGCGCAGCGGGAGATGGAGGTGATCGCCCGGGAGATCAAGACGCTGGACCGCATGGTCGTCTCGCTGCTCGACCTCACCCGGCCCCTGGAGCTGCACCTCGCCGAAATGGACCTCTGCGCTCTGGCCCGCGAGATCGCCTCCCTGGAGGCCGCCGGGGCCGAGGCCAAGGACGTGCGGATCCACGTCGAGTGCCCGCCGGAGCCGGTGACCGTCTCCGCCGACCGCGACCTGTTCCGCCAGGCCGTGCTCAACGTCGTCAAGAACGCCGTCGAGTGCATGGAGGAGCCGGGCCAGGTGACGATCAAGGTGGAAGCCGGAGCCGGGGGACCGGCGCTCTCGGTAGCCGACCAGGGCCCGGGCATCCCCGAGGAGATCCGCGACAAGATCTTCCGCCTCTACTTCACCACCAAGGGCCGCCGCGGCTCGGGCATCGGGCTGGCCATGGCCTGGCGCATCGCCCAGCTCCACAACGCCCGGCTCGACTTCACGACTTCGCCGGAGGGCGCCACCTTCCGGTTCGCGTTTCCGTCCTGACCGGGCCCCCGGGACCCCTCGCCGCGGCAGCTCGGCGGAAGAAACCGTCCCCGGGCCTACACCTCCGGTCCGCCGGGGGCGGCTGTTATTCTGATAGGTAAACAGGTGATTACCGAGACGCAGCACGTTCAGTTCGACTCGTTGGGTCTGGACTCCGGCGCCACGCTGGAACCGGTGGACGTGGTCTACGAGACCTATGGCGAGCTGAACGCCGAGCGCTCGAACGCGATCCTGATCCTGCACGCCTTCACCGGCGACGCCCACGCCGCCGGCGTCAGCCGCAAGACCGGCAAACCCGGCTGGTGGGACAACATGATCGGCCCCGGCAAGGCCTTCGACACGGAGAAGTACTTCGTCATCTGCTCCAACGTGCTCGGCGGCTGCATGGGGACCACCGGCCCCAGCTCGACGAACCCGAAGACGGGCAAGCCTTACGCCATGGAGTTCCCCGTCATCACCATCGCCGACATGGTCCGGCTGCAGCGGATGCTGATCGACCATCTCGGCATTGACCGGCTGCTCGCGGTGGCCGGAGGATCGATGGGCGCGATGCAAGCGCTCCAGTGGACGGTGGATTACCCGGACCGCGTGGCGGCGGCGATCCCTATTGCCGGAACCTGGCGGCACAGCGCGCAGCAGATCGCTTTCAACGAAGTGGGCCGCCAGGCCATCATGGCCGATCCGGACTGGAACGGAGGCGATTACTACGGCGGGAAGGGCCCGGCCCGGGGCCTCGCCATCGCCCGCATGATCGGCCACATTACCTACATGAGCGACGAGTCGATGCGCGAGAAGTTCGGCCGCCGCCTGCGGGAGAAGGAGAAGTTCGGCTTCGACTTCGAGATCGACTTCGAGGTCGAGAGCTACCTGCGTTACCGCGGCACCCAGTTCGTCGGCCGCTTCGACGCCAACTCGTACCTCTATATCACCAAGGCGATGGACTACTTCGACATCACCAACGGCAGCGGCTCGCTGGCCGCGGCGCTGGAGCACACCCAGTCCCGGTTCCTGCTGATCAGCTTCACTTCGGACTGGCTCTACCCGAGCTACCAGTCCCAGGAGATCGTCAACGCCCTCCGCGGGCGCAACAAGGACGTCGCCTATTGCGAGCTGTCGTCCAACTACGGCCACGACGCCTTCCTCGTCGAGGTGGGTGAACAGACCGAGGTAGTGCGGGGCTTCCTGGCCAGCACTTACCGGATGCTCGGAGGCAACAAGTAGAGGGGTGGAGGTGGGATGCCGCTAGCCGCTGAGTTGTACCGCGGGCCTTTCGTCCGGCAACTGCTCGGCCGAAGCGACTACCGCATCATCAGCGAGCTCATCGAGCCCCGCGCCCGCGTGCTCGACCTCGGCTGCGGCGACGGCGAGCTGCTGGCCTGGCTGGCCGAGAACAAGAACGTGGACGCCCGCGGCATCGAGATCGACCGCACGAAAGTGCAGCGGGCCATCGCCCGCGGCGTCTCCGTCTACCAGGGCGACATCGACCAGGGCCTCACCGACTACCCTGACCGGGCCTTCGACTATGTGATCCTCAGCCAGACCTTGCAGGAGACCCGGCGCCCCCTCTGGGTGCTGCGCGAGATGCTCCGGGTCGGCCGCCGCGCCATCGTCGCTTTCCCGAACTTCGGCCACTGGCAGGTCCGCCTGGCGCACCTCTTCAGCGGCCGGGCTCCGAAGACGAAGCTGTTCCCCCACAACTGGTACGAGTCGCCGAACGTCCACTTCCTGACAGTGAAGGATTTCGAAGAGCTGGTGGATCAGGAAGGCTGGAAGGTGGAGCGCCGCATCTGCCTGGCTGGCAGCCACACCATCTCGTTCCTGCACAACCTTTTCGCCGAGGTCGCCGTCTTCATGATCAGCAGTTGAGGTTCCTCAGGCCGAAACTCTCTTTTCCCGGCGTTCCGGCGCGGACGGATTCGGCTCGCCGCTCGAGCCGTGGCCGGCCACGATCCCGCTGATGTCGATCAGGTAGAGCTGGCGCCCGTGGCCGCCATGGGGCGAGTCGATCGAGACCTTCCGGCCGTCGGGGCTGAAGCGCGGGTGGGTGTCGCAGCGCCACTCGCCGCGGTACTCGGGCGGAGAATAGAAATCGCCGAGCGGGACTTTCCGCCTGGTGGCCACTTCGTAGAGGTAAACATGCTGCCGCCGCTCCCGGTCCGGATAGGTGTCGTTCAGGATCCAGCGGTTGCCGGGCAGGTAGGTGCAGTGGCCGTTGCGGGTCATCACGCCCAGTCCGACGGGCTCGACTTTGCGGGTTCCGTCGGTGTAAAGGTAGAAGGCCGAGCCGTGGGACGGATGCCAGGCCCAGGCCAGCACCGTCGAGGCATCCCGCCAGATGAAGTGCGACGTGTAGCCATACGGGTCGAGCACGTAGGGGTCGGAGCCGTCCGGGGCGATGGTGAACATCCGGGTCAGGTAGCGCCGGTCGCCCGGCGCGCGCCAGCGGTGCAGAAAGATGAGCCGCCGGCCGCCGGGGGCAACGAGGAGGTGGTTGAACCAGTGCTTGGCCCGTCTGAGATCGAGGCTGTTCTCGATTCCTCGCCGGGGCGCCCCCTCGGGCAGCTCGAACGCGATCCCGGCCGCCTGGGCCAGCGAGAAGATCAGCTGCTGGCGGCCGGTGGCCAGGTCCAGCCGCCAGATGCCGTCGTCCTCCGGCGCGAGAACGTCCCGGTTCTCGTCCGGAACCCCGGCGTAGCCATAGCCGGGCCGCGTGTCCTGAAGGCGGCTGAAGCTGGGGCGGACGGCCCACTTGCCGTCGGGTGACAGGGCGTAGATGGGCGCCGGGATCGTGCGGCGGCGGCCGGTCTTGACATTGAGGATATGAGCGATGAAGCGCCCCTCTGCCCGGTCGTTCCAGATCACCTCTTCGGCCGAGCCGGGCAGCCACTGCAGCATGCAGCCCTGCTGCCAGCACCAGGCCCGAGAGCGGCCCAGTTCGATCCACCGGTCGCCGCCGCCGGTGTCCACCATGCCGACGCGGATCTCGTCGCCGGAACGCGGCGAGCGGTGCTCGAAGTCCACTTCGTTGCTCAGCACGTAGCGGCACGATGGATCGAACTGGAGCTTGTCGTAGTAGCCGAACCAGTGGAACTTCGGCCCGCGGGTGATGGCCCGGACCGGCGGGAGATCGTGGCCTGCGGCGCGGGAAGGCAGACCGGCGGCGGCGAAGATCCCGAGCATCCGCCGGCGCGAGATCGGCGCCATGCCGATAGTCTACCGCAGCCCTGGTCCTTCTCCGGCGCAGAACGGGCGGCATGGTAACCTGGATCGTTTAAGAACCGGGATGTCATGCTGAAAGAGCAGCTCAAACAGATGGGCGTGGTCGGCGCCGGCGGGGCGGGCTTCCCCACCTACGTGAAGGCCGGCTCGCAGGCCGAGATCATGCTGGCCAACGGCGCCGAGTGCGAGCCGCTGCTGCACAAGGACTTCGAGATCATGCGCCACTTCCCGGCCCAGATCCTCGCCGGGATGGAAGCGATGATGGGGGCCGTCGGCGCCCGCCGGGGAATGTTCGGAATCAAGGAAAAGAACCGCCCGGCGATCGACGCCATCCGCCCGGAAGCCGAGAAGCGGGGCATCGAGCTGGTCTTCCTGGGAGACTTCTACCCCTCGGGCGACGAGTACGAGCTGGTCTATACGGCCACCGGACGGCTGATCCCCCCGGCGGGCATCCCCTTGCAGGTCGGCTGCGTGGTGAACAACGTCGAGACGCTCTACAACGTGCATGAGGCCGCCGAGGGCCGCCCGGTGACGCGCAAGTTCGTCTCGGTCAGCGGCGCGGTGCGGTCGCCGAAGTCCTTCTGGGTCCCGGTAGGTACGCCGCTGCGGGAAGTGCTGGGGCTCGCCGGTGGAGCGACGGCGCCCGAGTTTGGCGTCTTCGTCAGCGGCATCATGATGGGGACTTTGACCTTCGATCTGGAGCAGCCGGTGACGAAGACCACCGCCGGGCTGATCGTTCTGCCGCGGGAGCACTATCTGGTCCAGCGCAAGAGCCGGCCGGCCAGGGCCATGGCCCACATCGGCAAGTCGGCCTGCGACCAGTGCAGCTACTGCACAGAATTCTGCCCCCGCTACCTGCTCGGCTACGAGGTGATGCCCCACCGGGTGATGCGCACCCTCGGCTTCACCCTGGCCGGGCACGACAACTGGAACCAGTGGGCGCAACTCTGCTGCGCCTGCGGGCTATGCACCCTGTACGCCTGCCCCGAGGACCTGTATCCAAAGGAAGCCTGCGACCAGGCCAAGGCGGACCTGAAGGCCGCTGGCATCAAGTTCGAGCAGCAGACGCCGGTCAAGGTACACCCGATGAAGGAGGCGCGCCGCGTGCCGCTCGCCATGCTGCGCAAGCGGTTGAAGATCGAAGAGTACGAGGGCGAGGCGCCGTTCGATGCTGTCGAGCACGAGCCTCAGCGGGTGCGGCTGCTGCTCTCGCAGCACGTCGGCAAGCCGGCCTCGCCGGTGGTCAGCGAGGGGGACGAGGTGCAGCCGGGGCAGGCGGTGGCCGAAGTCGGTGAGGACGATCTGGGCGTGAACATCCACGCCTCGATCGGCGGCAGGGTGGCCGCCGTCACCGACAGCTACATCGAGATCGAACGCTAGGAGCCGAGATGGCGAACCGCAATTCCATTGGACTGATCGAGCTGGGATCGATAGCCGCCGGATTCGAGGTGACCGACGCCATGCTGAAGGCGGCCGACGTGGAGCTGGTCGTGGCCCGGTCCATCTGCTCAGGGAAGTACATGGTGCTGGTGCGGGGCGACGTGGCGGGCGTCGAAGCAGCGGTGGCGGCCGGTTCGGAAGCCGGCGGCTTCTCGGTGATCGACACCTTCGTGATCCCCAACGTGCACGCCTCGGTCTTCCCGGCGCTCTCCGGCGTGACCAAGGCCGAGCATCTGGAGGCGCTGGGCATCATCGAGAGCTTCTCGGTGGCTTCGCTGATCGAGGGCGCCGACGCCATGGCGAAGTCGGCCAACGTGCGGCTGGTGGAGGTCCGGCTGGCGATGGCCCTGGGCGGCAAGGCCTTCGCCTCCTGCACCGGCTCGGTGGCGGCGGTGCGGGCGGCGGTGGACAACGGCGCCGAAAAGATCGCCGCCAAGGGCCTGCTGGTGAACAAAGTGGTGATCCCCAACCCGCGGCCCGAGCTGCAGAACGAGATGATCTGAGCGGCCGGGGACGCACGGCCGCGGCTCCGAGCCGTGCCCGCCGGCGCGGCCGCCCCCGCTCCACATCGCCGGTTGCGGCGTGGTAATCTATCCAAACCGCCATGTTCCCGGTCCGCGACAACATCCCGAGCCGGAACCCGCCCATCGCCACGTGGTTGCTGATCTTCGCCAACGCCCTGGTATTCCTGTTCGAGCTGGCGATGCCCGAGGCGACGCTCCAGCGCTTCTTCTACTACTTCGGCATCGTCCCGGCCCGGTACACCCATCCGGATTGGGCTATGTGGGCGGGCCTGCCGGTAGATGACTACTGGCCGTTCCTGACCAGCATGTTCCTGCACGGCGGCTGGATGCACATCATCGGCAACATGTGGACGCTGTGGATCTTCGGCGACAACGTCGAGGACCGCATGGGGCCGGTCCGGTTCACCGTCTTCTACCTGCTGTGCGGCATCGCCGCGGGGATGGTTCACTGGTTCACGAATCCCCACTCGACGATTCCCACGGTGGGCGCCTCCGGAGCCATCGCCGGCGTGCTGGGGGCTTACTTCTTCCTGTTCCCCACCGCCCGCGTGGTGGTGATGGTGCCGCTGCTGTTCCTCCCGTTCTTCTTCGAGTTGCCGGCGGTCGTCTACCTGGCCTTCTGGGCGCTGACGCAGGTCTTCAGCGGGACGCTGGCGCTGGCCAGCCCGCAGAACGTGGGGGGAGTGGCGTGGTGGGCGCACGTCGGCGGGTTCCTGACCGGCGTCGTGCTCCATTTCCTCTTCGTGCGCCGGGGACGGTCGTACCGGCGGCCGGCCCGCGACGAGTTCGGCTGGGAGGCCGGCTGGTGAGGTTTCCGCCGTTGATTTCCGATAGCTGGAGGGTGCAACGTGACCCCGAGTGACGTCATTTGGTTCTTCTTCTTGTTCACGGCGCTGCAGCCGGTGCTGCGCCAGCGGTTTCTCGAAGCTTCCCGCCAGCGCATGATCGCCAAGATCGAGAAGGAGCGGGGCTCCCGCGTGATCCTGCTCGTCCACCGCCAGGAGACGATGAGCATCCTCGGCTTCCCCGTCTACCGCTACATCGACGTGAATGACTCCGAGGAGGTGCTCCGGGCGATCCATCTGACCGATCCGGACGTCCCGCTGGACATCGTGCTCCATACGCCTGGAGGGCTCGTCCTGGCGGCCCTGCAGATCGCCCGGGCGATCCGCAAGCACCAGGGGAAAGTGACGGCCTTCGTTCCCCACCACGCCATGTCCGGTGGAACGCTGATTGCCCTGGCCGCCGACGAGATCGTCATGAGTGAGCACGCCGTCTTAGGGCCGGTCGATCCCCAGCTCGGACAACAGCCGGCGGCTTCGATCCTCAAGGTGCGTGCCATGAAGCCGATCGAGCACATCCAGGACGAGACGCTGATCCTGGCCGACCAGGCTGAGAAAGCCATCGCCCAGGTGCGGGCGAGTGTCCGGGAGCTGCTCGAAGGCAAGTGCCCCGAGGGCAAGGCCGACGAGCTCGCCCGGCTGCTTTCCGAAGGCACCTGGACGCACGACCACCCCATCACATTCGACGACGCCAAGAGCTTCGGCCTGTGCGTGAGCGACCAGATGCCGCCGGAAGTGATGCAGTTGATGAACCTCTACCCGCAGCCGGTGCGGCGGCAACCCAGCGTGGAATACCTCCCGGTGCCGCGGCGCTCCGACCATCCGAATTCGAAAAGCTGAGGGCCCGGCACGGCTCGCGGGGGTCCGGACCCGCGAGGCGCCTACTTCTTGCCGCCGGCCGGCGCCGCCGCTGGAGCCGACGCGGGCGCTTCGGCGGGCGGACCCAGCCCGAGGGCCTTGCGCAGTTCGGTCTCCAGCCGGTCCGCCAGATCCGGGTTGTCCCTGAGGAAGCGCTTGGCGTTCTCCCGGCCCTGGCCGATGCGCTCGCCGCCGTAGCTGTACCAGGAGCCGCTTTTCTCCACCAGCCGGTGGGCGACGCCCAGATCGAGCAGATCGCCCTCGCGCGAGATGCCCTGGCCGTAGAGGATGTCGAACTCGGCGTCGCGGAACGGTGGGGCCACCTTGTTCTTCACGATCTTGACCCGGGTGCGGTTGCCGATGATCTTGTCGCCGTCCTTGATGGCGGCGATGCGCCGGATGTCGGCGCGAACGGTGGAGTAGAACTTCAACGCCCGGCCGCCGGTGGTCGTCTCGGGATTGCCGAACATCACGCCGATCTTCTCGCGGATCTGGTTGATGAAAATGAGGCAGGTCTTGGATTTCGAAACGATGCCGGTGAGCTTGCGCATGGCCTGGGACATCAGGCGCGCCTGGACGCCCATGAACGAGTCGCCCATCTCGCCGTCCAGCTCGGCCTTGGGGACGAGGGCGGCCACCGAGTCCACCACCAGCACGTCGATGGAGCCGGAGCTGATCAGGGCGCTGGTGATCTCCAAGGCCTGCTCGGCATAGTCGGGCTGGGAGACGAGCAGATTGTCCACGTCGACGCCCAGGTTTCGGGCGTAGACCGGGTCGAGCGCGTGCTCGACGTCGATGAAGGCGGCCATGCCGCCGGCCTTCTGGGCCTGGGCGACCACCTGCAGGGCCACTGTGGTCTTGCCCGAGGATTCCGGCCCGAAGATCTCGTTGATGCGGCCCCGGGGGAATCCACCCACGCCGAGGGCGGCGTCGAGGGACAGCGCCCCGGTGGAGATGGCCGGTACGGCGACGATCGCCTCCTTCGAGCCGAGGCGCACGATCGAGCCTTTGCCAAACTGCTTCTCGATCTGGCTGAGGGTGAGCCCGAGGGCACGGGCCCGTTCTTTATCGGTCATGTCTCAAGTGAATCTTCGCACCGGGCGGCCTGCCGGGTCAATGGGCGGGCGCCGAAAGCCCTGAGGCCCATTACAGCAGGGGAGCGTAGTAGCCTTTCCTGGCGCGGACGACGAGGTTCTTCTGGTGTTTGACGCGGATCTTGATCGGGTGATATTGCCCGTCCGTCTGGAGCGGCTCGGGCCGGTAGAGGATGCTGTACTGGTGGCGCAGTTCGTTGGCGATGTTGGTGAACGACTGCATCAGATCTTCCACCTTGAACGGGAACAGCGCCAGCCCGCCGGTCTCACCGGCGAAGTACTTGAGCACCTTGTCGCCGGGAGTCTGCATTCGGGTGACATTGGTGGAGATCGTGTAGAGGACGGCGTCGGCCCGGTGCGCCATTTCCAGGGCCTGGTCCCGGGAGTACATGCTCTGGTTGTCCTCGCCGTCGCTCAAGATGACCAAGGCGCGGCGGAACTTGTGCCGGGGCTTGTCCCGCATCAGCGTGTCGCGGCAGGTAAAGAAGATCGCATCGTAGAGCGCCGTGCCGCCGCCGGGCCGCACCGCCCGGATGGCGTCGGTCAGCTCTTCGAGGTCGCTCGTCAGCTCGGTCTCCGCCTGCACATCCGTATCGAACGTAACGACCACCGCTTTGTCCACCTCGGGCCGCATGGCGCTGTTGAGGAACTCGATGGCCGCTTCCTGGATGAACTTGAACCGGCCCCGGACGCTGTTGCTGGCATCGATCAGGATGCCGAGGCGCAGGGGCAGATCGGACTGCGACGAGAACTCGAGGATCTTCTGGGGCTTCTTGCGCTCCAGCACCTCGAAGTCGTCGGCGGTGAGGTTGGTGACGAACCGGCCTCGCTTGTCGGTTACCGTGAAGAGCACGTTCACGCGGGTGACGTCGAGGACGATCCGCGTCGCTTCGTCGAGTTCCTGAGGGCTGGGGGTGTCCGCCGCGGGCTTGGATTGCGGCGGCTGCGCGCGAAGCAGTCCTCCCAGTCCCCAGACCGCCAGCATGAGTTCCCGCCTGGTCATGGCGCCTCTACCTTCATTGTAGCCCGCCCAGCTTCTCCAGCCATTCGCCGAGCTCCGGGGCGAGGGGCGCTTCCACGGTCACTCGCTCGCCGGTGGCCGGGGTGCGGAACGCGATCCGGGAGGCGTGGAGAAAATAGCGGCCCAGCGGGGGCATTCCGGCCACTTTGGCCGGGGCTCCGTAGAGGCGGTCGCCCACGACGGGGTAGCCGATAGAGGCCAGGTGCACCCGAATCTGGTGCGTGCGCCCGGTTCCCGGGCGCACCTCCAGCAGAGTGAAGCCGGGGAACCGTTGTTTGACACGGTAATGAGTGACTGCCGGACGGCCGCGGGCGAGGCGGGCGGTCATTCGGACCCTCCGCCTCGGATCGCGAGCCACCGGTTTCTCGATCCGGCCTGTCTCCCTCTCCAGGCTCCCGTGCACCAGCGTCAGATAGACCTTCTCCACCTCGCGGGAAGCGAACTGCGCCGCCAGCTCCCGGTGCGCCTTGTCGTGGCGGGCGGCGAGGATCACGCCGCTGGTAAAGCGGTCCAGGCGGTGGACGATGCCCGGCCGCATCTCGCCGCCGACCGAGGAAAGCCGCTCGAAATGGTGCAGCAGGGCGTTCACCAGGGTGCCACGGTAAATGCCCGCGCCGGCGTGCACCACCATGCCGGCGGGCTTGTTGACGGCGATGACGGCCTCGTCCTCGTAGAGGATCTCGAGCGGCAGGTCCTCGGGCTCGGCCTTGAGCTCCGGCAGCTCGCCCGGTTCGACCTCGATCACCTCCCCGCCCTTCAAGCGGCAGGAGGGTTTAGCGACCTTGCCGTCGATGCGGACCCGGCCTTCGCGGATCCAGGTCTGCAGGCGGGCTCGGCTGTAGTCGGGCAGGCGTTCGTGCAAAAAGCGGTCCAGGCGGTCCGCGACTTCGTCCACTTCCAGGCGAATGGGCACCGGTTCTCCGTTTCTCGCGCCGTCTCCGTTATATTTTAGGAGTGATCACCAGCGCGATTGTTCCGGTGGCCGGGCACGGCACGCGGCTGCTGCCGGCCACGAAGTCCCAGCCCAAAGAGATGCTTCCGGTGGCCCGGAAGCCGATCGTGCAGTACGTGATCGAGGAGCTGGTGGCCAACGGGATCGCGAACATCCTGCTGGTCACCGGCCGCAACAAGACCTCGATCGAGAACCACTTCGACAGCGACCCCTACCTGATCCAGACCCTGAACACGGCCAACAAGCAGGATCTGCTCAAGGAGCTTGAGTTCGAGGATCTCGGCGCGCATCTCTATTACACGCGCCAGTCCGAGCAACGCGGCCTGGGCGACGCGGTCCTGTGCGGCGAGAGCTATGCGGGCGAGCAGCCGTTCGTGGTGGCCCTGGGCGACTCGATTATCGGCCTGCACGCCGAGTCCCGTTGCGTGGCCGGGATGATGGAGCTGTTCGAGGCGCGGCGGGCGAGCTGCGTGATCGCGGTCGAAGAAGTGGCTCCGGAGCAGACCCGCCACTACGGCATCATCGAAGGCGTGGACGGCGACGCGACCTGGTGCCGGGTGAGGAACCTGGTGGAGAAGCCTGAGCCGGCCGAGGCCCCCAGCAACCTGGCCATCGCCGGCCGCTACATCTTCTCGCCGACGATCTTCGACATGATCCGCGACGTGGCGCCCGACGCCCGGGGCGAGATCCAGCTCACCGACGCCATCCAGCGGATGTGCGACGAGGGCCGGCGGGTGCTGGCCTACAAGCTTCCCCCGGGCGAGCGGCGCTACGACATCGGCAACTTCCCCAGCTACTTCGAAACCTTCGTCGAGTTCGCCCTCGCCGACCCCGACTACGGGCCCGGGCTGAGAGAGGCGATCCGGCGAATGCTGGAGAACTCCTGAGTGCGCCCCCGCACGGCGTTCGTTCTGCTGTTCGGAGCCGTGCTGGCCGCGCGCCTCTGCCACCTGCGGATCCTGTGGATCGAGGAGTGCTACCCGGCCGCCGGGGCGATCCAGATCCTCTACGGTATGGTCCCCTACCGGGACTTCTGGTTCGACAAGCCCCCGCTGGCGCCGTTGCTCTACCTGCTGTGGGACGCCCAGGCCGGCTTTCCGCTGCGTCTGGCGGGAGCCGTCTTCGTGACGCTGGCGGCGTGGCTCGCCTGGCGCTTCGCCTCCCAGAAGTGGGGGCCGGACGAGGGCCTGCTGGCCGCGGGCCTGGTGGCCTTCTTCCTCACCTTCGGCTTGCCGTCCTCCGTGATGGCGCTGGCCCCGGACCTGCTGATGATCGTCCCGCACCTGGCGGCGGCGTGGCTGGCCTGGCGCGGGCGCCCGTTCTTAGCGGGACTGGCGGCGGGGGCGGCGCTGCTGGTGCACACCAAGGGCTTCTACGTCCTGGCGGTCTGCCTGCTGTGGCAATGGCGGGCGGCGCACCTGGTGCTGGCGGGGTTCCTGCTGCCGAACGCAGTCGCCCTGGCGGCGCTGGGCGCGGCCGGAGCTCTGCCCGGCTACTGGCAGCAGGTCTGGCAGTGGGGCTGGCTCTACGCGCGGGACACGTTCGTCGAGAACCCGCTCGGCGAGGGCATTCGCCGGACGCTGAACTGGGCGGGATTCCATGCGGCGGCGGTGCTGGCTGCGGCGTGGCACTGGCGGCGGGAGCGGGATCCGGATAGCCGGCGGCTGTTCGCCTGGGCCTTGATCTCGCTGGCCGGCGTGGCGGCGGGTCTGCGCTTCTTCCCGCGCTACTACCTGCAGTTGTTGCCGGTCGTGGCGCTGGCCGGCGCCCGGGGCTTCACGCTGCTCGGCCGGCGGCGGGCGGCGATGGTTGGCCTGTTGCTGCTCGTCCCGCTCGTCCGCTTCGGCCCCCGGTACGCGATCCTGGCCGCGGACCTGGCCACGGGCCATCCTCACCGGTGGCGCGATCTCGCCATGTACGAGGGAAGCCGGCAGGCGGCGGCCATTCTCAACGGGGCCGCCCCCGCAGAGGACACCCTGCTCGTCTGGGGGTACCGGCCGGACATCTGGGTGCTCACCCGGAGGCGGGCAGGTACGCCCTATCTGGATTCCCAACCGCTCACCGGTGTCATCGCCGACCGGCACCTGTTCGATTCGCGCCCCTCGGCCCCCGAGCTGGCGGCGCGCAACCGCGCCGCTCTTACGCGCTACTTGCCAAACCTGATCGTGGACGGGCTGGGACCGTACAATCCCAGCCTCGCCATCACGCGCTTTCCGGATCTGGAGGTCTGGCTGCGGGGGAACTACCGCGAGATCGCCAGGACGCCGTCGGCGGTCATTTATCGGCTCCGGAGCGGCGCCGGCCTTCGCTCCCCTCGATCCCCAGCGAGCGCCGGATCGCGTCCAGCACCCCGTTGATGAAGGCGACGGCCTTCTCGCCCGAGTAGCGTTCGGCCAGCTTCAGGGCCTCGTCGAGCACGATGGGGGCCGGCGTGGGGGTGTGCATCATCTCGTAGGCGGCCAGGCGCAGGATGTTGCGGTCCACCGCCGACATCCGCTCCAGCCGCCAATGCGAGGAGTGGCTGGCGATCAGCTCGTCGAGTTCCCGGCGGTGGGCGGCGACGCCTTCCACGAGCTCCTCGGCGAAGGGGTCGCGGGCCGTCTCGGCAACATCGTCCTCGGAGCCGAGCGAACGATAGTAGGCCTCGGCGGCGTCGGCCACAGTGAAGGATTTCGGGGCCGGGGCGGCTTCCGGATCCCCGGGAGCTCCCCGGCGGCGCTCCTCGAAGGACTCCTCGAGCCGCCGCCGCAGCTCCCACTGATAAAGAATCTGCAGCGCCCTTTCGCGGGAACGGTGCCGGGAGGCCATGGTTCGAGAGCGCCTGCGCCCGTCAAGAGCCGCTGCGGAGCGCACGCATCAGGTTGCCCATCTCGACGGCGCTCATGGCGGCGTCGAAGCCCTTGTTGCCCTGCTTGGCGCCGGCCCGGTCGATGGCCTGTTCGAGGGTGTTGGTGGTGAGGACGCCGAAGGCGATGGGCACGCCGGTCTCGAGCGAGGTCTGGGCCAGGCCTTTGGCGGCTTCCGAAGCGATGAAGTCGTAGTGGGGCGTCTCGCCGCGGATCACCGCACTCAGGCAGATGACGGCGTCGTGGCGCCGGGCCCGGGCGATCTCGGCGGCGACGACGGGCATCTCCCAGGAGCCGGGCACGCGCACGATCTCGATGTCTTCCTGGGCGGCGCCGGCCCGCGAGAGGGCGTCCAGCGCCCCGGTGAGCAGCCGTTCGGTGACGAAACTGTTGAAGCGGCTCACCAGGATGGCGAACTTGAGTCCCTTGGCGTTGAGATGACCTTCGGTGACCTTGTGTGACATAGCTCTACTCGACCTCGCCGCCCGCGGGCGGCCGTACCCGCGCGGAGCAGGCCGCCAAATGGGATAATTGTAGTCTGAGCTTCATCTTACCGCATGGCTCCAACCCTCATCCGGAATTTCAGCATCATTGCGCACATAGACCACGGCAAGTCTACGCTCGCCGACCGCCTGCTCGAGGCCACCGGCGCGCTCTCGGAGCGCGAGATGCAGGAGCAGGTGCTCGACGACATGGATCTGGAGCGCGAGCGCGGCATCACCATCAAGGCCCATGCGGTGAGGCTGAACTACCGCGCCCGTGACGGCCGCACCTACCAGCTCAACCTGATCGACACGCCGGGTCACGTCGATTTCAGCTACGAGGTCTCCCGCAGCCTTCAGGCCTCCGAGAGCGCCCTGCTGGTGATCGACGCCTCCCAGGGGGTCGAGGCCCAGACGCTGGCCAACACCTACCTGGCGCTGCAGCACGACCTGGAGATCATCCCGGTAATCAACAAGATCGACATGCCCTCGGCCGAGCCCGACAAGATCCGCGCCCAGATCGAGGACGTCATCGGGCTGGACGCATCCGACGCCCTGCTGGTGAGCGCCAAACAGGGTATCGGCGTCGAGGAGCTGCTCGAAGCCATCGTCGAGCGCACGCCGCCGCCCAAGGGCGACCCCGAGGCTCCCCTGCGGGCGCTGATCTTCGACTCCTGGTTCGACCCCTACCGCGGCGTGATCACGCTGCTGCGCGTGGTGGACGGCTCCATCCGGGTGGGCCAGAAGATCCGGCTGATGGCGCACCGCAAGGAGTTCGAAGTCGAGGGGCTCGGCTACCAGACGCCGAAGCGGATCCCGTGCGAGGAGCTCACCGCCGGCGAGGTCGGCTACATGTTCGCCAACATCAAGAACATCGCCGACGCCCGGATCGGCGACACGGTGACCGGCGCCGCCCGGCCCGCCGCCGAACCGCTGCCCGGCTTCGAGGAGACCAAGCCGATGGTCTTCGCCGGACTCTATCCGGTGGAATCCCACCAGCACGGGGAGCTGCGGGAGGCCCTCGAGAAGCTGCGGCTGAACGACAGCGCCTTCACCTTCGAGCCGGAGAGCTCCGCCGCGCTGGGCTTCGGCTTCCGCTGCGGCTTCCTCGGCCTGCTGCACCTAGAGATCGTCCAGGAGCGGCTGGAGCGGGAGTTCTCGATCGACCTGATCACCACCGCGCCGGGCGTCCGCTACCGGGTGACAAAGCGCAACGGCGAGGTCGTCGAGGTGGACAACCCCACGCGCTGGCCCAACCCGGCCGAGATCGACTACGTCGAGGAGCCGATCATCGAAGCCACGGTGATCACCCGCGAGGAGCACCTGGGCGACATCCTCAAGCTGCTCGAGGAGAAGCGCGGCGAGCAGAAGAAGTTCGAGTACCTGGGCGCCGGCCGCGTGATCCTCGTCTACGAGCTGCCGCTCAACGAGATCGTGCTGGACTTCTACGACCGGCTGAAATCGGCTTCCCGCGGCTACGCCTCCCTCGACTACCATCTGGCCGGCTACCGCGTCTCGCCGATGGTGAAGCTCGACGTGCTGGTGGCCGGCGAGCCGGTGGACGCCCTCTCGATCATCGTGCACCGCGACCAGGCCTACCAGCGGGGCAAGGAGCTGATCGGGCGGCTGCGGAAGCTGATCCCGCGGCAGATGTTCGAGGTGGCCCTGCAGGCGGCCATCGGCAGCAAGATCGTGGCCCGGGAGAACATCCCGCCGCTGCGCAAGAACGTCCTGGCGAAATGCTACGGCGGCGACGTGACCAGAAAGCGCAAGCTGCTCGAGCGCCAGAAAGAGGGCAAGCGCCGGATGAAGCGCGTCGGCCGGGTGGACATCCCGCAGGAGGCGTTCCTCTCGGTGCTGCAGGTGGGACCGGAGGGGTGAGTGACTCTTACCGTTCTCGTGCGGGGATGTACCGGCAACGTCTCCTCGCGGCGATCCAGCGGTAGGCGCGGCGGCCGTAGCGGCGGAGGGGCGGGGTCGCGAGCAGCGGGGCGATCCAGAAGGTTAGGGGCAGGGCGCGCAGAATCTCCACGATAGCGTCGTAGCCGCCCCAGAGGCGTCCTCGGGCGGCGAGCTTCAATTCCCGGGAGGCTTCTTCGGCGGTGACACCGGCGCGCTGGAGCGCTTCCGGGTCGCTCGAGCCACGGTAAGCATGGCGCCGGGTCACGTCGAGCAGGCGCAGCAGGCGCACCGCATGGCGGCAGAAACCGCAGCGGTCGTCGTAGACGACGAGGCGCTCGGCGGCGATGATCCGGCCTCCTTTCCAGGACCGCGCCGGGCGGCCGACCCTACCGAAAGTGTCGCACCTTCTGCCGCCGGCCTCGCCCGCCCTGCACGGCCGCGGCGGCTCAGTTCACCCAGACGGGGCTGGACCAGGCCTTGTTGGTATCGAGCTGCTCGACGCGCAGGTAGTAGAAATCGCCGGGCTCGAGCGGCTCGCGGTCCTCGTAGTCGAACTCGGCGTCCATGGGCGCGTCCGGGTTGACGAGCTCAAACTCGACCCGGTAGGCCGGCTCCAGCCCCATCTTCTTCATGTACGAGTGCTTCACCTTGGTGGACGGGATGCGCTGGACGTAGAAGCCGTCGCGCTCGAGCGCCGCCAGTGGCACGGTGAAGTCGATCGAGCCGAAGGCCGGCGGGTCGTCGGCGTGGAAGCGCAGCTCGCCCTCGGCCTCGGAGATGTCGAGGAGCACGCCGTCGCGGTCGCCCGAAGGAGCGGCGGTGTTCCAGACGATCGTCCGCTCGTCCTGCTGGCGCACCCATTCGAAGGCCTGGTCGCGGTGGATGACGCGGACGAGCTTCAGCCGCCCGCCGGCGGCCTCGAGGCGCCCCGGCACGCGGCCGACGGCCGCCCGGCGCTGGTAGATGTTGTCGCCCCAGGTGACGCGCAGCAGGCGGGCGCCGGTGCGGGCGGGCTTCACCCGGTGGATCACCTCGTTGTTCTTCACCAGCTCGATGCTCACCAGCGGCGCGGTGCCGGAGATGCGCGCGTGTACGCGGGCGTTCCGGTTGAGCTTCGACGAGATCTCGCCGCCCATCAGCTCGCCGTTGACCTCGAAGCGCAGCAAGATGCGCTGGGCGCCGGTGGCGGCGAAGGTCCGGCGCTGGTACATGCCGTTCCAGATGTCTTCGCGGTTCTTGCCGTAGGCGTAGACGCCGGCCAGCGCGTTGCTCATCGTGTAGATCAGCCCGGGGTAGGCGATGCCCATCGAGGTGGTATGGGTGTCGCCGGCCCCGATGACGCCCTGGCGCAGGCCGGCCTCCAGGTGTTTCCGCCAGGACTCCTCGAAGACGCCGTGGACGCTGGCCACTTCGAAGAGCCGCTCGATGCGCGGATCGGGCGGGTGGGTCCAGTCCGGCGGGCCGCCGCCGATGTGCGGGATCACCAGGGTCGGCACCTTGGCGAACTTGAGCGTCCGGAGCATCTTGCCGATGGGCGCGCGGGGATTCTTGGTGTCCAGCTCCATGGTGGTCTTGGCCTGGTCGGCCTTGAAGTAGACGTTGTGGTGGCCGCCGAGGCGCGTACCCACGCTGTACTCGTAGCCGAGGATGGAGACGAGCCCCTCCCAGCCGTTCATGATCTTGGTGACGCGCTGAAGCTCGGGCCACTGGTTGGTCGGCCACTGTTGGCCTTTCAGGCGGAGCAACGGGCCGCTGAGGGTGAGGGGGATGTGGTGCGGGCTCAGGGCGGCGAAGTCGAGCAGGCCGACGCGGCGGCCGTAGAGGTAGAGTTCCTGGAAGACGCCGCGTCCGTCGGCGAGATAGGTGTGCTGGTGCATCTCGCCGTAGTAGACCCGCCAGATGGGGTTCCGGATCACCCAGATGGGATTGCTGACGCCCTTGTAGCGGCCGTCGGCGGTTTCGATGGCGATGCGGAACGTACCCTCTTTGTGGGCCACGAAGTCGCGGGCGATGTAGTGCTCGAGCTTCTCGTCATAGCGGAAAGCGCCCGGGACGAGGCCCTGCGAGGTGACCCGGAAGGAAAGGCCGGTGTGGTTCTTCGCCAGCGAGACCCAGGCGTCGGTCGGGACGATCTCGACCGGGAAACGCTCGCCGACGTTGACGATGGAGGGGGCCTGGACGCGAAGCTTGGCCAGGGGGCCGCCGGTGACGGTCATCATGGCGTCGCCGCCGTAGGCGACCGGCAGTCCCTCTTTTGTGATGGCGACGCGGAAGTTGAACAGATTCTCGGCGTACTGCTGCATGCGCACACCCTTCGGACCGCCGAGGTCGAAGGTGACCTTGTCGCCCTCTTCGAGGCGCCCTTGCTCGACGACGAGGGCCACGCACTTGCGGTAGGGGAAGACGGCGGGCGAGTTGCGCTGCACCCAGTTGGTGAACTTCACCCGCTTCACCTGGACGTCAGCGGCGGTGACGTCGGCCCCGAACCAGGCCGGGGCATTGGGATCCTCGATCTGAAACTCCTCGACGTCGCTGGTGAAGTGCTTCCAGATCTCGATGGCCATGCCGGCCTCGACCGGAACGTCGCCGACGGTGTACTCGATGCGGATCCGCTCCCGCTTACCGGCCTCGACCACGGGGGCGGTGAGCAGGCGCACCTTGCCGTGGAGCGGGAAACCCTCGGGGAAGTAGGCGGTGGGGCGATACTCGATGCGCTGCGAGGCGGGGTCTTGCGTTTTGGGGGCGGGCGGCTTGGATTCGGTCCTCAGGGCGAGGAATCCGGCCGCCGCGGCCAGCGCCGCCGCCAGGATCTGGGCGCGGCGGTCCCGCACGGGACGAGACACGATGCCAGACATGCCGACATTCTACGCCAATGCCTTTGCGGGCGGGCGGAGCGAGATGGCGGACGATCGGATGGGCATGAGCATGAAACAGAAGGTGGTCGCTGCGTCCGAGTTCCGAGCCAAATGCTCGCAGTTCATCAGAGAAGTCCGGCAGGCAGCGGGGAGATCGTAATCATGAAACGCGGCGGGCCGGCGGCGCGATTGGTTCCCGTTGGGGAGAAGACGGGCCCGCTGTCCGGCCGGCGGCGGGGCACGCTGAAGATCCTGGGCGACATTGTCGCGCCGACGGGCGAGAAATGGAATGCGGCGGAGTAGGAACGGGCGCTACGGACCCCTGCTCACGGACACACACGTGTGGCTCTGGCTTGCGTTAGACGGCACGTCACGATTCCCTCCCCGCACCCGCCTGGAGTTGGAACGCGCAAGTGGAGCGAATCAGTTGTGGGTTTCGGCGATTTCCATCTGGGAAATCGCCATGTTCGAGGCAAAGGGACGGATCGAACTCACCCAGGACCTACGAGAGTGGATCATGCCGGAGTTGGCCGCGCCAGGGATGAACCTCATCGGTCTGCGGCCGGCAATCGCTATGGAAAGCGTTCGTCTCCCCGGTGAGTTCCACGGCGACCGGCAGATCGGATCCTGATTGCCTCGGCCCGGCATCTGGGGGCAACACTGGTGACCGCAGACAAACAGATGATTTCGTATGGGAGGACCGGTCATGTAAAGATCCTCCCTGCCGGGCGTTAAAGTGCAGCGCTGCCGCCGCCCTACCGCACCACCACTTTGGCCACTCCCTGGTTGTCGAAAGCGTCGGTGACGCGGACGGCCAGGGTGTGCTCGCCCGGCTCGATCTCCTCGAGCTTCAACTCGTAGTCCAGTTCGCGGGAGTCCGAGAGCCGGGTGAGGGGCTCGACGATGGTCCACTCGCCGCCGTCGAGCGAGTACTCGGCGCGGCGGATCACCGTGCGGGCGTCGGCGGCCTTCCAGCGGGCGGTGAGGACGCCGCCGGAGAACGTGGCGGCGAGGGCGCGGATCTCGGGAGGCGTGTTGTCGATCAGGAACGGCTCGCTCACCAGCGTCGCTTCGAGGGCCTGGTGCGGCGGGTTGTCCGGCGCGTCGGTGGCAGTGACGCGGACGCGGTATTCCCCGTCGGCGTAAGCGGTGGAGTCCCAGCTCAGGTACGCCTTGTCGAGCTCTTCCTCGAGCAGCTTCCATTCAGTCTCGCCCTCGCCGCGGATCTCGACGCGGTAGCGCAGCTTGTCGCCGTTCGGGTCCTCGGCCAGCCAGCGCACACCGACATAACCCTTGGCGTGCCGCATCGTCTGGCTGGAGGAGGTAGTGAGCGTCTTGGCGCTGGGCCGCGGAGAACCGGTGAGCGGCGGCAAGGTGATGTTTCTGGACTGGGTAAGTTTCAGCGTTTGGGGCAGGAAGCGGTAGTTGGGCGGCGTGGCGGCGATCTTCTTCACCTCCGGAGCCACGTTCTTGTTCAGATAGGCCGCCTCCACCTCGGCCACCTCGGGCGACGCGCCGTCCCGGGAGGCCTTCAGCGTTACTCTGTACTGCAGGAAGCGTGCCGGAGGGGCTTCGGCGCGGCCGCCATCGCTTTCCAGACGGACGGGCTTCCACGGGCTCCAGTTTTGCTGCGGGCGGTCGAGATTGCCGCTGCGGGCGGCCAGCTCGATCGAGCCGCCGTTGGCGCGGCCGCGGAAGCGGATGCGGCCCCAGTAGGAGAACTGTTCCGCGTCGAGCACCTCGCTCACGTAGGAACCCTCGGAGGCCAGTCCGGGTCCGATGTGGTAGAGCTTTCCGATGTTGCTGGTGGCGGCGTAGAGGCCGCCCTCGCGGCAGGGGAGCAGCGCCGTCACCTGGGTGGGCGGCAGGTCGAGGAGCATCGTATACAGGGGATGATTCTCGAGACGGTAGATGCGTCCCTTGTTGCCGGCGCCGAAGATGGGCCGGCCTTGATCGTCCAGGGCGATCGAGTAGACGATGGCTTCCTTGTCGCTCCAGACGACCCGCGGATAGCCGTCGGGTTCGATCACGATGAGTTCGGAGCCGCCGCTGACGCCGGTGCGCAGCCCGGGGATGGCGGCCATGAGGCGGCGCGTGGTTTGAGCAGCCGCGCTGGAGCTTGGCGCCTGGGGCGACAGTGAAGGTCCGGCCGCAGGCTGCTGCCGAACCGGCGTCACGGTGGGCGTCAGGGTCGGTCTCGGGACGGCCCGTTTCTTCGCCCCCACGGCGGCGGCGTAGATCGTCCCGTCCTCGGACGCCGCCAGGGCGGTGACTTCCCGCTTGGCGGACTGGTAGAGCACGAAACCCTCGCCGGCCGGAGTGATCCGGAAGATCAGCCCGCCCGGGTCGGTGCCGGCGATCAGGTTGCCCTCGGCGTCGAAGATCAGCGAACGCACGTGCGTCTCGCCGGTCCGGAAGAAGACCTCGCCGGAGCCGTCCGGTGCGACGCGGTGGATTTCGCCCTTGTCGCCGGTGGCCACGTAGAGGGAGCCGTCGCGGGCGGCCACGAGCGCCCAGATATATTTCGTCTTCGGGTCGTAGAATTCGGCCGGCTTGGCGCCGGGGGCGATCCGGTACACCTTGCCGTCGGGCGCCGTGGCGGCGAAGACCTCATCCTTGGAATTGATGGCCAAGGCCTGGACCTGCAAGCCGTCCAGTTCGGCCACGGTTTCGGCGGAACCGTCCGGGCGGATCCGGAAGACCTTGGCCGAGCGGGCGCCCGGCCCTCCGCCTCCGGCATAGATGTTGCCCTGGGAGTCCTCCGCCAGCGCCCAGATGGCGGCGGTGGAGGAATCGAAGACTTCGCGGTTCGCCGGGGCCAGCGACAGGACGCCGTCGCTGCGCAGCGAAAGGTTCTCCAGCCTGCCTTTGGCGAAGTCCTGCCGGGTAGCGTGCAACCAGGTCTCGGTCTTGACGGCGCCGGCCGGCACGCCGAGCGACACGAGGGCGATGATCGTGAGTGAAAAACGCTTCATGGCGGGTTGAATTCGCTTATTTGACCTTGATTCGAAGTGCGTAGCTGCCGTTGATGACCAGATCGAAGGGGATGGCGGCTTGCTCGATGGCGCTCTCGCCCCAGACCAGGTAGCGGCGGTTGCCGTTGCGCCCGCTCTGAATCACGTTGGCCACCGAGGCGGGCAAGCTGGGCAGCATCTTGTCTTCGAAGTAGAGGGTGGGCCGAGATTCAACCAGGGAGACGTAGAGCCGGTTGTTGGCCCGCTCCTGGTTGAGTAGCGAGACGGTTTGCGGCAGGTCCAGGAAACGGTTCATGGCCCCGGCGACGGTCTGCATCCGGTTCAGCGTGGCGGCGTCGCTCAGCAGGATCTTGTGAGTTCCTTTCGGGAATCCTGTGGGGATCCGCACTTTGATGTTCTTTTCGATCCGCTCGCCGCGCCAGGGCTGCAGAAAGACCTTGAGGGAGACTTCGCTGCCCGGTTCGACCTCGTCGTTCTCGATCCATGCAGTCTCGATGGTGGCCACGCGGCGCTCGGGGAGCAGGTCGATGGTGGCGTCCACCCGCCGCAGCCGGGGCGTATCCACGGGGTTGCCGAACAGGCGGTTGAACTTGTCGCCCCACCAGCCGGCGAGCAGCATCGGGGCCGGAACCGGCATGTCGGTATTCGTGAGCATTGTCGAGAGAGAGACCTGGCCTTGGCCGTCGAGCTCCACCTTGCCGCTGAGCCGGTAGGTGGCCTCCTCGGCGAAGTCGTTCAGTCCGGCGATGGAGTTGAACAGAGTGATCATCATCAGGTACGGGGTCCATTTCTGGTGGACGAAGACGTTGAAGCGGAATTCCTTCTCCTTGTGGATGTGGTCGTCCAGACCGAAAGAGCGGACCTTCAGGTGGACAGGAATGGTGGCCGCCTGGGCCCCGAGCACGCCCATGATGCCGCTGTGGCGGTCCTGCCGCAGCGCTCCGACGATCTCGGTGGCGTTGGCGAATTTATTGGGCTGGTACTTGGATGACAGCACCATGAGCACTTCCCCTTTGCTCATAGGCATCTCGACGGGCCCAAGGTTGAAGAACGGGTGGCCGAAGGCGAGCACCCGCTTGCCGTCGTTGTAGGTGACCGTGCCCAGGCCGCTCACGGTCATGTCGCCGGAGACGAGGACGCCGGCCACCGCGTCGCCCGGCTGCAGGGCGTTCTGCCAGCCGGGAGCCGGGGCGGTGGACCCGGCGTTGCCCGCCGCGCCGCCCTGAACCACGGCTGCGCCGAGCTGCTCGAACAGCGGGCCGAAAGTCTTGAGCGTTACCGGGTGGAATCCTGAGAAGGTGAGCGGCGTCTCGATCGGGACCATCACCGGGCGCCGTTCGAGCCAGTTCCCGCCCGCGCCTGCGGCAACCGCCTGAGCGAGCAGGTTCCCCGGAACGGGAATCCGCGCCTGGGCGGCCTTCACCTTATCCGGCGTCAAGGCGTCAGGCGGCACGGATTTGTCGAAGTCGGCTACTTCGAGCATGAGCTCGATCGGCGTGATGCCGCAGATGGCGTCCGGGGAGAAGACGCTGAGGCGCAGCGCGATGGCCCCAATGAGCTTGCCATCGACGTAGACCGGCGTGCCGCTCATGCCGCCGGCCACGTTCGTCCGTTCGGCCTTGCCGCCGAGCTTGGCTAGAATGATGTCCTGCTTGGGCCCCCAAGCGTTCTTCAGCAGGCCGATGATCTCGACAGGGATTGGCTCGGGCTCGGTGCCGGCGAAGACGGTCCACGCTACGCCCTTCATCCCCGGCTTGATTTCCGAGGACTTCATGATCTCCACCGGCCCCGCTTTGGGCCGCTGCAACTCGGCAGCGGCCGCCGGACCAGCGGCCAGGTACACCGCCGCCAGCAGAACCGGGACGGCGAATCGCTTGTTCATTGATTTCAGTCCTTCGCGGCGACCCCCTCTCGTTGCCGGCCCCCTCCCGCAGGCGCCGGCGGCGGTCGCGTCTTACTTTCATTATCGTCGAAGCGCATGAGGGTCTCCAACCCCGACGGCTGGCGACGGGGCGGAATCCGTACCGCCGGGCCGGCCCGCAGCGCACTCCAGGTATCTGGACCTTTAGGTCCGCTATAATGAAAAGTCTGGGCGTCACGTCCTGATTTCAGCTCCAAGGAGACACCATGGAGGCAGAGCGCACGCAAACCGTAGCCAAACCCAAGATCAAGCGCACTCCGAAAGCGCCGCGGCAGAAGATGCCGTTGCTGGACCTCGAACGCCGGTGTTCGACGCCGGAGGAAGTGGCCCTGGGGTTCAACCTGGAACAGGCCAAGGCCGAGGCGCTGCGGTGCCTGTACTGCAAGGATCCCAAATGCATCGATGCGTGCCCGATCCACACCGACATCAAGGGGTTCATCGAGCGGATCGTCTATGACGATTTCGCCGGGGCCTACGATCTACTGGAAAGCACGAACCCGTTCCCCGGCATTTGCGGGCGCGTCTGCCAGCATGAGTTGTTTTGCGAGAAAGCATGCCTGTTGGGGGTGAAGCTGGAGCCGGTGGCCATCGGATCTCTGGAGAGATGGGTCGCCGACCACCACCGCAGCCAAGGCGATCCGGACCCGGCTCCGGAGATCCGGCCGAACGGGCTGAAGGTCGGCATGGTGGGCAGCGGCCCGGCGTCGCTGATCTGCGCCAACGATCTGGTGCGCAAGGGCTACCAGGTGACTGTCTTCGAGGCCCTGCACGAGTTGGGCGGCGTGCTCGCCTACGGCATCCCGCCCTTCCGGCTGCCGCGCAACATCATCGCCGGCGAGATCGATCGGCTGCGGGCGCTGGGCGTCGAGTTCAAGACCGACTTCATCGTCGGCAAGACGGCTACCCTCGACGAGCTGTTCGCCGAGGGCTACGCGGCGATCTTCCTGGGCACCGGCGCCGGCCTGCCGTGGATGCTGGGCATTCCGGGGGAGAACCTGATCGGCGTCTACACGGCCAACGAGTTCCTGACGCGCATCAACCTGATGCACGCCTACGACGAGAACGCTGACACGCCCGTGCATGTGGGCAAGCACACGGTGGTGGTGGGCGGCGGCAACTCGGCGATGGACGCCGCGCGGTGGGCCAAGCGCCTGGGCAGCGAGGTGACGATCCTCTACCGCCGCGGCCGCAAGGAGCTGAAGGCCCGGGCCGAGGAGATCGTCCACGCCGAGGAGGAAGGCGTCGTCTTCCACTTCCTGGCCGCCCCGGTGGCGCTCTACGGCGACGAGAAGGGATTCGTGCGGGAGATGGAGTGCATCCGGATGGAGCTGGGCGAGCCGGACGAGTCCGGCCGCAGGCGGCCCGTGCCGGTGGAAGGCTCCAACTTCCGCATCCCCGCCGACACGGTGGTGGCGGCCATCGGCCAGGGCCCGAACCCGACCCTGCAGCGGGAGACGCCGCAACTGATCACCCAGCGGGGCAAGATCCAGATCGACACCAAGGCCAAGACGAGCATCGACGGCGTCTATGCCGGCGGCGATGTGGTTCGCGGCGGCTCCACGGTGATCCTGGCCATGCAGGACGGCCGCCGGGCGGCCCAGGCGATCGACGAGGCGCTGCGGGAGAAGTTCCCGGAGCATTTCCGCGGCGAGGCCCGGCCGCTTCCCGTGCAAGCGCCGAAGTCCGAGCCGCGGTTCCGCATCCTGCGCCGGCGGGAGCTTTCGCCGGAGATCGTGCTGCTCGAGGTCCACGCGCCGGAGATCCAGAAGCACTGGAAACCCGGGCAGTTCGTCATCCTCCGGCCCAGAGCCGACAGCGAGCGCATCCCGCTCACCTTGGTGGGCGACAACGCCGAGCGCGGCTCGATCACCCTCATCGTCCAGGCCATCGGGGCCACCACGATCGAGCTGGCGGCGATGCGCGAGGGCGAGTGCCTGGCGGACCTGTTGGGGCCCCTCGGAAAGGCCGGTCACATAGAAAACGTAGGAAATGTGATGTGCATCGGCGGGGGCGTGGGCATCGCCGAGCTGCTGCCCGTAGCCCGGGCCTTCAAGAAGGCGGGCAACTACGTGGTCGCCATGTGCGGAGCCCGGTCGAAGGGGCAGATGATCCTCGACAAAGAGCTGCGCGAGTCGGTGGACGAAGTCCACTGGGCCACCGACGACGGCTCCTACGGCTTCCACGGCAACGTGGTCGAGTTGATGCGCGACTGGAGGGAGAAAAACGGCCGGGAAATCAACGCTGCGCACGTCATCGGGCCGATTCCGATGATGCGCTTCGCCAGCGAGCTGACCCGGGAATGGGGCGTGCCCACGGTGGCCAGCGTCAACCCGATCATGGTGGACGGCACCGGCATGTGCGGCGGCTGCCGCGTGACGGTGGGCGGCGAGGTGGTCTTCGCCTGCGTGGACGGTCCGGAGTTCGACGCCCACCAGGTCGATTTCGAGGAGCTGGCCCGCCGGACCCGAGCCTACGTGGACAAGGAACGGCGCGCTCTCGAACGGCACGAGTGTATGATCGGGCTGGGACGGTGATCCCGGCCGCGGCGCGCTGATCCAGGACCGCTCGGCTCCTGGAGCCGCCGCATAGCCACGAAGATATGGGATGGTCTTTCGGCCCTGGCGGCCTCGCGGCCGCTGGGGCTTTTTTCTTTCCAGCGCTGTTCTCCCGCCTGAAACTGGAGACGAGTTTCATGAACACCGTGTCGATCGAGATCGGAGGCCGCCGCATCCCGGTTGGCGGCGGACACCTGGGCAAGCTCTACCGCGGCACCCGCTCGCCGGCCTTCGTGCTGGGCCGGACGCTGCTGGCGCTCGAGGCCGGCGCGCCGGTGGGCAAGCTGCCGGCCTACCTTCCCCGGACGGCGGTCGCCGCCGCCCACGACATGGAGTTCGCCCCGCGGGCGATCCCGGGCCTGCGGCTGGTGGTGAAGGCCGGAGCGGCGGGCCGGCTCGAAGTTCGCCGCGCCGGCCGGACGCTGCCGGGCATCCCGGTCCGAAACGGCGAGGCTGTCCGCGTGCCGGAGGGCTATGCCGCGGTGAGCGTTTCCCTCGAAGCCGCGGCGCGCTCGGCGTCCCGCATCCGGGGGGCCCTGGGGCCGGTGACGGCCGGTGAGCGGGCTGAGGGTACGGCCAGGGTCGTCGTCACGAATCACAAGCTGTTCCCTGAGACCGCTCCGGCCGAGGAAGCGCTGGCGGCGGCCTTTGCGCGCTTCATACTGCCCTTCGACATCGAAGGGATCGAGGGTTTGCAGGAGGGTGAGGCGTTCGCCTACGAGTTCCTTGGCTCGCTGGCGCTGGGCGCGGAAGGAGCGTGGGGGCTGTCGGGCATCCGGCTGGGAGCGGGGTCGCCGGCGGAGCTGGTGCGGGCCGTTTCTTCGGAGCTGGGCTCGGCGGTGGTGCGGCTCGAGCAAGGAGTCGAGCTGGGCGTCCGGGCTTCGGCCTCGTTCCGGCTGGCGGGAGCCTTCCGGATCGCCGTCCGCTGCCCGCTGCGCGGCGAAGCCTTCGGTGGCAAGCTGCTCATCAGCGTTGAGCGGGCGCGGCGCCGCGAGTGGAACGTCGCGGCTTCCGCGCGAGCGAAGCTGGGTCGCGTCCAGGCGCGCGTGGATGCAGATCCGGAGCAGTTGGCCGGCGCCGTGCTCGAACGGCTCGCCGCCCAAGCGCCACTCGCCGGGGAAGCGGCGGCCTGGATCCCGCCGGAGCTTCAGACGCGCATGAAACGGGCGGCGGAACGGTTCCTCCGCGAGACGAACCGGAGGCTCGAAGAGGCGGCCTCGCGGGCCAGCGGCACCCACGGGATCGCCTTCGCCACTGGGCGGCGCCGGGCCTCGCGGCTGTTGGCCGAATACGCCATCGACCCGGCCGTCTCCGGCGCCGTAGAAGAGGGCTACGCGCTGGCCGCCAAGGGCGACTTCTTCGGGGCGGCGCGGGCGCCGGGCGTCGAGCTGCTGCCCGGCTCGTTCCTCGAACGGGAGACGGCGAAGCACACGTGGCTGTCGCTGCGCCTGTTCGGGTTGGAGCGCCACAGCGCCCGGGAGTTCTTCCGGCGCTCGATCGTCAAGTATGCAGGCGGCGGGGAGTTCTCGATCCGCGACCGGCAAGGCCTGCGGCGTATTTCGGGGAAGAAGCGCAGCGTGGAGATCTTCTTTACGACGGCGGCGCGGCGCCGGAAGCGCGGGGAGCTCTCCGGCGCGGACGCGGAGCTTCATTTTGTTCTTACGGAGCGGACCCGGAAGGGCATCCGCCAGCTTGCGGCCTGCCTGGAGCTGCTGCTCGCCGGAGAGAGGGGTCGGGAGGTCGCGGCGCGGTTACGGCGGTTGGCGGAGCCCAAGTCCCGGCCGCCGGTGACGCTCGAGGCGGTCTTCCCGAGCGACGCCTGGCGGCGGCTCGAGGCCGATGACCCGGACTCGCGATCCCGCCGCCGCGACCGCCGCAACTGGGAGGCGTTCGTGCGCGCAGTGGACCGCATTCACCAAAGGGCGGGGTTCCGGGCCGAAGGGTTTCCGGACGCCGCCCAGTCCTACGATGCGTGGGCGCTGCACAATTTGGGAGCGCGGGGGGCGCGGGCCGGCTCGTTGCCGGACCGGCGCGACCGGGGCAACCCCAGCGTGGCGGCCGCCTGGCGCGGTCCGCTGGCGGCGATCCCCCGGGGCCTGCGTCCGCTGGCGGGGCTCTATCTGGACGCCGGCCGGCGGTTCCTGAACCTGTGCGCCGAACTCCGGGAGCTGGCCGAAGCGGCGGACGAGACGGCCACCGAAGCCGGCTACGCCCGCCTGCAGGAGACGATCGGGGGCATCCTGCGCCGGGACGTGGCCGTGGCCTTCACCAAGTCGGCCGTGGCGGCGCTGTTCGAACTCGCCGGCGGCGCGTCCGCGGTTCTCGAAGCGGCCGACTGGGAAGAAGAAAGCGTGCGGATCCGCGTCGCCGCCCGCAGCGGGAAAGAACGGAACGCCTGATTGCGCCGGGCGCCCGCCCCGGCGCCCTTACAGCAGCGCCTTCACTTTCGGGGCCAGCTCTTCGTAGGAGAGGTTGCCCGGATGGTAGAGCCGCACCACGCCTTCCCGGTCCACCAGCACCAGCGTCGGCGTCGTCGAGGAGCCGTAGCGGACGAAGTTCTCGCGGCTCACCGGCACCGGAGCGTCGCCCAGCTCGGCGTAGTGCCGGCGGCGGACTTCGTCGATGTAGGCGAGTTCCTCTTCCGGCCCGGCGTCGCGGCCCCCGGCGACGTAGCCGTAGCGCCGGGTCGGCGCGATGATGACGAGGCCTTGCGGGCCGAACTCCCGCTTCAGGCGGGCGAGCGCCGGCACTTCGTCTTTGCAGTCCGGGCACCAGTGGGCCCAGAAGAACAGCAGCAACACTTTGCCTTTGAGCTTCTCGAGGGGCATCGGCGGCGGGCCGACGTATTCGTCGAGGGCCAGAGGCGGGGCCGGCTTGCCCTCGAGGGTAAGCAGATTGAAGTTCTTCCGAATGCGGGTCTCGATGGGCGTGCCGCGCCAGCGTTCCAGCTCCTCGGTGAGGAACGCCACCGCTTCAGAACGTTCGTCCCGCGCCGCCATCACGTGGGCCTGCACTTCGATGGAAGCGCCCAGGGCGGTGCGCAGATTGCGGTCGTCTTTGAGACTGCGGCCTTCGAGCAGCCGCAAGGCGAGCTCCCGGGCTTCCCGGGCGGCCGTCTCGGCGAGGGCGTAGTCCTTCGTCTTCAGCGCGCCGCGGGCCAGCCAGGAGACGGCGGCGGCCAGCTCCGGCGTCTCGCCTTCCTTGTTCTTGTACTGCTCGATCAACTGCCGGGCCCGAGTGAAGCCGCCCCCGTCCAGCGCCGCGCGTACGTCTCTGACGATGGCTCCATACGCCGTCACGGTGGCCAACAGGCCGGCCGCCACCAGCCGAATCCTCATCGGTCGCATCCCTCCTGTCATTGCGATCTGCATCCCCGCAGGCTGATTCGAGCTTCCCCGGCCTACGGATCGATCCCCTTCAGGTATTCGCGGAACGAGGCGCCGAGGTCATCCCGCTTCAAGGCGAACTCCACCGTCGCCTTCAGGAAGCCGAGCTTGTCGCCGGCGTCGTAACGCTTGCCCTCGAAGCGGTAGCCGTAGATCGGACGGTTGCGTAGCAGGTGGCGCAAGGCGTCGGTGAGCTGGATCTCGCCGCCGGCCCCGGGTCCGATGCTCTCGATCGATTCGAAGATCTCCGGCGTGAGCACGTAGCGGCCGATGATGGCCAGCCGGGACGGAGCTTTCGATGGCTCGGGCTTCTCCACCAGGTTCCGGATCCGGTAAAGGCGGTCGCTCGTGCCGTGGTGTTCCACGGGCTCCGCATCGACGATGCCGTAAGCCGGGACCTGCTCCTCGGGCACCTCCATCAAGGCTACTACGGAAGCCCCATAGAACTCATAGACGTCGAGCAACTGGCGCAGGCAGGGCGTTTCGGCGTCGATGACGTCGTCGGAAAGCACCACCGCGAAGGGCTCGTTGCCCACCAGCTCCCGCGCCCGCAGCACGGCGTGGCCCAGTCCCAGGGCCTCCTTCTGCCGCACGTAGGCGACGTTGATCATGTCGGAGATGGCCCGGACGATGGCCAGCAGGTCGTCCTTGCCCTTCTGTTCCAGGGTGTGCTCCAGCTCAAAGCTGACGTCGAAGTGGTCTTCGATGCTGCTCTTGTTCCGGCCGGTGACGATCAGGATGTTCTGGACGCCGGAGTGGATAGCCTCCTCGACGCCGTACTGGATCAAGGGCTTGTCCACCAGCGGGAGCATCTCCTTGGGCTGGGCCTTGGTGGCCGGCAGAAACCGCGTGCCGAGCCCCGCCGCCGGGAAGACGGCCTTGCGCACTTTGGGGATCATCTTTTTCATTGTAGTGGCTGCGCCCCGCTCGCCATGCGTTTCCAAGAGCTGCTCCGGGTTGTAGCCGCTCCGGCGGCGCCGTCATACAATGGCATCACGATGACGCGCATGACCCGCCGCACCTTCCTTGCCGGCGCGGCCGCCCCGGCGATCCTCCGGGGTAAGCGCCGCACCAACGTCGTCTTCATCATGACCGACGATCACGGGGCCTGGGCTACGGGCGCCTACGGCTGCCCCGAGATCCAGACGCCGAACATCGACCGCCTGGCCGCGGGCGGCGCCCGCTTTACCCGCGCCTACGCCTGTACGCCGGTATGCTCGCCTTCGCGCATGACCTACATGACCGGGCGGCTGCCTTCGCACCACCACGTACAGGACTGGCTGCGGCCGGTGGACAGCTACGGCGAGCGGTCGCGCTTCTGGCTCGCCGGCCATCCGACGTGGTCAGAACCTCTCGCGCGGGCCGGCTACGTGCTGGGAATGAGCGGCAAGTGGCACATGGGCCACGACGAGCAGGCCCAGGCCGGCTTCACTTGGTGGAACACCGTGCCTGGGGGCGGCGGCACGTACAAGAATCCGGTCTTCGTGAAGAATGGACGGCGCACACCCACGAGGGGCTACAAGACCGACCTGGTCGGCGACGGCGCTCTCGAGTTCCTGGCCCGCGCCGCCGGCCGGCCGTTCGTCCTCTACGTGCCTTTTTACGCACCCCACACGCCGTACAACTACCAGCCGGAGCGTTACCGGCGGCCCTATGAGAATGGCCGGTTCCCCTGCTTTCCCGACGAGCCGAGGCACCCGTGGCAGAACCCCTCGCTCAACCGGCTCTTCCACAGCCGCGACGCCAAGCAGGCCTATTCGGCTCTGATCACCGGCATGGACCACAACGTGGGCCGCATCGTCCGGTTCCTGGAGCAGACCGGCCAGCGCGACAACACGCTGATCGTCTTCACCGCCGACCAGGGCTGGAACGCCGGACATCACGGCGTCTGGGGCAAGGGCAACGGAACGATTCCTTTCAACATGTTCGAGGAGTCGATCCGGGTGCCGATGATCTGGAACCATCCCGGCGAGATCGCCCCGGGGCAGACGCTCGATCCCCTCGTCTCGAACTACGACTTCCTGCCGACGATCCTCGACTATCTGGGCGTACCGGCGCCCGAAGACCCGAAGCGCGTGGGCCGGAGCTACGCGGCCTGGCTGCGGGGCGAGAGGCCGGAATGGCGCCGGAGGCTCTACTTCGAGTACTGCTACGTCCGGGCGGTGCGGACGGAGAACCTGAAATACATCGAGCGCACCCGCGAGTGGCCGAGCGAACTCTACGACCTGGAAGCCGATCCGGGCGAAAAGGTCAACCGGATCGACGACCCCGCCTACGCCCGGCGGCTGGCGGCGCTCCGCAAGGACCTGGAAGGCTTCTTCCGCCGGGCGGGCGCTCCGCCTCTGGAAGAATGGAAGTCGACGACCACCCAGCACTTGACCGTCTACCGCCGCTGAGGTTCTACGATAGTCGTTTATGCGCCTGCGCTTGATGGCCGCCGTGGGGATCCTCGCGTTCCCTCTCAGTGCCGCTGATTTCCTTGCCGAAGGCGCAACCGTGCTCCACTTGCGGCCGGCGCCCCGCTGGGAGGCGACCTTGTACACCCGCGGCCGGTACAACTTCGAGAGACAACGCTGGGCCGACCTGAGCGTCTCGCCAGGAGTGAGTTACCGGATCCACCCGGCGGTCTCGCTCAAGGGGGCCTTTTATTTCACCTCATATGAGTTTTTTCCTGGTAAACGGACGATGATCTATCGCCCGTTCGCCGCTGTAGAACCCGAAGTGCGGATGGCGGCGCTGACCCTGGCGGCGCGCACGCGGGTAGAACGCTTTTTCATTGCCGGAGGGTTGCCCGATTTCAACCGTTTCCGCCAACGCTTCCGGGTTTCGGGACATGGCGCGTGGGCGCCTTACGCGTTCGTCGAAGTGTATTTCACCGCCCATGGGTTCACCCGGACGCGCTATGCCGCCGGTGTGGTGCACAGGCTTTACGGCGCCCACGAGATCGAGTTCAGCTATTACTACGAGCGCTCCCGTTTCACCGGACAGGGGCTGCGCCATATCGTCCGCACGGTCGTGCACTTGCACTTCGGCGGGCCGCAGGAGGGCGATTGACGGCGCCCGAGCCGGGGCGGCGAATTGCGGGCGATATAATGGCACAGTTATGAGCTACGCAGTGGACCTCACTCCCCGGCCGGTGCCCCGCGTCGAGACCCGGCACCGCCGGATCGTCACCCAGATTCCGGTGCCGGAATCGATCCCGATCCTGAAGGGGCTCTACGACCGGGAGCCGCGGGCGCTGCAGGGCCAGCCCCCGGTGGTCTGGGATCGGGCCGAGGGTTTTCAGGTTTACGACCGTTGGGGCAACTGCTGGATCGACTGGTCGAGTGGGGTGCTCATCACCAACGCCGGGCACGGGCGCCGCGAGATCGTGGAAGCCATCCGCGAGATGATCGACAAACCCCTGCTGGCCACCTTCGCCTTCGCCACCGAGATCCGCGCGAAGCTCGTCGAAAAGCTGGTCTCCCTCTACCCGGATCCGCTCAACAAGGCGCTGGTGCTTTCCACCGGTTCGGAGGCGGTAGAGAACGCCATCAAGTTCGCCCGGACCTACGGCGTCAAGGTCGGGGGGCGGGCCAAGCACGTGATCGTCTCCTTCACCGGGGCCTTCCACGGGCGTACCCTGGGGGCGCAGCTCGCCGGGGGCATCCCGCAGCTCAAGGAGTGGATCATCAACCTGGACCCGGGCTTCGTACAGGTGCCGTTCCCCGACGGTTATTACTGCGAGAACACCTCGTTCGACTATTTCCTGGAGTCGCTCGAGCAGCAGGGCGTGGATCCGCGGAACGTCGCCGCGGTGATGCTCGAGACCTACCAGGGCGGCAGCGCCGCCTTCGCGCCGGTGGACTACATCCGCACGCTGAGGGAGTGGTGCACCGGCCACGACGCGCTGTTGATCTTCGACGAGGTCCAGGCGGGTTTCGGGCGCACCGGCAAGTTCCACGCCTTCGAGCACTACGGCGTGGTGCCGGACCTGTGCACGGGCGGCAAGGGGCTCTCCGGGTCGCTGCCGCAGTCGGCGCTGGTGGGCCGGGCCGACGTGCTGGATCTGCACCCGCCGCTGAGCTTGACCATCACTCACGCCGGCAGTCCGGTGCCGTCGGCCGCTACGCTCGCCTCCATCGAGCTGTTGCTGAAAGAGAACCTCACCGAAAACTCCGCGCGTCTTGGGCGGCTCCTCGACCAGCGGCTGCGGGGCATGCAGGAGCGCTACGAAGAGATTGGTTTCGTGGCCGCGGGGCGAGGTCTGGTGGCGGGGGTCGCCTGCGTGAAGCCGGGCACCAAGACTCCGGACGGAGATCTCGCCAAGGACGTCGTCTGGCGGTGCATGGAAAAGGGCGTGCTGATGTTCGCTCCGGTGGGGCCGGGCCTGGGCACGATCAAGATCTGCCCGCCGTTGATGATCAACGACGAGGCGCTGAACGAAAGCCTCGATGTGCTCGACGAAGCCTTCGGCGAGGCGGTGGAGGCGCGCCGGAAGGAGGCGGTGACGGCGTGAGCGCCCCGCAGGTGACCATCGTCGGCGGTGGGATGATCACCAACGATCAGATCCTGCCGTCGCTCTATCATCTGCAGCGCCAGGGCGTGGTCGGCGAGATCGCTATCTGCGCCCTCACCGCGCGGCCGCTCAAAGCCCTGGCCGAATCCGAGCTGTTCGCCCGCGCTTTCCCAGGGCAGTCGTTTCAACCCTATCCCAGCCTCGACGGCGACCTGGACGCGCCGGCGCCGGATCTCTACCGGGAAGTGATCGCCGGGATGCCGCCGCGCAACATCGTCGTCGTCGCCGTGCCGGACCAGCTCCACTACGACGTGATCATGGCCGCCCTGCGCGCCGATCAGCACGTGATGAGCGTGAAGCCCCTGGTACTCAAAGAGGCCCAGGCGGCCGAGATCGCCCGGGAGGCGAAGCGGCGGAACCTGGTGGTGGGCGTGGAGTACCACAAGAGGTTCGACGACCGCAGCCTGCTGGCGCGGCGGCGCTACCGCGAAGGGCTCTTCGGTGAGTTCAAGCTGGGCACCGCCTGGCTGCTCGAGAAGTGGTACTACCGCGAGTCGAACTTCCAGAACTGGTGCACCAAGGAGAACTCCGACGCCTTCACCTACATCGGCTGCCACTACGTGGACCTGGTGCACTTCATCACCGGCCTGTTGCCGGTCTCGGTGAGCGTCTACGGCGTGGCGGACCGTTACCCGAACGGCAACGAGGGCTACCTGTGGACCGACGCCCGCGTCGTCTGGAACAACGGCGCCTGCCTGAACGTCCAGAACGCCCTGGGCTTCCCGGACGCCGCCCCCGGAACCAACTCGCAGGGCATGACGATGTACTGCTCGGACGGCAAGGTGGGCGCCTGGCTCGAGCACGACGACCAGTTTCGGGGCATCCAGCACTCCTACACGAGGGCCCCCGCGCCGCCCAGCGTGAACGCCTACGCGGAGCCGAGCACCGACTATTTCCAGTACTTGGACCTCGGCGGCCCGGGCTTGGTGCCGGTGGGCTACGGGTACCGCTCGATCGACTTCATCATCCGGACGATGCTGCGGGTCGAAGCGGCCCCGGCCGAAGAGCGGCCGAGGCTGCTCGAGGAGATCGACCGGGCCGGCATCATGGCCACGCCGGAGAACAGCCGCTACAACGAGCTGGTGATCGAGGCCGGGCGGTTGTCGATCACCAACGGCGGGCGCGAGGCGGTGATCGAATACGAGCCCGAACCGCGGGTCTACCTGCGGGGGTGAACCAGCTCCGGGACGCGCCGCCCAGCTCAGCCGCCGGGGCGGTAGGGCCGCATCTCCTGATCCAGCACGTCTTCCAGCAGCTCGCCGATCGTCCGGCCGAGCACCGGGTGCCGCAGCCCGGAAACCAGCTCGGCCAGCGGCTCCAGCACGAACCGGCGCCGGTGCATGCGCGGATGGGGGATGGTGAGGCCGGGTTCGTCGAGGACGAGGCGGTCATAGAGCAACAGGTCGATGTCGATGGTCCGGGGCCCCCGGGGTTCGGCGCGGACCCGGCCCAACGCGCGCTCGACGCCCAGGCAGCGCTCGAGCAGCGCCCGGGGCTCGAGCAGCGTCTCGACCTCCGCCGCCAGGTTCAGGAACCACGGCTGGTCCGTCCTCTCCTGCGGGGCCGTCTCGTAGATGGCGGAGACGCGCCGGACGCCCACCCCGGCGCCGTCGAGGCGGCTCAGCGCCTCCCTCAAGTGGCCGTCGCGGTCACCCAGATTCGAGCCGAGGGAAAGGTAGGCGACGGCCATCAGAACAGGGTGGGCTGGTTGCCGGAGCGCCGTCCCCGGGGCTGGATGCCGAAGTATTCCCAGGCGCTCTGGGTGGCCACACGGCCCCGGGGCGTGCGGTCGATGAAGCCGAGCTGCAGCAGGTAGGGCTCGTAGACCTCTTCGATGGTGGCCGCCTCCTCGTCGATGGAGGCGGCGATCGTATTGATGCCCACCGGGCCGCCGTTGTACTTCTCGAGGATCGTGAGCATGATCTTCTGGTCGATCTCGTCGAGGCCGTAGCGGTCCACTTCGAGCAGGTCGAGGGCGGTCTGAGCCACCGGCCGGGTGATGACGCCGTCGGCGCGCACCTGGGCGTAGTCGCGCACCCGGCGCAGCAGGCGATTGGCGATGCGGGGCGTGCCGCGGCTGCGGCGGGCGATCTCCTCGGCGCCCTCGTCGTCGATGGCGACGTCGAGGATACGGGCCGAGCGCTTGATGATCTGCGTCAGTTCCGGCCACTCGTAGTGCTTGAGCCGGAGTACCAGGCCGAAGCGGCCCCTCAGAGGCGCGCTTACGAGGCCCTGGCGCGTGGTGGCCCCGATGGCGGTGAAGCGCGGAATCGGCAGCGAGTGCGTGCGGGCGCCCGGCCCGGTGCCCACCAGGATGTCCACCCGGAAGTCCTCGAGGGCGGCGTAGAGCATCTCCTCGACGTCGGGCAGCAGGCGATGGATCTCGTCGATGAAGAAGACCTGCTGGGGCTGGATGCTGGAGAGGATGCCGGTGAGGTCGAGCTTCTTCTGCAGGATCGGCCCGGAGGTCTGCTCAAAGGGCACGTCGAGCTCCTGAGCGATGATCGTGGCCAAGGTCGTCTTGCCCAGCCCCGGCGGGCCGTAGAGCAGGACGTGGTCCATCGCTTCGCCGCGCCGGCGGGCCGCCTCGATCGAAATCGAGAGGATCTCCTTGAGCTTGGCCTGGCCGGTGAACTCCTCGAGGCGTTTCGGGCGGAGGGTGGCTTCGAACTGCCGCTCCCCTTCCTGCAGGGCCGGGGAGATGATGCCCTTCTCCCTCATGAACCTATCAGGTTACCGCAGACCGCCTCGCCCCGACGCAGGCGTCAGCGCACGTACTCCATCGCCTTGCGGAACAGGAGCTCGAACTCCTCCGGCGCCCCGGCGGCCCTGGCCTTACGGATGGCCTTGCCGGCGGCGGCGCGATTGCAGCCCAGGTTGATGAGCGCCGAGAGCACGTCCTGTTCGACCTCCGACAGCGCCGCTGGAGCTTTCTCTTCCTCGATCGCCGCTCCCGGGGCGATGTCGTCGAGCTTGTCGCGCAGCTCCACCACCATCCTTTCGGCGGTCTTCTTTCCGACGCCGGGAATTCGCGTCAGGTGGGCCACGGTGCCGCCGCGGATCGCCGCCACCAGATCCGGTGTCTGCAAGCCCGAGAGAATGGAGACCGCCAGCCGCGGGCCGATGCCGCTCACCGTGATCAGCCGCTCGAAGACGGCCTTCTCCTCCTTGGTGAGAAAGCCGTAGAGGGCGAAGGCGGCGTCGCTGTGGTGGGTGTAGATGTGCAACCGTACCTCGCTGCCGCCGTCCGGCAACCTGGCGAAGGTGGAGACCGGGACGGTGACGTCGTAGCCCACCCCACCGGCCTCGACGATCACCTGATTCGGAGACTTGCTGAGGATGGCGCCCCGCAGGTAGGCGATCATAGAACGTTACATTATCCTATATGGCGCGCCGCAGGTTTTTCGTCAATGGGATCCGTGACGGCCGGGCGGAGCTCACCGGCGACCAGGCGCATCATCTGAGGCGCGTGCTGCGGGTGGAGGCGGGCCGGCGCTACGAGATCTCCGACACCCGCCGCGTCTATCTCGCCGAGGTGAGCCTCTCCACCGCCAAGCGCATCGTCTTCGACGTCCTCGAGGAGCTGCCTGCCCGCGAACCGCCCGTGGCGCTGGACCTCTACCTGGCGCTCATCAAGTTCGACCGCATGGAGCTGGCCATCGAGAAGACCACCGAACTCGGCGTGCGCCGCATCGTGCCGGTGATCGCCTCCCGCAGCGAGAAAGGGCTCGAGCGGGCGGCGGGGAAACGGGCCGAGCGGTGGCGGAGGATCGCCCGGGAAGCGGGCCAGCAGGCGCGGCGACTGCGCCCGCCGGAGATCGGCCCAGCCGTCGGGTTCGGGATGGCCCTCGAAGCCGAAGCCGGACAGCGTTACATCCTTGATGAAGAAGCCGGCGCCCCGCCGTTGCTCGGCGTACTCAGCCGGGCCGGCAGCGACTTCCGCGATGCCGCGCTGTTGGTCGGCCCGGAAGGAGGTTGGACCGAGGGGGAACGCCGGGAAGCCTTGGCCGCCGGCTGGGTGCGGGTCAGCCTGGGCGGCAACATCCTGCGGGCCGAGACAGCAGCCATCGCGGCGACGGCAGTCCTGTCGGCCTGCTGGGAGGCGGCCGGCCGGCGGGGAAGGAGCCCGGCGGACGATCCCGGATCTTAGTCGAGTTTGATGTCCATGAAGGCGAGCGTGGCCGCCGTCAGCGAGTAAGTGTTGTAGTATTCGTTCCGGTCCACCGCGTCGAGCGTATCCTGCTCCGTCTGGCAGATCTTGTGGTTCTCGGTGTCCAGCGAATGGACCACCAGGGTCGGGATCTTCCTCTCGTTGAATGGAATCGCGTCGCCTTGGCCGACGTCCTCGACGTTGACGCCGGTGACCGGCACCTTGATGGCTTTCGCTACGCCGGCGATGAAGCTCGTCAGGTGAGCATTGTTCTCGGTCACCCAAACCTTGGTGGGCGACAGGCCCAGCGAATCGAGGTTCACCATGGCCTTGACGTTCTTGCCCATTTTCTTGGCGAACTGCTTGGAGCCCTTCATCCCCTGATCGTGGGCGGCGAAAGCGACGAAAACGAAGGTATGATTCCGCTGGTTCTTGCTGAGGCTCTGGTACAGACTGGGCAGCAGGGCAGCGCCGGTCCAATTGTCCACCACGGCATGGGCCGGTTCGGCGGCGTCGTAGTGGGCGCCGACGACCACGGCGGACTTGGTCTTGCCCGGCAGCGTGCAGATGAGGTTCGGGAGCTTCGAGCCCTTCACTTTCTGTTCGGTGAGCTGGTCGCCGGTACAACCGGCCTGGGCGAACATCTTCTTGAGCGCCTCGAGGCGCGCGGCATTGTCGGTGGCGACGGCTTTCAGTCTGTTCTCGATGATCGGCCTGCCGATCCGCGAAAAGCTGATGCTTTGGGCCACTGCGGGAAGGCTCGCGGCGAGCGACAGAACGGCGCCGGCGGCGAGCGAGGGACGGAAAGTACTTCTGAGAAACATCACTTCAGTCTACGACAGACGGGGCCGTTCGAGCAGCTGCCCTGCTCACGCGAGCGCTCCGCCGGACCGTAGCGCCCCACCTGCCGGTGCGCATGCCCATGCAGCGGAAGGTAAAGCTGAGGCCCGGTACGGGAGACAGAAGGAATGAGGTGAAGGCGAGAGGACTCAGAAGAAGCCTTTCATCGGGCCGAACTCGCGTTCGAAGTCCTCCAGAAGGGTGGTCGGATCCAGACACAGCCCGGCCTCCTTCAGGATCTCAGCCGGCTCAGCCTCGCTCTCCGGGGGGGGCACGAAGATGTAGGCGCCGCGAGCCTCGGCCAGATTGCTGGCGGCGCGCACCAACCAGCTCAGTGGAATCTCGTCGTTGCGCATGTGCTGTTCCTGGAACTGGTAGCGGACCGCCGTCTGGATGGAGACAGGCAGGTTCCAACGGCTGAGGGCGGCGGCCGAGACATCGGCGTGATCGATGCCGATGACGGCGCGCTCGGCCTCTTCGAGCGCCCGGCCCTCCTCGACGTGCAAGCGCCGAATCTCAGTGAACTCCTGGGGCAGCGATGTGGCGATCAGCAACAGGCCGATGTCGTGCAACAAGCCGGCGACGAACCCTCCTTCCGGAAACTCCGCCGGCAGGCGCTGGGCGAGCAGGTCGGTCATCACCGCCGTGGCCACTCCGTGGAGGTTGAACCGGGCGGCGGGCCACCCTTTGGGTGAGCGGGAATAGGCCCAGAGCCGGGAGACGCTCAGCGTCATGACGGTGTTGCGCAGCTTGGCCAGGCCGATGAGGGACACGGCGTGGCGGACGGAGCTGATCGTCCCCCGCCGTCCGTACAGAGCGGAATTGACCAGCCGCAAGACGTTGCCCGCCAGGACGGTGTCTTTCTCGATCAACTCGGCCAACTGACCGAACGAGACATCGTCGGAGGCCAGGGTAGCCATGAGTTTGTTCAAGATCGGGGAAAAAGGCGGCAGATCCCCCAGACTCCGCAGAGCCTTCTGGCGGCAGACCACCGGGTCCGTCACAGTCCCGCTCACGCCCCTTCTATCGGCACCTCCAGGGTTTCTCTGTACCCTGTGGAGGGCGAGAAAACGGTCCGATGGGATAATGAGGGCAATGGTGGAAGCGCCCCCCGCCATCGAAACGCGCGCCCTGCGGAAGGTGTACGGCGAGAAGGCAGCCGTTGACGGTCTGGAACTGGCAGTGCCGGCGGGCTGCTTCTACGGCTTTCTGGGGCCGAATGGAGCCGGCAAGACCACCACCATCCGGATGCTCGTCGGGGCGATACCGCCCACTTCGGGTTCGATCCGGGTCCTGGGCCTTCCCGTGCCCGGCAAGGAGGTGGAGGTCAAGCGGCAGATCGGGATCGTTCCCGACGAGAGCACCCTGTTCGACCACTTGACCGGCCCCGAGTTTCTGGAATTCGCCGGGCGCATGTATGGACTGGAGCCGGCCCTCGCGCGCCGGCGCGCCGCGGAGCTGTGCGAGCTGTTCGAGTTAGCGGCCCAGAGCCGGAAACTGATCGCCGACTATTCCCGCGGGATGCGGAAACGCCTGGCGATGGCCGCCGCCCTGATCCACGGTCCGCGACTGTTTCTGTTGGACGAGCCCTTCGAAGGTGTGGACGCTGTGGGGGCGCGGTTGATGAAGGATCTACTGCTGGGCCAGGTCCGGCGGGGAGCTACGATCTTTCTCACCTCCCACGTCCTCGAAGTCGTGGAGCGGCTCTGCGACCGGGTAGGGATCATCCATCGGGGCCGGCTGGTGATGGAAGCGGACACGGCCGACTTCCGGGGGGCGGCCGAGAGCCTGGAAGAGGTCTTCGTCCGCGTGGTGGGCGGGGCGCGCCCGCGGGAAACCCTGGATTGGCTCTGACGCCGTGGGACATCAAGTACGCGCCATATTGTGGGCTCAGCTCCACCTGGTGAGGAACCTCTACGTGCGGGGCCGCGGCGCCCGCACCACGATCGCCGTCTCCCTGGGAACCGTCTGGTACGGGCTGTGGGCCTTCGGCTCCATTCTGGCCGCCCTGCTGCTCGCCGGCGCTCCGGCGGACGAACGTCTCGAACGCCTGCTGGCCCACGGCCTGCTCGGAGTCTGCCTTTACTGGCAACTCATCCCGATCCTGACGGCTTCCAGCGGGGCCTCGCTCGATCTGCGGCTGCTGCTGCCCTATCCGGTCCCGCGGCGGCGGCTCTTCGCTTTCGAAGTGCTGCTCCGGACTACCGGTTCGATGGAGATGCTGCTCGTGCTCGCTGGGGGCGCGGTGGGACTGCTGGCGAACCCGAGCCTGGCGTGGTGGGGCGCGGCGGCCCTGCTTCCGTTTGCGGCGATGAACCTTTTCGCCGCGGTCGGTTTGCTTCAACTCCTGTCACGCCTGCTCGCCCGGCGGTATGCCAGAGAGGCCGTCTTTCTGGCCCTGGTGATTCTGGCCGCCCTGCCACAACTGTTCTTGTTCTTCGGCACGCCGGGACCGTTGCTTGCCTATCTGGAATCAGTCCCCGCACCGTGGCTGCCTTGGAGCGCGGCCGCAGGAGCCATCACGGGCGGCGGAGCGACCCCGTGGGCGGTGCTGGGGGCATGGCTCGCACTGGCCTTGGTATTCGGCCGCCGCCAATTCGAGAGGAGTCTTCGCTTCGACTTCGCCGCCGCCGGAGGGCGGGCAGGGAGCCGTTTTCTGGCCGCCCGTCTCGACCGTCTGAGCCGATTCCCGAGCCTGGTGTTCAGCGATCCCCTCGCGGCCTTGCTGGAAAAGGAACTTCGCTCTCTGGCGCGCTCGCCCCGGTTCCGAGTGGTAGCGATCATGGGCTTCACCTTCGGGCTGATCATCTGGCTCCCTCTGGCGGTGCAAGGACCGGACCGGGCTGGTTTCTTCGCCAGGCACTATTTGACTTTCGTGAGCCTCTACGCATTGCTGCTTCTCGGGGAAGTAAGCTTTTGGAACTCCTTCGGTTTCGATCGGGCAGCGGCGCGGTGGTACTACCTGCTGCCGGCAGAGCTGGCGCCGGTGCTGGCGGCCAAGAACATCGCGGCAGTCGCCGCCGTGTGCGCCGAGTTGGCGGCGATCGCGACGGTATGCACCCTATTGCGAATGCCGCTCTCTGCGGACCGCGTGCTGGAGGCGTATGCAGTCACCTTGGTGCTGTCGCTCTACGTACTCGCCGGGGGAAATCTTGCTTCCAGCCGATACCCCCGGCCGGTGAATCCCCGGCAGGCGTGGCGGAACGCATCGGGCGGACGGTTTCAGGCCATGTTGCTGTTTCTCTATCCGGTGCTCGCGGCGCCGGTCGGCCTGGCGTTCCTGGGCCGCTATCTCTTCGACAGCGAGGCTGTCTTTTGGGCGGCGCTGGCAGCGGCGGCGGTGCTTGGGGGCGTCGCTTATCGGGCGAGTCTGCAGTCGGCTTCCGCGATGCTGGTCCGCGAGCGCGAGCGCTTCTTGGAAGCCCTGGCGGCGGGGACAGGCCCGATCAGGACGTGAGCGCCCCCGGCCGGCGGCGCCGGCGGGCGCTCTTACCAGAGGTGGTAGTACCCGTCCTTGCGCACGACTTCGAACCGGCCGCCGAACAGACGGGACAGCGTCTCCGAGGTCAGCAGTTCGTCTTTCGGCCCGTCGGCGTAGACCCTGCCGCTGCTGAGCAAGATTACGCGCTCGATTTCCGGGATGATGTCGGCGAGGTCGTGGGTCACCATGATGATGCCGGTGCCGGCGGCTGCGATTCTCCGGAGGATACGGCGCAGCTCGTAGGTGGCGTGGAGATCGAGGCTGGTGGTCGGTTCGTCGAAGACCAGGGACTTGGGATCGTGCACCAGCGCCCGGGCAATGAGGATGCGCCGCGCTTCGCCGCTCGAGAGCTGGCTCATCCGGCGGTCCGCCAGGTGCAAGACGTCGAGCGCCGCCATGGCCCGGTGTGCCTTGGCTCCCATTTCCGGCGTCACCCGGTGATGCGGCCAGATGCCGACGCTGGAGAAGAAGCCGGAGACGACGATCTCCCGGCCGGAGAAGTCGCGGGTGCAGCGCGCCAGCAGATCATTGGTGACGATGCCGAGCAAGGAGCGGAGGGCGAAAATGTTCCAATGCTGCCGCCCCAGAATCTTCAGGTAGGAACCGGGGATCAGTTTCGGGTAGCACTCCCGGGTGATGGTCTTGATCAAGGTGGACTTGCCCGACCCGTTCGGGCCGAGGATCGCCACGTGTTCGCCGATGCCGATCGACAGGCTGAGGTTGTCCAGAGCGACCCTTTCCCCCCGGCAGACGGTGACATTACGGTACTCGATCAGTGGCGTGCCGGGAGGTGAGGATTCCATCGAGCCGTTCTTTGAATCCATACCGGAAGCCGCCTCGGCCGGCCGAGGGCGCACCGAATCGGTAAGGCCCACGCAAGCAAGGCGTAAGTTACCTAGTGTCAGCCATTTCGCCCGAGAGGGTCAAATGCAGACACTGACCCTGGGTAGGACGTCACGCCGGCGAATCGGCGTCCCGGCGGGCAAGAGACACTAGCCCGGCGCCAAGCAGTAACGTTCCTCAGCCCGACGAGCCCCCCTGAGTGACGAACGCCGCCCACGGCGGAAAGGAATACGGATCCAGATCCTTACAGACCGTAGTAGGCCGCGTTCTTCTCGATGAACTCCTGCTTGTCTTCGGGAAGCTCTTCCAGGGGGTAGATCGACTCGGTCGGGCACACGGGGACGCAAGCTCCGCAGTCGATGCACTCCTCGGGATGGATGAAGAGTTGAGGAGCCTCTTCGTAGCCTTCCTCATCCTCTTTCGGATGGATGCAGTCTACGGGGCACGCCTCGACGCAGAGGTTGTCCTTGGTGCACGTGTCGACAATAACGTAAGCCATAGTGTTTCACTTCTAGCTTGGCAATTCTGTTGCCAGATCACCGTCACGTACAACCCATTGAAAACAAAGAACTTTCCTCGTCAGTGGCCGCGGCCTCTCGGGTGGCGGTCCGCGTTTTCCGCACCAGGTGGGGCATTCCGCCCACTTGGGGGGAGGCCGAAACGCTGTTTCCGGGCTCAGCGCAGGAGGGCGAAAACCAATTGGGTTCCGCGGAAAGCCCAATCGCTGAGCACATAGCCCAGCCGCGTAAGGGAAAATGCCGCAATGAGCAGCAGGAACCCGAACCGCGCCAGTTCCATGTAGATCACCGACGGGAGCCGCGCTGCAAGGAGCAGCTTGGAGCCGTCGAGCGGCGGCACAGGCAGCAGGTTGAAGAGGGCGAGGTACAGGCTGAGGAAGACGCCGTGGGCCAGGTATTCGGCCAGGGGCGGAAGCAACGGAACCGCAGCCAAGGCGGCGCCTGCCAAGATCACAGCGAAAAGGATATTGCTTGCCGGGCCGGCCAGCGCGACCAGGGCCAAACCCCGCAGGCCCCCGCGGAGGCGGAACGGGTTTGTATTGACGGGCTTGCCCCAGCCGAGGAAGCCGGCGCCCGTAAGCGACGTCAGCGCCGGCAACAGCACTGTCCCGAGCCAATCGACGTGGGCCAGGGGATGGAGCGTCAGCCGCCCCTCCCGGCGCGGCGTCTCGTCTCCCAAGCGGACGGCAGCCCAAGCGTGGGCGAACTCGTGGGGCGTCGTCAACAGCCACAACAAGCTGACATTGACGATCGCTGCCTCGAGGTCCATGCCCCATTGTGACACGCAGCCCCGCCGGCGCCGGCGCTCCCGCGGCCGGCGCTTCGGTTCCCCGCACCCGCAGCACGATGTCAACCCTCCGAAGCCGAGATCAGCGGTTCCGGCTTCGGTCGGTTTCCAGGCTTTTGCGATACACTGGACCACGTTTCGTGGCCGGGGCGGACGTCGGGTCCGCGGGCCGCGGAACAGTGGAGGACGATCGACGATGCAGACGCGCCGCGCTTGGATGGGCGCCGCCGTCGGCGGATTGCTGGCGGGAAAGGCGGCTGCAGGAGCGCCGCCGGACCGCGAGGGTCCTGTCCCAACCGTCCATGAACAGATCCGCCAAGAGGCTGCGCACGCCCCTTTACGCATGAAGTTCACCGGCTCCACGGAGACCGAGTGCCGCCGCTGGCAACAAGCTTTCGGGCAGAAACTGCGGGAGCTCCTCGGCCCGCACACGCCTCCGCAGCGATGGAAGACCGTCACCGAGCGGGTAGTGGAACTGCCGGAGCACCAGCGCCACGAGCTTGTCCTTGAAGCGCCCGGCGTTCCCTCTCTGCCGGTCTACTTGCTCGTGCCGAAGGCAAGAGGACCGGCGCCGCGGCCGGGCATCGTGGCACTGCACGGCCACGGCCCGTACGGCTACGACGCGGTCGCCGGCATCGCCACCACCGAGGAGCGCCGCCAGAACATCGCCAGGTCCAACTACGACTACGGCCTGCAGTTGGTGCGCCGCGGCTACGTCGTCGCCGCCCCGTGCTTCACCCCCTTCGGCCGCCGCCTCGACGACCGCGAAGCCTACGGCGGCGACGATCCCTGCGCCGTCACTTTCGTCCGCATGCAACTGCTCGGCAAGGTCCTCATGGCCGAGAACTTGCGCGACGCCCTCTGGGCGCTCGAGCTGTTAGCCCGCCGGCCCGATGTAGACCCGGAGCGGCTCGGCTGCGTCGGCCTCTCTTACGGCGGCCGGATGACGATGCTCACCACGGCCCTGGAGCCGCGCATCCGGGTGGCGGTGATCGCCGGGGCTCTGAACGTCATGCAGGAGCGAATCCTGCACCGCTACAGTTGCGGCGCCCAGGTGATTCCCGGGCTGCTCCAGTACGGCGACGTGCCGGAGATCTCCGGACTCATCGCCCCGCGGCCCTGCCTCTGGGTGGTCGGACGCCGGGATCCGCTCATGGTCCGCGACTGGATCCCCCGGGCGTGGGAACGGATCCAACGGGCCTACCGGGCCTTCGGCGCTGAAGACAAGCTGCAGATGGACTCCTTCGACGGCGGCCACCGGTGGAACGGGCGGCTGGCTTATCCACTGCTCGAGAAGATGCTGCGGCCGGCCTGATCCGCGACGGGGCGGGGAACTCACAGTTCTCCGGCCCGGCGGAGCCGTTCGGCGCACCATTCGGCGGTCATGCGGATTCCGTCCTCGAGCCGCGTCCCGGGGCGGTAACCCAACAGCGACTGCGCCTTCGAGATGTCGGCCCACGTGAGGGGCACATCGCCGGGCTGCTCCGGCAGCCGCTCGATGCGGGCCCGCTTCCCAAGGCACTTCTCGATCGTCTCGATCAGCTCCGAGAGCCGGACCGGGTGCGAGTTGCCGAGGTTGAAGACGTCCCAGCCGGCGCCGCTGTACTCCAACGCTCCCAGAACACCGGCCACCGTGTCGGCCACGAACGTGTAGTCGCGCCCGCTCGATCCGCCGCCGAAAACGGGGATGGGCTCGTCCCGCAGGATGCGCTCGATGAACTTCCGGATGGCCAGGTCGGGCCGCTGCCGGGGGCCGTAGACGGTGAACAGCCGGAGGCAGGTGACTTCGAGGCCCCACAGGTGTGAGTAGGTGTAGCAGATCTTCTCGCCGGCGATTTTGGTGGCCGCGTAAGGCGAGATCGGGCGCAGCTCGGCGACCTCCTCACGGAACGGGACCCGCTTCTCGGCCCCGTAGACCGAACTCGACGAGGCGAACACGAACTTCCGGACCCCGTGCCTGCGGCAGGCTTCGAGCAGCACCATCGTGCCGTGGACGTTCACGCGTTCGTAGAGCAGGGGGTCCTGCAGCGATGGCCGCACGCCCGCCCGCGCCGCGAGGTGGATCACCGCATCCGGCGCGGCGGGCCGAAAGGCCTTCTCCACGGCTTCTACATCGCAGATGTCGCCTTCGACGAGCTGGGCCGGGCCGGCCGCCCGCACCTGCTCGACGTTCCGGCGCTTGAACTCCGGCGGGTAGTAGTCGTTGAAATCGTCCAGGATGGTGACCGTGTCGCCCCGCGCGAGCAGCGCCTCGGCGACGTGCGAACCGATGAATCCGGCTCCGCCGGTGATGAGAACGTTCATTTCTTGGGTGGCCTCCAGCGCGGGCCTTCAGTCCGCCCGGCTGATGTAGCGCCGGCGCCAGAGCGCGAACACCAGCAGGGCGTAGATCTCATTGCTGCGGTCCCGCGTTTCGTGCTGCCGCAGTATCTCTTCTACCACGCGGCGGCGGAAGTGGTCGTGAATGCCGCTGCCGGCCGAGAAGAGCACCTCGCGCGCGTAGCCGGCCAGGCGGCCGCGGAACCAGCTCTCGAGCGGCACCGGGAAGCCCTTCTTGGCCCGGTGGATGATGCGCCGGGGCAGGCGGCCTTCCATCGCCTTCTTCAAGAGGTATTTCGCCCGCGGCCCGCGGACCTTCAAGCCCGGCGGCAGCGAGTAGACGAACTCGACCACTTTGTGATCCAGGAACGGCACCCTCAGCTCCAGCGAGTTGGCCATGCTCATGCGGTCGGCTTTCACCAGCAGGTCGTCGGCCAGCCAGGTGTTCATGTCCACGTAAGTCATGCGGTGGAGCAGCGGCGCTCCTCGGGCTTCCCGGTACAACTGCGCCACTGCCTCCTCGCCGCCCGCAAAATGGTCCCCGGCGAGCAGTTCCGGGATCTCGTCGTCGGCGAAGGCCACGCTGACGCCGCCGTAGCGCTGCTCGATCGGGCGGCCGAGCATCCGGCCGTACTTGCGGAGCTTGCCGCCGGCGAAGCGGTCGAACAGGCGGCCGGCCGCTCCGGCCAGCGGGACGCGGTTCAGCGCCTCGATCGTCGTCATCGTCCGGTAGATCGGATACCCGCCGAAGATCTCGTCGCTGCCCTCGCCGGACAGGGCGACGGTGACGGTCCGGCGGGCCAGGCGGGCCACGTGAAACAGCGGCAGGGCCGCCTCGTCGGCCACCGGCTCGTCCATCATCGAGACGATGTGCGGGAGTTCGCCGGCGAACTCCTCGGGCGAAAGGACCAGTTCGTGATGGTCCGTGCCGAAGCGCCGGCTCACCAGGCGGGCGTAGGGAAGCTCGCTTTCCGGGCTGTCGTAGCCGATGGAGAACGTCTTGATGTCGGCCACGCCGAGCTTCGCCATCCACGCCACGACGGCGCTGGAATCGAGCCCTCCCGAAAGAAACGCCCCCAGCGGCACGTCGGCGATCAGGTGCCGGCGCAGGGTTTCCTCCATGAGCGCCTCGAACCGCTCCAGAGCTTCGTTCTCGCCGATACGGCGGACGCCGTCCAGGGGCAGGCGCCAGTAGCGGCGCAACGACACACGGCCGTCCCGCACCGTGATGCACTCGCCCGGCAGGAGTTTGCGCACGCCTTTGAGCATCGTCCGCGGGCCGATCACGTAGCGGTGGCGCAGGTAGCCGGGCAGGGCTTCGGCGTCGATCTCCCGGGGCGTCTCCTCCAGCTCCGCCAGGCTCTTCAACTCCGAAGCGAAGGCAAGGAAATCCCGTCCGTGGAAATAGTAGAAGGGTTTGATGCCGAGCCGGTCCCTGGCGCCGAAGAGCAGCCGCCGGCGCGCGTCCCAGACGACGAAGGCGAACATGCCCCTCAGGTGGTCCACGCAGTTCTCGCCGAACTCTTCCCAGGCATGGACGATGGTCTCGGTGTCGGACCGGGTGGCGAAGCGGTGGCCGCGGTTCTGCAAGTCCGCCCGCAACTCCTGGAAGTTATAGATCTCGCCGTTGAAGACCACCCAGACGCCACCGTCCTCGTTGCTCATCGGCTGATGGCCGCCGGCCAGATCGATGATGCTCAAGCGGTTGAAGCCCAGACCCAGGTTGGCGTCGAGGTGGATGCCATGGTCGTCAGGGCCCCGGTGCCGGGTGGCGGCGCACATCCGCTCGATGGCCTCCCGCGAGACCGGTTTCTCGAGATCGAAGTTCAGGACTCCCGCGATGCCGCACATCCGCTCACTCCGCCCCGGCGCCCGCCGTCCCGGAAAGCACCTCGAAAACTTCTTTGGCCACTTGATCCCAAGACCGCGCCCGGCCATAGCGGGAGATCGCCTCGCGGTCCCAGTCCCGGCTCAGGGCCTTCTCGAGGGCCGCCTCCAGCTCGCCTTGCGATCCGGGCGCAACGACGAAGCCGTAGTCGCCGCCGGGGATCATGTCGGGCACCGCCCCCACGCCCGTGGCCACCACCGGGGTACCGCACGCCAAGGCTTCATGCACGACGTTCGGCCAGCCCTCGGCGCTGCTCGCCAGACAGAGCACGTCGGCGGCGCTCATGGCCGCGACCAACTCCTCGTGGTTCAAGAAACCCAGGAAACGGACCCTCCGCGCCATGCCCGTTTCTTCCACCGTCCGGCGGATCTGCTTTTCGAACCGCCCGTCGCGGTTCTCTTCGCCGGCGATCAGCAGGGTGGCCTCCACGCCGCGCCGCGCCAGCGCCCCCAGCGCCCTCACCACGAAGTGATGTCCTTTGCGCGGAATCAGCGCCCCGGCGGAGATCACCACTCTCTCGTCAGGCCCGAGCGAGAAACGCTCGCGCGACGCCTGGCGCTCCCGCGGGTAGAAGACGGAAGTGTCCACGCCGTTGGGCACCGTGCGCACCCGGGCCGCCGGAACTCCCAGCGAGATGGCAAAGCGGCGCAGCTCCTCAGAGACGGTGATCAGAGCCGCCGCCCGGACGGCGGCCCACCGCATCAGCCGGCGGCGCAGCGGATGCTCGGCGTTGGCCAGCTCGTTGCCCCGCAGCGTGACCACGCACGGGAGGCCGGCCGCCCGGGCCAGCCGGACCGCCGCGACCCCGTCCGGGTACAGGAAGTGCGAATCGATCACATCCACACCGGCGCGCCGGCGGAAGCGCCGCACCAATCCAATGAGCCGGGCGTACAGGCACGCCACGTTCGCCGGCGTTCCTCCCGGCGGATACGCCCATTTCGGATGCAGCACCTCGATGGGGCCGTCGCGGCGCCGCCGGGGAATCAAGAAGCTCTGCCAGAAGCGGCCCCTCGGGTTGCCCCAATCGATGAGCGGCACCGGCGCGATTACGCGGACTTCGGCCAGCCCGGCCAGATGCTGCAGGCGCGCCCGGACGAACGGCGAGTGTCCCGGCTCGCACGGGTTCGGATAGGAGCAGGTGATCGTGAGCACACGCAGGCGCCGGGACGCCGGGCCGCGGGCATCGCGCGGCGCCGGACCGACCCTCGCGCCTTCGAGCGTGCTTCTCTGGTGGCCGTTTCGGGGCACTGCCGCAACAGGTAACCGGCCGCCACCGAAGGATTCACCCGATCCGTCCCACGCGGCCGGCCATTACTCAAGGTTACCCTGTTGCCGCCAGGAAGATGGACCTGCCGCAAGTCTTCAACGAATCCCCGCCGAACGGGTTTTCCCGAGCACCCGGTCATAGACGGCGGCATAGGCGCGGGCCATCTGGTCGAGACTGAACGTTTCCGCCCGCTCTCTGCCCGCCGCGCCATGGCGCCGCCGGAGCGCGGCGTCGTCCAGGTAACGCGAAATCGCGACCGCCAGATCCTCGGCTTCGGGCTTTGGGATGAGCAGGCCGGTCTCTCCATCGCGCACGAGCTCCGCGTTTCCGCCGGTGTTTACGGCCACTACGGGCAGCCCGGTCGCCATCGCCTCGAGGATCGCGTTCGAAGTTCCCTCGGTGTGGGACGGCAGGACAAAGATGTCCATGCCGCGCAGCAGCTCCGGAACGTCCGAACGCCCGCCCGCAAGCCACACGCGGTCGCCGATCCCCAGATGCCGCACCAGGTCCGCGCACTCGCCCCGCCGCGGTCCGTCGCCGATCAGCGCCAGCCGAAGGCGCTCACCGTCCGTCCCGCGGGAGCCGCAGACGATTGCAAATGCCCGAATGAGGCCCTCGGGGTTCTTCACCGGCCGCAGGTTGCCCACTGTCCCAATGATCACCGCTCCTGGATCCCGGAACCGAGGCGGATACGGCTTCCGGCTGCGGGCCGGGGACGGGTGGAAGCGCCGCGTATCGACGCCGTTGTAAATCCGGGTGATGCGCTCCTTCTTTACTCCGAGGTGGCGCTGGAGGCAGGCGGCGATGTCGTCGCTTACGGCGATGTAATGGTCGATGATCCGGTCGGTCAGCCGCCGTACCAACCGCCGCCGGCGGGGTTCCCGGGCCCAATCGTCCCGATCCCGGCCGTGCTCGCCGTGTACCCGCGCCTTCACTCCCGCCGCCGCGGCGACCCACAGCGAATCCAGGGCGGCGAAAGTCCGGGTGTGCATGATCCGCGGCCGCAGCCGGCGCAAGAGCGCCCATAGCCGGCGATAGTAACCGGGATCGTGCCCTGGCCGCTTTCCCAGCGCGAACACGGGCGTTTCGGGACGCCGGATCTCGTGGCGGAAGTCGTCGAACTCAGTGATGCAGATCACCGCGTGGCGGTAGTGGTCGGACGGCATCGAGTTGATCAGATTGACCAATCCGTTCTCCAGACCGCCCCGCGTGAGGTGATAGATGAGGTGAGCCACCAAAGGTGGCGCTCCACCGGCCGGCTCCTTTTGGATTTCCTCCCGATGAGGCATGGAACAGATGCCTGCCCGGACCAGCGGCCGCCGGCGGCCCATGTATCCCCGCTCTCGGCGTTCCCGGCCGCTTTCCCGGAGCCGCCGTCCCCTTCCCCTTCATTACAGCACAGCGACTCCGGAGATCCCCGCGGCATTGGAGACCCGGTGCTACACTGGCAGCAACGGCCGAGCCCGCCCGGGTCGGCTGCAGATTCGTTCTATGTGCGGCATCGCCGGATATCTGAGGAGGGAAAAGCCCGCCGCTCACACTGAGATCGCACTGATGTGCCGGCAGATGGTCCACCGCGGACCTGACGACGAAGGTATCCACACCGACGGAACCTGCGGCATCGGGATGCGGCGTCTGAGCATCATCGACCTCCAGACCGGCCATCAGCCCGTCGCCAACGAGCAGGGCGACGTCTGGGTGGTCTTCAACGGTGAGATCTACAACTACCGGGAGCTGCGGGAACGGCTCGCCGCCCGCGGCCACCGGTTTCGGACCCGCAGCGATACGGAAGTCATCGTCCACCTTTACGAAGATCATGGCGCGGACTGCTTCGAGCATCTCGACGGGATGTTCGCCATCGCCATCTGGGATGCGCGGCGGCGGCAACTGGCGCTGGCCCGGGACCGCTTCGGCAAAAAGCCGCTCTACTACGGCGTCTTCCCGGACGGGTTGTACTTCGCCAGTGAACTCTCTTGCTTCCGGCCCCTCCGCCTGCCGTTGAGCCTGGATCGGACGGCCCTTCGGCTCTATCTGCACTTCGGATACATACCCGATCCTTACTCGGCTTTCCGTGAGCTGCGGAAATTGCCGCCCGCAACCTGGCTTCTCTGCGACCGCGAAGGCCGGACGCGCCAGGGGCGTTATTGGGATCTGCCGCCGCCGGTGCTCGAACCCGACGGTCGCCTCCGGGAGGAGGCCGTCTGCGAGGATCTGCGGGAGAAGTTCGACCAGGCCGTCCGGCGCCGCCTCGTGGCTGATGTCCCGCTCGGGGCGCTACTCAGCGGTGGGCTGGACTCGAGCTCGGTGGTCGCTTCGATGGCCCGGCAGACCGAGGAGCCGGTCCACACTTTTTCGGTCGGCTTCTACGAGCGGGAGTTCTCCGAACTCGGGCTGGCCCGCCTCGTGGCCCGCAAGTACGGGACGAACCACCGGGAGGTCGTCCTCGAGGCCGACTCCGTGAACCTCGTGCCGCTCCTCGTCAAGCACTTTGGGGAACCATTCGCCGACAGTTCGGCGATTCCCACCTGGATGGTTTCCGAGTTCGCATCACAGCACGTCAAGGTGGTGCTTACCGGCGACGGGGGCGACGAGCTGTTTGGCGGCTACCGGTCCTTGCAACGCGTGCTGAGGCTGGCCTGGCTCGACCGCGTTCCGCGCGCGCTCCGCCGTGCGGCCGGGCGCCTCGCAGACACGCTCCCTTACGCCGCCTACGGCAAGAACCTCTTGCATCTTTGCAGCCGCGCCAACGGGCTCCAACGCTATTTCGAGGACACCATCCTGCTGCACTACGTCAAGGAGAACCTCATCCCGGCCGACTGGCGGTTGCCGGCAGACCCGGAGGCGCTCGAAGGGCTGCTCCCGGACGGTTTTCTGCCGGGGTTGGCCGAACCGCTCCTGGCCGCCTGCTATTTCGAAGCCAAAGTGCAACTCAGCGGCGACATGCTCACCAAGGTGGACCGGATGTCCATGGCTCACTCGCTGGAAGTGCGGTGTCCGATGCTCGACCACCGGCTCGCCGAGTTCGCCATGTCGATCCCGATGCGGTGGAAGATCAAACCCGGCGCAGGCAAGCTGATCGTCCGCAAGGCGCTCGGCGACCGGCTTCCGGACGAACTGTTGCAGGCGCCGAAGAAGGGTTTCAGTGTCCCTTTGGCCCAGTGGTTCCGCGGACCGCTGCGCGAAATGCTGTGGGATTTGCTTACGAGCCGGCGGTTTGCTGAGAGGGGAATTGTGAGGCCGGACTTTCTCCGGCGGCTGCTGGCCGAGCACCAATCGGGCCGCCGCGATCACCGGGTCGTGTTCTGGGCGCTACTGGTGCTCGAGTTGTGGTTCCGCGAGATGGAAGACCGGGGAAGTGAAGCCGGCTGTGGACCCGCTCCCGCCGGGATCGCTGTCACCGGGGCTGGTGCGGATTCACCCGAAGCGCCGTCTTGAGACGGGTGGCGATTCCCGTGGTGGGCAATCGGGGACTCCCGGCCTTGGACAGGCGCGCGGCATGCACGATTTGTCTCGCGGCTTGGAGGCGGCTGGCGAGACCCACCGGCGCCAGAGCCTGAGTGGAAGCCGGCGCAGCCTGCTCGGAGGCGGTTTCGGTGGCCAGCTCCTCGGCAACTGCCTTCGAGAAGCGGTACCAGGCTACCGTCGAAAGCAGCAGGACATAGGAAAGCTCCATCCGGTGGAACGAATGGAAGGTGGCGTCAATGGCGAACGCCATCAGCCCGGCCTGGAGCATATAGGGCAGCGGGAGCAGATCCGGCCTCAGGCGCCGGATGCTGCGGACTGAGAGGCTCAGCCACGCTATCTGGCCGAACACGAGAATGAGATAGAAGACGCCGGCAAAGGTGCCCGAGTCGGCAAAGACCTGCAGCCAACTGTTGTGAGCGTTGTGAATGATCTGGCGCCCGGCGTAATTGGAGGCGAGAGCAATGAAGTTCCGGCCTCCGAAACCGACACCGAGGACGGGGTGATCCTTCCACATCTCAATGGCGATCCGCGCCAGGGTAAGGCGGCTCATGGCCGACGCCTCGGCCGCAGAACTCGTTACTCGGGCCAGCACCTGGTCCTGCACCAAGTAGATGCCGGGGCCCATCCCGAGCAGAATCAGGAGGACCACGGCGACTTTTTGCCGCGAGCGGAGCATGATGTAGCCGACCGACGCCATCAGGGACAGCGCCGCCCCCCGGGAAGTCGTCATCACCGCCGCCATGCCCGAGAGAAACGACATGGCGACGAAGCCCAGCTTGAAATAGTGCTGGCGCATCGCCGACGCCGTGTACCAGCACAGCGGGGTGGCGATGGCGAAAGCGAGGCCGAGGGTGTTGTTGTCATACTGCCGGCTGTAGCCGGTAAGGAAGGTCGCCCCACCGTGGATCAGACTCCAGGCGCCGAACTTGGCTCCGACGAACCCCATCGCCCCGGCGACCACCGCCAGGAAGACTTTTAGTTCCTCCACCGTCTCGATCGCCAGCGGAATCAGCAGCGCCATCAGCGCCAGGCGCAAGAAAGCGCCGAAGCGGTCCGGCGAGAGCATGGGACCCACGGTGAAGAAACCGGACAGGATCACCGGAACCATGTAGGCCACGAAAACCCACAGCCACGGATTCCGCAACTTGGAAAGAAAGTTCGAAAGGACCCGTGGCAGGGTGGTCACCAGAACAACGGCGCCAAGGACTTTCGCAACCGGATATTTCCCCTCACTCCAGGCCAGGGCGTCCGGCCGCATCACCGAGAACCAGAACCAGCCGCACAACCCCCAGAAGGGCTTGGCAAAAGACACCACCACCAGACCCACGGAAATGGCGATCAGCAGTAATTCTCGTAGCGGCATCCTTTTCCGGACCGCTCCTCCACACTCCAGCACCTGTGGACGGGACCCGTTCCCCCTCGAGCGGGGCGAAGCCCCGCATCCGGCAGCCCGGCCCCGTAGCCGGCGAAAGCCAGAGGATTTTTCCTCAGTCTGCCATAGGTGTTTGCCCGGCGCAATTGGAGGGGGGCCAGCGGCGGCGGACTGGAAGTACCAGCGCCGGAAGGCCTTGGAGGTGGGGGAATTACGATCCCCCGGTACCTGGCCGCGGGGGTTCTCCGCCGAGTGCGCTCGGCGATCGACTTCTCAGGTTTCGAACAGCAGCTGCTCTTAGAGCGGCCGACAGCGAAATTTAGCGAAATGAAGCGAATTCGCCTTGTGTTGCGCTCAGAGGCAGGTTAATCTTGCAGGTGATCATTGGTTTGTCACTCCTTTCTCCTGCGGCCGGATCGGTTCCGTTGCCGGCCACAGGCCAAGAGAGGGTGCGCGGGCCCGGGCGCGGCCGCGGGAACATGAGACGAAATCGTGCTGCCGCCTCTCGCGGCTGCTCCCGGGCTGTTTTGACCGGGGGCGACGGAATTTGCCGGTACTCGTAGTGTCCAGGCCGGGGCGTCGAGACCCGGCCGCCGGGCCGCCAGCGCCCGCCTCCGGAGCCGCCTGACGGAACCGCCGTAGTCCCCGGCCGGGGACCCGATCGCAGCCTGAAGCGTCTTATAGTATGCTGTAGATGTAGCATCTCAAACAGCACACGGAGGTCTCTTTTCATGACGGCAGTGGCCCGCAAGCTGGCTGTCGCGGCTGGCTTTACGATCCTTTACTTTTTTGTGTTCGCCGCTGCGGCGGCGGCGCAAACGTCCGCCATCGAGGGCGAGGTGATCGGCGAGGACGGCCAGCCGGTCAAAGGCGCACTGATCCTCATCGAGCGGCAGGATATCCGTGGCACGTACAAGGTCAAGACCAACAAGAAAGGCCACTTCTTCCATGCGGGCCTCCCGCTGGGGATCTACGTGGTGAAGTGCCTGATCAACGATAAGGTGGTTGACCAGGTCCGGGGGGTGCGCACTACCCTTGGCGAGAACACGAAGGTCGATTTCGATCTCCAGGCCCTGGCGCGCAAGCGGCAGGCTCTGCAACAGGCCGCAGCTACCGGACAGCTTACCGAGGAGCAGATGCGGGGGCTGACCCCGGAGCAACGGGAGGCGCTCAAACGGCAGATGGAAGCCCGCGCCAAGGCGATGCGCAAGAACAAGGCGCTCAACGACGCCTACAACGCGGCCATGCAAGCCAAGCAGGCCCGGCAATGGGATGTGGCGATCCAGAACTTCTTGAAAGCGACGGAGATCGATCCGAAGCAGCACGTCGTCTGGGCGCAGCTCGCCGATACCTACGTGAACAAGGCAAACTCTCTGGCCGGCCCGGCGCGGCAGGAGGCCCTCAACAAAGCGATCGAAGCCTACCAGAAGGTACTCGAACTGATGCCTGAAGACGCTGCGTACCACAACAACTTCGGGCTCGTGCTCGCCCGTGCGGGGCGCCTCGACGAAGCTCAGGCCGAGCTGAAGAAGGCCGCCGAGCTGAACCCGGCTGATGCCGGCAAATACTACTACAACCTGGGCGCCGTTCTCGTGAACACCGGCAAGCAGGACGAAGCCATGCAGGCCTTCAAGATGGCCATCGACGCCGATCCGACGTACGCCAACGCCTGGTTCCAGTACGGCATGGCCCTGCTGGCGAAGGCCACGATCGGCAAGGACGGGTCCATCATCCCGCCGGAAGGCACGAAGGAGGCTCTGCAGAAATACCTGGAACTGGCCCCGAACGGGCCCTTCGCCGCGTCTGCCCAGGGAGCGCTGCAATCACTACAAGGCAAAGTCCAGACCGAGTACACCAATCCGGAAGCGCAAAAGAAGAAGCGCCGCAAGAAGAAGTGAGCCGCGCCGCTGGTGGGGTGAGAAGCACTGGTTGATCCGGTGATGCAGTTCCGAATGAGGAGTGGGCGCCCCCGGGGGCGCCCTTTTGCTTGCTTATGCTCCGGTTTCTGCTCGGTCTGATCCTTGCGATCTTCCTGATCACCCTCATTCGGGCGGTCGTCGGATTCGTGGGCAGGGCGGTGGCACAACTCTTCGAGCCGGAATCCGGCCGTTCCCGCCCGCGCACGCCTTCTGGGGGGGAACTGGTCCAGGATCCGGTGTGCGGCATTTACGTCTCGAACCGGACGAGCGTGCGCAAGACGGTAAAAGGCAAGACCTACTACTTCTGCTCGGAAGCCTGCCGGGACAAGTTCCACGGCTGACGCTGCTGCGGCCCTCAGACCCGCCAGCAGATCAACTTGGGCTCGGTCATCTCCTCGATGGCGTACTTGGGCCCTTCCCGGCCCGTTCCGCTCATCTTCACGCCGCCGTACGGCATCTGGTCCACGCGGAACTGCGGGACGTCGTTGATCATCACGCCGCCGACTTCAATCTCGCGGGCGGCCCGGAATGCCTTCTCCAGATCCCGGGTATAGATGCCCGCCTGGAGTCCGTAGTCGGAGGCGTTGGTGAGCCGGATCGCCTCTTCGAGGGTCTCGTAGGCCTTCACCGCCACCACCGGCCCGAACGCTTCCCGGCAGGAGATCTTGACTCCGGGAGGCACGTCGACGAGGACCGCCGGCGTAACCGTCGCGTAGCGCCGCTCGCCGCCGCAGAGCAGTTTGGCGCCCGCCGCCACGGCCTCCTCGATCCATTCGACGATCCGTTTCGCATCGGCTTCCGTGATCAAGGAGCTGACCTCGGTCTTCGGATCGTGGGGATGTCCGATGACCAGCTTCCCGGTCGCGGCCACGAAACGCTCGACGAACTCGTCCCGGATGGCTCGGTGCACGTAGATCCGCTGGACCGAGATGCAAACCTGCCCCGAGTGGGCAAAGCTCCCGATTACACACCGCGGCACGGCGGCGTCCAGATCGGCATCCGGCTCGAGGATCACCGCCGAGTTGTTGCCCAGCTCGAGCGTCACCCGCTTCATCCCGGCTTCCCGTTTGATGCCGATCCCCACCTCGGCGCTGCCCGTGAAGGTGATCATCGCCACTTCGGGATGCCGGACGATCTGCCGGCCAATCGCTCCGCCGGGCCCGGTCACCACGTTCAGCGCCCCGTCGGGCAAGCCGCTCTCCTGAAAGATCGCCGCCATCTTCAGAGCCGTGATCGGAGTCGTCGAGGCGGGCTTGTGCACCACCGTGTTGCCGGCGGCCACCGCCGGGCCGATCTTGTGCATGGCCAGGTTCAGCGGGAAGTTGAACGGCGTGATCGCCGCCACCACCCCGACCGGCTCGCGCACCGTGATCGCCATCCGGCCCTTGCCGGGCGGTGAAGCCTCCATCGGCACCACCTCGCCGGCGAGACGGTGGGCTTCTTCGGCCGAGAAGGTCAGCGTCGAGATCGCCCGCTCCACCTCGATGCGGGCCTCGCGCAGCGGCTTGCCGCTCTCCGAGCTGATGGTCAGCGCCATGTCTTCGCGGCGGCCGGCGAGCAGCGACGCCGCCGTCTGCAGGATTGCCGCCCGCTCGGCCGGCGTCATCCGCCGCATGATGTTGCGCATGCCGGCGGCAGCCTTTACTGCGGCGTCCACTTCCGCTTCACCGGCGGCGAAGACGTGGCCGATCTCGGAACCGTCGTAGGGAAGCCGCACGGCCATCCGCGTCCCGGTTCTCACCGGCCGGCCGCCGATCAGCATCGGGTATTCCATGTCCTTCATGATAGGAAACGGCAGCCGGCCCCTGCCCGGAACATACGCATGCTGTCCCCGGGGCTACCCGGCGCCGGACTCCCTCCACCGCCCGGTGGATTCCCGCTACGCCGAGCCGCCGCCGGGCGCAGATTCACTCATGGGATGCAGTTCCTCGAAAGGCTCCCGCCGGTGAAGAGAGACATAGGCCACCAGCATCACCACCATGGCGAGCCCGATCAGCGCCAGGAACGCGGTGAGACGCCCGACGAGGCGGATCGAGGCGAAGGCGTCCCGGGCGCCCTGCGAGACCAGCACCACCCAACTCAGATTCCGGTAGTCCTCCTTCAGCCCGGTGTCGGCGAACCCGATCAGGCGCTGGCCCAGCTCCGGCACTGAAGTGACGAGGTAGCCGGTCTGCCGCCCTCCGATCGTCCGCAAGCTGTCCTGAACGGCCAGGAACTCCGGGGAGGTCATCTTGGTGGCCAGGCTCGCATCGGGCGCTGCGATCACCGTCCCGTCATCTTTCACCAGGCTCACCTGGAGGTTGAGTGGGGGATGGGGCTGGTTGACGAAGGCGAAGAGGCTCGATACGTCCACCAGGGCATCCACCGTGCCGATGAATCTGTTGGTTCCGGCTTCGAGAATCGGGACGCCGACGCCGATGTAGCTGGATCTCGTCACGTCGTCGTAGAGGACATCGGTGATGTTCACGGCGCCCCGCCCTTCGGCATAGATCGCCTGCCAGTAGTCCTCGTCAGCCTGGAAGTAGTCGAGCGTCTTGTGAGTCGCCGCCACCGTCGCTCCCCGGGCGTCAGTCACGGTGATGCGGAGGATGCGTGGATCCAACTCCTGGCAACGCCGAAGCCAGACCGAAGCCGGCGACGAGAGGATCCGCTCGACGACCGGCCCGGCCTCTGGTCCATTCCAACCCTCTTCGATGCGCTGGATGCGGCCGGCGAATACCTTGTCGGACGCGCCGCGATAGCTCCGGTTCGCCTCGTTGACGGCCCGAATCACCACCGGAGCCGTAGCGATACCCCCTACTTGAATGACACGTTCGTGGATGAAGTCCGAGATCTCATTCGCCGTGGATTCGGCAAAGATCTTGAAATGGGTTCCGATGGTCCGCTGGAGTTCCTTGTCGCTCTTGGTGATGGCATAGAGCGCCACGACGCAGATCGGCGCCACCGTCACCAGAAGCCCGATCAGCAAGCGCCGGAAGGAGATCCGGAGTTCGAAGCTTTGCGTGGGCATGGGTGCCTCCCCGGGGATGTGTACAGAGAAACGTCAGGCCAACCGGCCGGCGGCGAAGCGTGTCAGCAGGGCCACCTGGGCCGGCGGGGTGGGCGTGCATGATCGCCTCCGCCCCCAGAATACGGGAAGATTCTGCAAGCGGCGGAACTTTTTCCGGCGAAGGACCCTACCCGGCCGCCTTGAGCAGCCGCGCCGGCAGCGTCACCACGGCCCAGAGAAGATCCAGCGCCGCCCCCACGGCGATACCCAGCAAACGGAAAGGCAGCAGGAGGAGCCAGACGATCGGGTAGGCGACGAGCGCCAGTAGCGCCAACGGCCAACACAGCACGAAAAGGATGCACCAGAGCAGAAACGTCAGCATTTCGCTGTCTTCCTTACAATCGTGTACGAAGCCGGCAAACTTAGCGTTCCGGAGATCTCTTCAACACCGGGCTCACCGCCGCTCTTGCCCGCCGGTTGACGTTCCATCCGCCGAGGCTGGCTCTTCTGGTAACCTGTAAGAGAATCCGGCAAGGCGACAGAGCGCCGCGCTGTGCGCGGTGGTCGTAGGCATTCCTTCTGGTAACCTGTAAGAGAATCCGGCAACGCGACAGAGCGGTTTCTTGCCGGCCGAGGATTGAGCATATGTCTGATGACAACTCGCTGGGCCACGAAGCCCCGACGACGGAAGCGTACCCAGCCGCGCGAGTCAAGATCGAGCCGATCGTACGTCGGGATTTGACGATCGAAACGCTTTCCCGGCTCGCCAAGCTCATTGGCGGACTGAAACCAGGCGCTCGCTTGCCTACCGAGCGGGAGCTTTGCCAGATGTTGGGGGTCGGCCGCTCGACGCTTCGCGAGGTGATCCGGACACTGGACTTTCTCGGCGTGGTCCAGGTCCGGCAAGGATCCGGAACTTACGTGGCGGGCGCCGACGACGGCGGAGTCGAGAAGCTGCTCGCGGTTGGCCTCGCTTTAGAGCGCTGCTCGGTGGGCGAGATCGTTGAGGTGCGGCGGATCCTGGAGGAGCAAGCGGCCAGGCTGGCGGCGTTGCACCGTACCGAAGGGGAACTGGCGCACATGGAGGAGGTTGTGGCGCGCATGAAGGCTTCCGCCCGCGAGCCGGCTCAGGCCGCTTCTTTGGACCTGGAGTTCCATATTCTGGTGGCGCGGGCCAGTCACAACGGGGTTCTCGCCCACTTGCTGGCGGGCTTCCGGCCGCTGCTGGAGCTCTGGATTCAGCGGGCCGTCCGCCAGCCCGAAGTCATCGAGGAAATCGTCACCGAGCATGCCGCTGTGCTCCGGGCTATCGCGGATCAGAATCCCGACGCCGCCCGGGCCCGGATGTTCCTTCATTTGACGGAGGCGGCGGCGCGATTGTACCAGACGCTGGGCAAAGACCACTCCACAGCCAGCTACCTGCCTGCATTGCTGGGTTCCAGCCCGGGACCCGACGGATCCACCTGAGACGCCCATAGTGGCGGGTTGACAGAAAAGCGAACCGCCCGTATACTCGAATGAACAGACAACTGATGTATTATGTCTTTCCTGACCGATTTCGCCATCAGGAGTCCAATCCCTTCAGGAGTCTAGATCATGCTTGTCCCATTGCGTTTCTGCCTCCTCCTCGCTGGGGCCGCCACCGCTTCTGTGGCCTTCGCCCAGAGCTCGACCGCTTCGCTTCGAGGCGTCGTCACGGATCCGACCGGCGCCGTCGTCCCCGGCGCTACTGTGACGCTCACCGACGTCGAGCGCAACCTCGAATACTCCACGAGGACCGACGAAGCAGGCCGGTACACGCTCACCCGTTTGCTGCCTAGTACCTATGATCTCGCCGTCGAGGCGCCGGGTTTCGAGAAATACGTATACAGCGGCTTCGACTTGAAAGTCGCCCAACAGGCCACCATCGACATGGAGCTGACCGTCGGCATGCCCACAACCACGGTCGAAGTCACCGGGGCGCCGCCGCTCCTCGATATGACTTCGGCTGAACTCGGGCAAGCGGTCGAGAACACTTACGTCCTCTCGATTCCTCTGATCAATCGGGAGTTCATGCGGCTAGTCTTTCTCGCCCCCGGCGTCACGCCGGTGGACAACGACCCCGGTTTGGGCAACATGAGCAATCCCACGCGTTTCGTGAGCAACGGCGTGCGCGCGGGCACCTCGGACGTCTTCATCGATGGCGGTCTCGTGAGCTCGGTGGAGCAAAACAACGCCGGCGGGAAATTCCTCGAGATGAAGCCGAACGTCGAAGCGATCCAGGAGTTCAAGGTCCAGACCAATTTCTTCAGCGCCGAGTACGGCAATACCGGGGGCACCGTTGTCAATCTGGTGAGCAAGAGCGGCGCGAACGAATTCCACGGCTCGCTCTATGAGTTCCACCGGCGCGGCGAGTTGACGGCGAACAGCTTCTTCGCCAAGCGCGCGGGCAGTTCGAGCGTGCCCAACTACACCTACAACAAGTTCGGCGGCACCATCGGAGGGCCGGTGACCTTGCCGAAGATCTACAACGGCAAGAATCGTACCTTCTTTTTCGTAGACGTCGACATCGACGAGACGAGCAGCGCCCAGCGCGCCTTCCGGACGGTACCGACGCTGCTGGAGCGGGCCGGCGACTTTTCGGAAACGCGGGACAAGAAGGGCCGCCTCTATGTCATCTACAATCCGTTCGACACCTTTACCGCTCCTGACGGTTCCGTGCGGCGCAGGCCCTTCCCTGGCAACGTCATCCCCGGCTCGATGCACGACCCGGTGGCCGTGAACCTGCTCAAGTACTACCCCGAACCGAATTCCGAAGGCCAGCCTTTCACCCACGCCAGGAACCTCTTTGCGGAAGGGACGAAAAACGCGGAGAACTACCAGACGTCGGTCCGGCTCGACCACGCGCTTTCGGACCGCCAGCGGCTCTACGGCCGTTACGGATGGAACCGTTCGGGCCCAGGGAAGCCCTTCCGCGCCTATGGGGATTCTCCCGCCGACAAAGCTTTGAGTTGGCTTTCCTACACCAACGTCGCCTCCGTAGAGTACACGTTCACCCAGAACCCGACGACGGTCTGGAGCGCCCGCTACAACCTCAGCCGCCAAACCGTGGACAATGTGACCGTAAGCGATGGATTCGATCCAACGACCCTGGGGCTTCCGCCGATCGTGCTGACCGCGGGAGTGAAGCGCTTTCCGACGGTTTCCATCCAAGGCTACAGCGGCCTGGGGCCAAAACCAAACGCCGGCCGGCGGCGCCGCACGACCACCCACAGCACGGCCTACAGCGTCACCAAGATCATCGGCGGACACTCCCTCAAGGCCGGCGGCGAATCCCGTTCTTATTTGATCAATGCCGCGAGCCCTTACGCGCCGGTAGGCCGGTTCGCCTTCAACCGGCGGGAAACGAGTCAGAGCCCCTTCGTTTCCAAGTCTGCGCAGGGCAACGCGGTGGCCTCCATGCTGCTTGGCTGGGGCCGTTCGGGCACTTACGGCATCAACGAGCACCCGGCCTCGGCCTCCCAATACCACGGCTGGTACGTTCAGGACAATTGGAAAGTCACCCGCAGGCTGACGCTCAATCTGGGCCTGCGTTACGATTTCGAGCTTCCGCGAACCGAACGCTACGATCGTTACACCTGGTTCGACTTCGACATGCGCTCACCGATCGACGAGGAGGTGCCGGAGTTGGATCTAAGCGGCGGGCTGCGTTTCACCAGCCGCGAGGTCCGGAGCCCGTTCGACAAGGATCTGAACAATATCCAGCCGCGCTTCGGCTTCGCCTACGCTGTCACCGGCAAGATGACGGTCCGTGGCGGCTACGGTCTCTACTACACGGTGAGTAAGACTCTTCCGCTGACGGAGCTCGGTCCGCCCTTCGCTGTTCGCACTCCTGTTCTGTGGAGCCTCGACGGCGGCGTGAGCCGGTACGCTTCCCTCAGCAACCCCTGGCCTGACGGGCTGATCTTTCCGAGCGGGAAGTCCCAAGGCGCGGCCACCTTCCTCGGCCAGAAGCTGAACACCCAATCCCGGCCGAACCGGAACCCCCAGATCCAGCAGTGGGCCTTCTCCATTCAGCGGGCTCTGCCTTCCACCTCACTCTTAGAGATCAACTACACCGGAACGAAGGGAACGTACCTCTATTTCCCTGACCTCGAAAACGTGAACCGCCTGCACCCGGTCTACTGGGACTTGGGACGTCCCGAGTTGAACAAGAAGGTTCCCAATCCCTTTCACGGAGTCATCACCGATCCCACGTCGCCCTTGAGCCGGCCGACGGTCGTGTTCCATCAACTGCTCCGGCCCTACCCGCAGTACACGGGCCTCACCGTATCGACTCCCACAATCGCGAACTCCATCTACCACGCCCTGCAGGTAAAGTTCGAAAAGCGAATGTCGCACGGCATCAGCGCCATCGCCCACTACACTTGGGCGAAGATGATCGACGACGCCTCCAACAGCGGTTACGACTTTTTCGGAGGCGACTCTGCCGTTCAGAACTTCTGGAACCTTCGCCTGGAAAGGTCTCTGTCGGTGACCGACGTCAGGCACCGTGCCGTGGTGAGCTTCGTCTGGGAACTGCCCTTCGGCCGCGGGCGCGCCTTCGGAAGCAACTGGAACCGGTTTCTCGACGCCGTGGCCGGCGGTTGGCGCGCCAGCGGAGTGATGACGTTCCAGAGCGGCTTCCCGGTGGTGATCCGGCTGGCGCGGTCGAACCTGCTGGAGGGCCGGCAGCGTCCTCATTTGATCGGCGATCCGGCAGTGGCCGGCTCGGTGCGGGACAAGCTCGACAACTACTTCAACGAAGCCGCCTTCGCCGAGCCGGAGCCCGATACGTATGGATCGGCGCCCCGCACTCTAGGCTATCGGAACCCCCGGATCATCAACTCCGACCTCACTGTCTCCAAGGAGTTCCGGTTTCTGGAGCGTCACCGAATCGAATTGCGGCTGGAGGCGTTCAACGCTTTCAACGGTGTGGTCTTCGACAAGCCGGATGCTCGCTATGGCTCCAACACGTTTGGACAAATCAGCAGCTACGCGCGCGGCTTCGGCCCACGCCAGTTGCAGTTCGGTATCCGGTACCAGTTCTGAGACGCTGTGGCCTCTTCGGCGGGGGCGGTTTCCGGTTCACGCCCCCGCCGGCCGGCCGCGGCGGGTCGATGGGGCCCACAAGGAGCCGGGTAGTCCGGTTGACGAACCGCGGAGAGCTCATCGATCCTACATGTCAGAAACCTAGCCGAGAAAGGAATCCGCCGGCAATGAAAGCGCGTTACGGAACAAATGTGCACACGGCAAGCGCTCGCCAGCTCCTACTGATCGCAGCGCTGATCGCTCTGCCGACGTTTGCCATCGGGCAGACCGCGGCCGGCCGCTTTACCGCCACCGGCCCGCTGGACGACCCGAACGCCCTCCCGGGCCAGATCATCGTCGCCGGCTCCAATCCGGGATACCTGAAATACAACGGTGGCGGTCCTGCATTCCTCGCCGGCCCCGACGACCCGGAAACATTCTTCTTCCGCGGAAAGTTGAACCCGGATGGAACCCGTTCCGGAGACCAGGACGAGATTCTGCGGTTTCTGGCCGACGCGCGCCCCAGCGCCTTCCACGTCCAGATGTTCCGCATGCGCCGCTGCAACATCAAGGACGAAGGCGACGACACGCACAACCCCTTCATCGACCATGATCCTTCCAAGGGCCTCAACCAGGCCGTGCTGGACCAATGGGACCGTTGGCTCGGCGAGCTGGAGAAGATCGGCGTCGTCGTCCATCTGGAGTTCTACAACGACGCTACCGACGTGGAGATGATGGGCTGGAAGCTCGACGAACAGGGCAATCTGCACCCCGACGAACACCGCTTCATCACCGGGATCGTCAAACGCTTCCAGCATCGCAAGAACATCGTCTGGGGCATCGAAGAGAGTTCCAACAAGCTGCCGCCGGAGCGTGTCCCCCACTTCAAAAAGATCGCCCAAGTGATCGCCGAAACCGACCCCCACCACCACCCGATCGTCCAGAGCTTTGTTGTCCCCAACGATCCGGACTACGATTTCCCGGAAGGCGGCGTGCTGTCGGACCCGTACCGAGGAGACCCGCACATCCGGGTGGTCACGTGGCTTCACCTCATCCCCCACGGCGACGACCTGAAGATGCAGTATCACGAGTATTCCTACTGGGCAAAGCGCGATTCGCCGTATTTCATCGTCATGAAGAACGAGACGTTCTTTCGCCCTTACTTGCGAACGGCGCCGCTGGGCCGGCGTTACACCTGGACGGCGGCAATGGCCGGTTTGCACTGTCTCGAAGCCCAACACAAGGCCAACCAGTGGCGCAGGTTCGGCGACCGGATTCGCGAAGACGGCTACCTGGCGCGGTTCATGGAGCAGACCGACTTCTACCGTATGAAACCGCGGGCCGATCTGGCCGCCGGCTCCACCAGATTCGTGCTGGCCGATCCCGGGCGTTCCTACATCGCGTACACGTACAGCTACTCCGGCCCCATGGGTATCAAAGGCCTGCCGGGCGGCCGTTACGACCTGCTGTGGGTGGACACCGTCAACGGCCGGATGGAGCGGAGGGAAAACGTCGATCTGCCTCCGGGCAAGCCCTCGTTGGTGAAACCAGACGGATTCAGCGACGAGGTCGCCGTCTACCTGGAACGCCGATGAGCCACCCTACGCTGCCGGCCTCGGGGCGAGCATCTGCCCTCGCCTTGGCCCTCATACTGAGCGCCGTTGGACTGCCAGCCCACTCAGGACCGTGGGACGGAACAGCATTCCACGGCCGGATCGCTTGGAGCGCCGACGGCAACCACAACGACGAAGACGATTGGGGCGCCTCCCCGATGGCGTTGGCCATTTTCGCCGCCTTTGGCGTGCAGGAGCGGCTGGTCCACTTCGATTACAACAACATCCTCACGGCGACCAACCCGGCGTGGGAGAAGGAACATGAGACCAGCGTGCTCGGGGCGGTCGAGCGTTTCGGCTTCGACCGTTCCCGATTCTACAACTGCCGGCGCAACCTGGACGCGGCGATCGCCAGCCTCGTCCGGGCCGTCAACGAGTCGTCTCCGGACAACCCCCTTTACCTCGTGCTCGCCGGCCCCATGCAGGCGCCCTACCTGGCGCTCAGCAAAGCGGAGCGAGGAAAGCTCCGCTACGTCTACTGCATTTCTCATAGCCGCTGGAATGAGGGCTTTGCCCGGGCATACCGCTTCACCCACAACAAGCGTGATCTGATCGCGCTCGGTGTACATTGGGTGCAGATCCGCGATCAGAATCAGTTCCTGCGTACAAGCCCGTGGGGACGCCGGGCGCGGCCGGAGGAATGGGCTCCGTGGCACTGGCTGCGCGACGCTCAGGACGACAACCTGCGTTTCCTTTGGCGCCGTTTGCGCGCCGTGACCCGGGCCGACTGCTCGGACGCCGGCATGGCGTATTTCCTGATGACCGGCGATGAAGAGGCCCGCATAGCAAAAGTTCGCTCGCTGCTGGCGGACCATGTTCTGCCTGCTCCCTCGGCCCCCCGTGCTCGAGTCAGGATCGAGGCTGAGAACTTCGCTGTGCTGGAGGGAGCCCGGCTCGACCAGGACGATCCGACCGCCTCTCACCGGCTGCATGTCGGCTTTATCGCTCCCGCCGGGCGGATTCTGACCATCTTCGACGAGCCTTACACTGCCAAACGCGCCCTTTACGATGTGCACGTGCGCTTCGCCGCCACCGGGGACGGTTGCCGTTTCTCACTGGCGGTGGCCGGCCAGGGCGCCGGCGGCTGGACCGGTGCTTCGGGAGCCCGCTGGCGCGTACACGCTGTCGAAAGAGTCACCATCGCGGACAAGGATCGGATTCAGGTCGCAGTGCACTGCCCGGAGGGGGGCCGGGCACGGCTCGACTATGTGGAGTTGCACCTCCGGCAGAGGGGAGACTGGGAGCCGTGACCCGGAGGACGTTACTGAGACTGCTGGCGTCGCCGAACGCCTTTCCACTGGAGAGCCCCCGCCTGCGCGTCGCTGTCGTGCAGATGAGTCTGGCCCCGTCCTTGGAGCAGAACCGGGACCGGATCCTCGACTGGATCGCAAAGGCGGCCGAACGCAAGGCTCGCGTGGTTGTGTTCCCGGAAGGCGCCCTGAGCAGCCGCCCCGGCGACCGCACCCAGGACGTGCCGGCTGCGGCGCGTGCCATCAGCCGGGCAGCCCGCAAGCATCGGGTCTATGTCTTGTACGGCGGGTGGACCTGGTCGGAGTCCGCCGGCCGCTTCACCAACTGGATGAAGGTTCTCTCTCCGGAAGGGCGCCAGCTGCTGCACTACGACAAGATCTGGGAGCTCCACGACGTTCCCTTGCCGGGCCTTTTCGAACTCGACGGCGTGCCCGCCGCCGCCATCATCTGCGCGGACCGCTGGCTCCGCGGCGCCGAAGAGCTCCCCATCCAGGCCGGAGCCCGCATCAGCTTCGAGCTCTCCAACAACTACGCTGAGGAGTGGCTGCCGGAGATTCCTTGGCACTGGTACGTCCCGAGGGCCCTTCGCAACGGCGTCTTCGTCGTTTTCGCCAACACCGCCAACGCAGCCGCGGGTAAGCCGGAACCGGGCACGGGGCTGACTCCGCGCCATGGCCACAGCGTCGTGATCGCGCCGGACGGCGCCGTCGTAGCGGCGGCCCGCGACGACTCGCCGGCGTTGATCGTCGCCGATATCGATGTGAGTATGGCCACCCGGGCGGAGGCCCTGGCGCGGCGCCGGCACCCTGCTTTGTCCGGTTTTTGGGAGACCGGGCTTTCCGTCTACGCCGGCAAACGCATCGCTCCGGAGCCCTTCGAACCTCTGGAATGCCCCGAGACCGACCTCACTGTGGCTGTGGCGCAACCCGGACCGGCGGGTGAAATCGGCGAGCTGATCCGTGAGGCGGCCGATAAGGGAGCGGATCTCGTGGCTTTCCCGGTTCTCTCCGGCCCCACGGCCCTGCTCGAAGAGATCTCCCGGAGCGCCTCGCGTCACAAGATCACAGTGGTTTTCGGCCATCGGGACAGAGCCTACGCCATCGGTCCCCAGGGCCAGCTGCTCACCCGGCACCGGCAGCTCACGGCCGGTGGGGCCCGGCTGTCCACGATGCTTTTCCACGTCAAAGGAGTGCCGGCGGCCCTTTCCGCCGGCCGCGACGCGCTGTGGAACGAAATCGCGGAACTCGCTGCCGTTGCGGGCGCCCGCATCCACGTCAATGTGGCTGCCGAACCCGTACCCGACGAGAAGGCGCTCTTGCGGCGCCGTCGGATTGCGACGGCTCTGGCTTCCTTCCGAACCCTGACCCTGATGGCCAACCGTACTCACAGCGCCATCTGGGGGGATCTCACCGCCCGCGCCGAGATCCGTTCCGTGCTCCGCGGCGTGCCCCGTCCGGACATCGGCCCCGTTCGGATCTACTCGGCTTTCTCCGCCAATCTCATCGCCGAGGCCGGCCGGGGACGGAGCCTGCTCCTGGTTCACCGCCGCATTCCCGGACCGAACCCGCACTACCCGACGCGCGTCCGCCGCTTCCATCCACCATCGGCTCCGTGGTTCGCGCGCACCGCCCTTCAGATGCTTGGAAGACATCCGGCCGCCGCGCGGTGACCGTGGCGTCGGAAACCGCCCGGCTCGGCGAGCCCGCAATTGCAGTGTGGCAGCTCCGGCCGGCTGAGCAGAGTCAGCCGCCGGGCCTGAAGGCCGCCGCCTCGGCTTCGCGCGCATGGTAGGAGCTGCGGACCAGCGGGCCGGACTCCACATGGGCGAAGCCCATCGCCCGCGCCGCGGCGGCGTATTCGGCGAACTCTTCCGGCGTCACATAGCGCGCGACCGGCAGGTGCTCCGGCGACGGCCGCAGATACTGGCCGATGGTGACGATGTCCACGCGGCTGCGGCGCAGATCCCGCAGCACGCCCAGCACCTCGCTCGAGGTCTCGCCGATCCCTACCATCAGCCCGCTCTTGGTCGGCGTCTCCGGGGCCATCTGCTTGGCCCGCGCCAGCAGCTCGAGCGAACGCTCGTACCGGGCGCCGGAACGCACCCTGCGGTAGAGCCTCGGGACCGTCTCGACGTTGTGGTTCAGCACGTCCGGCCGGCCCCCCATCACCGTCTCGAGCGCCTCCCGCGAGCCCTGGAAGTCCGGGATCAGCACCTCCACCCGGCAGCCCGGCGAACGGTCCCGAATGGCCTGGATCGTCCGGGCGAACAGCTCGGCGCCGCCGTCGGGCAGCTCGTCCCGGTTCACGCTCGTCACCACTGCGTAGCGCAGCCCCAGCGCCGCCACCGCCTCGGCCACCCGCCGCGGCTCGTCGTAGTCCACCGCCCCGGGCTTGCCGCTCTGCACGGCGCAGAAGCCGCACCGCCGGGTGCAGACGTTGCCCAGGATCATGAACGTCGCCGTGCGGTGGTTCCAGCACTCGCCGATGTTCGGGCAGGCGGCGCTCTCGCATACGGTGTGCAGGCGCAGCCCGCCTACCAGCTCCTTCAGCTCGCGGTAGTTCTCGCCCACCGGGGCCGGAGCGCGCAGCCAACGCGGCCGCGGGGCGGGCTTTTCCTGGATCGTTACCAGCACTTGCCCTCATTGTAGCCCGCAGGCCATCAGGCGCTCCTCGAGCACCGCCTCCGGGTTCAGGTTCTCCCACTTCAGATCCACCCCCGAGGCCATCTCCAGCGCCCGGCGCGGGATCAGCCCGACGATCTCGCTCGAATGAACTCCTACGCCTTCCCGCTCCGCCTCCCGGGCTACGGCGAGGAAGACTTCGTGCAACGGCGTGGCTTCATAGTCGGTGAGGTTCATCGAGACTTGCGCCAGCCCGCGATGCGGCAGATAGACCCCCATCGCCTGGACATGGGGCAGCCCGCCCGAGGAGGCCCGGATGCGCCGCGCGATCCGCTCGGCCACGGCCACGTCCGGCGTGTCCAGCAGAACGTTGTAGGCGATCATGACCTTCCGCGCCCCGGCCGCCGTCGCTCCGGCCGTTGGGTGCAACCCGGGCCCGCCGATGTCCGGCGCTTTCTCCGGATCCCGCGCCGCCACCCCCCGCAGCGCTTCGAATCCGCCCCGGCGGATCTCCGCCAGCCGCCGCCGCTCCGGCCGCCGCGCCGCCGCCCCGTAGAGGTAGACGGGAATCCGGTGCTCCCGCCAGATGCGCTCGCTCGCCCGCACCGCCAGCCGGGCGCACTCCTCGAGCGAAATGCCGCGCAGCGGCACGAACGGCAGCACGTCGAGGGCTCCGATGCGCGGATGGACGCCCCGGTGCCGGTTCAGGTCGATCAGCTCCGCCGCCTTGCTCGCCAGCCGCACCCCTGCCTCGACGACCGCTTCGGGTGCCCCGGCCAGCGTGAAGACGGTGCGGTTGTGGTCCGGATCCGTGTGCCGGTCGAGCAGCCGCACCCCCTCTACGGAACGGATCGCCGCCGCCAGCTCCTCGATCTTCGCCTCGTCCCGCCCTTCGGAAACGTTCGGGACGCACTCGACCAGCGGGCCGCTCACGGGAACTCCATCCGCGGATAGATGACGCTGCCTGCCTTCATCACCATCGCCACCAGGTTCATCCCGAAATGATACGGGATCTCCCGGTAGTCGGCGGCGTTCAGCATGATCAGGTCCGCCTGCTTTCCTGCCTCCAGGCTGCCCACCCGCTCTCCGCGGCCGATCGCCCAAGCGCCATTGATCGTCGCCGCAGTGAGCGCCTCGGCCGGGTGCATCCCCATCTCAGCGCAGGCCAAAGCGACGATTGCCGGCATGCTGCACGTCGGGCAGGCGTGGCTGCTGAAGCCCGTCGCCAGCGCCACGGCCGCCCCGGCGTCGATCAGCGCCCGCGCCGGGGGATAGGGCCTCTTGCGCAGATGGAACTGGATGCCGGGCGCCAGCACGGCCACCGGCCCTGCGGCCAGCGGTCCGCCGGAGCCGCCGATCTCGGTGATTTCATCGACGCTCACCGCCCCGGCCCGCAGCGCCGTCTCCACCGCCGCGCCGGCGCCGCCTTCGCCAGCCGTGACTTTCGGCGTGAAGCCCAGCTTCCGCGCCCGTTCCAGATACGCCGCCGCATCGTCCGTCGCGAAGCCGTCCTCGCCCACCCGCACGTCCACGATCCGGGCGAGCTTCAGCCGCCGCACTTTCGGTAACGCCGTTTCGGCCAGCCGCCGCAAGTACTCCGCTGGCTCCTCACCCTCCGGCGGCGGGACATTGGCCCCGAAAAAGGATGCGGCCACCTCGAGCGGCCGGCCGTCGAGCGCGTTCACCGCCCGCAGGATCTTCAGTTCCGCTTTCTCATCCAGGCCGAGCCCCGAGGCGGCCCCCACCGTGGTCGTCCCGTGGCGGATGAATTCTCTCGCCGCGCGGCGGCCCAGCATCTCGAGCCGCGGCCGGCTCGCCGCGCGCACCGCCCGCACCGAAGCCGCCAGCCGCGCGGGGGCTCCCGCGGCCACGTCTTCGAGAGAGCGCTCGTACTCCTCGAGCAGCCACGGGCCGCACACCAGGTGGGTCCGAGCGTCCACGAAGCCCGGCAGCACGATGCGCCCGTCGGCGCTGATCTCCAACGCGTCCCGGGCCGCGGCGAGGTTCTCGACCCGGCGGCTGGGCCCCACCTGCTCGATCACGCCGTCGCGGATCAGCAGCGCTCCGTCTTCGATGATGGAGAGTTCCCGCATTGCAGAGCCGCGGCGCGGCCCTGCCGGACCCCGCAACGTCAGCAGTTGCCGGGCCCCGCGGAGCAGAATTCGCTGTGGCATCGGTAAGCCGTGGGGCGGCGATGGGGAACGCGGCTGGCTCCTCCTCGTTCCTCGGCCGCTCCGCCCCCCGGCGCCCAAAACAATATCGGGTTGGAATGTAGCGTAGCAATTCGCCGCGGTTCCAGGCAATTCCGATAGAATCCCCCTGGTGGAGGTTCCCATGAGGAAAGCGCTCTCGATCGTCATCGCCGGCCTGGCCTTGCTGGGAGCCGGCCGCGCCGAACAGAAGAAAGTGCTGGTCTACGGCCTGAGCCCCGAGTGGATCGCCGAGCTCCGCCAGGCCGCCCCCGAAGCGAAGATCGTTCCGGTGGACCGGGACACCGTCATGAAAGAGATCGCCGACGCCGACGCCATCATCGGCAGGATCTCGGCCGAGCTGGTGCGCGCCGGCAAACGTTTGAAATGGGCGCAAGTGCCCAGCGCCGGCGTGGAGCGCTATCTCCATCTGGCGCCGCCGGACCTGCGCGACAGCGACATCGTGCTCACCAATTGCAAGATCATTCAGGGTCCCGAGATCGCCGACCACGCCTTCGCCTTGCTGCTCGCCACCACGCGCCGGCTGCCCCGCTACCTCGCCAACCAGCGCGAGGGGACCTGGCGCCGCGAGACCTCCGGCCTGGTGGAGCTGAACGGCAAGACGGCAGTGGTCATCGGCGTGGGCGGCATCGGCGCCCAGATCGCCGTTCGGGCCAAGGCCTTCGGTATGCGCGTCATCGGCGTGGAGCCCAAGGACCTGCCCTACATGCCGTTCCTCGACCGCGTGGTGAAGCCGGACCGCCTCGATGAAGTTCTTCCCGAGGCCGACGTCGTCTTCATGGCCGCTCCCCACACCCCGGAAACGCACAAGATGATGGGGCCCCGCCAGTTCGAGTTGATGAAACGTAATTCCTACTTCGTCGCCGTCTCCCGCGGTAAGACTTACGACATGGACGCCCTCGTGCGTGCCCTCGACTCCCAGCGCCTGGCGGGCGCCGGCGTGGACGTCACCGACCCGGAACCGCTGCCCGCCGGCCACCCGCTGTGGAAGTTCTCCAACGTGGTGATCACGCCCCACGTGGCAGGCCGCTCCGACCGCGTCGGGAGGCGGCGTCTGGATCTGTATAAGGAGAATCTGCGCCGCTTCGTACGCGGCGAGCCCTTGCTGAACATCGTGGACAAGCAGAAAGGTTACTGAAGCAACACCCCGAAACCCGCTCGTTTGCCGTACTCTCTCCCTGTGCGCGACGGAACCGCCAAAAGACTTGCATTCTTCTCGTGTCGGCGATAGCCTTACTTTGATCAGCGAATTTCAATTCATTGGGAGGATTCGATGGCAAAACTCGACGTCAAGAAAGTGGAACGGTTCTCGATCGAGGTTCCTGACGAGCCTGGCCAGGGGGCTCAGGTTCTCGGGGCAATCGCCGCCGGTGGGGCGGATCTGATCGCCGCCTGGGGTTATCCCTACGGAGGCGAAGGGTCAGCGAAGATCGAGGTGATTCCCGCAGATTCCGCCGCCTTCCGCGCCGCCGCGAAGAAGGCGAAGATCAAGGCGAAGAAGGAGTGTGCGGCTTTCTGCGTCACCGGGCGCAACAAGGTCGGAGCTCTGGCCGATGCCCTCAGTCTCCTGGCGGCCAAAGGCATCAACGTGCATGCCGTCCAGGCCATCGGCGTCGGCAGCAAGTTCGGCGCCTTGATCGAAGTGGCGTCCAAAGATGTGCGCAAGGCGGCCGGGGCGCTTGGCGCCTGAGCCGCCCAGCCGTTGAAAGAACGATCTCTCCGGCCCGTACTTTGCGGGCCGGTTTTTCTTTGATGCGGGCCACGAGGCTCCTCACCCGCCGGCACTGCGCCCCGCCGTTTTCCGGTCGTAGAATCTGGGTATGGCTTTCCCTGTTCATCGCATGAGGAGGATGCGCGCCAACGAACCCCTCCGGCGGCTCGTCCGGGAGACGGCCCTGGAACCGTCGGACTTCATCCTTCCCCTCTTTGTTTGCCCCGGCGAAGGTGTCCGGCGGGAAATCGGCGCCATGCCGGGCAACTATCAGCTCTCGATCGATGAGCTGGTCAAGGAATGCGAACAGGTCCAGTCTTTGGGCCTGGGCGGCGTGATCCTGTTCGGCATTCCCGAGACGAAAGACGAGATCGCCTCGGAGGCTTACGCCGATGACGGAATCGTCCAGCGGGCCGTGCGGTCGCTCAAGAGGGCATTGCCGGAGCTCGTGGTTATCACCGACGTCTGCAACTGCGAGTACACTTCGCACGGGCACTGCGGCAAAGTCGTCGGCGGCGACGTGGACAACGACGCCACTCTCGAGTGGCTGGCCAAGGCCGCCGTTTCCCACGCCCGCGCCGGGGCCGACATCGTCGCTCCCTCGGACATGATGGACGGCCGCGTGGCCGCCATCCGGAGGGCCCTCGACGAGGCAGGGTTCCCGACCACGCCGATCCTTTCCTACGCGGCGAAGTACGCTTCGGTGTTTTACGGGCCGTTCCGTGAGGCGGCCGAGTCGGCCCCGCAGTTCGGCGACCGCCGCAGCTACCAGATGGATCCCGCCAACGTCCGCGAAGCGATGCGCGAGATCAGCCTGGACGTTCATGAGGGGGCCGATATCGTCATGATCAAGCCGGCCATGCCTTATTTGGACATCATCCGCATGGCCCGCGACCGCTTCCAGCTCCCCATCGCCGCCTACCAGGTCTCCGGGGAGTTCTCGATGATCGTCGCCGCCGCCCGCAACGGCTGGCTGGATCGCGAACGGGCCATGATGGAGTCGCTCACCGCCATCCGCCGCGCCGGCGCCGACTTCATCCTCACCTATTTCGCCAAGGACGCCGCCCGGGCGCTGGCCTGACGGCGGCGGCCGGCCCGCGGGAAGCTGCAAGCCGGTTGCTACAATCGGGGTAACGGAGCGAGTATGGGACCCAAGCCCCGGCGCGAGACGCCGGCCGTCGATATCGGAGGGGTGAAGGTCGGCGGCGGACGCCCGATCGTCGTCCAGTCGATGACGAATACCGACACCGCCGACGTTGTGGCCACCGTGAACCAGGTCGCGGAGCTGGCCCGGGCCGGCTCGGAGCTGGTTCGCGTCACCGTCAACACCCGGGAAGCCGCCGCGGCGGTGCCGGAGATCGTCGAGAAACTGGAGAAGCTGGGAGTCCGCGTCCCCCTCATCGGCGATTTCCACTACAACGGCCACATTCTGCTCACCGAATATCCCGAGTGCGCCCAGGCGCTGGCCAAGTACCGGATCAACCCCGGCAACGTCGATATCGGCAAGAAGACGGACGACAACTTCCGCCGCATGATCGAGGTGGCTTTACACTACGGCCGCCCGGTGCGCATCGGAGTGAACTGGGGCTCGCTCGACCAGTCCCTGCTCACCCGCCTGATGGACGAGAACTCCCGGCGCCCGGATCCCCGCCCAGCCGCCGAAGTCGTCCTCGAGGCCATGGTGGTGAGCGCGCTCGAGTCGGCCGCCGCCGCCGAACGCTACGGCCTCGGCCACGACCGCATCGTCCTCAGCGCCAAGGTGAGCGGCGTCCAGGAGCTGATTCACGTCTATCGGGAGCTGGCGCGCCGCTGCGACTACCCCCTTCATCTGGGCCTCACCGAGGCCGGCATGGGCGCCAAAGGCATCGTCGCCTCGACCGCCGCTCTCGCCGTCCTGCTCCAGGAGGGCATCGGCGACACCATCCGCGTCTCGCTCACTCCGCGGCCCGGCGGCGACCGCACCGAAGAAGTGCGCATCTCTCAGCAGATCTTGCAATCGATGGGGTTGCGGAGTTTCCTGCCCCAGGTGACCGCCTGCCCCGGCTGCGGCCGCACCACCAGCACCTTTTTCCAGCAGATGGCCGAGGAGATTGAAGCCTACCTCCGGCGCCGGATGCCGGAATGGAGGAAGACTTTCCCCGGCGTCGAGGAGCTGCAAGTGGCGGTGATGGGCTGCGTCGTCAACGGTCCGGGGGAGAGCAAGCACGCCGACATCGGGATCTCGCTGCCCGGAACTTTCGAGGAGCCGAAGGCGCCGGTGTACGTGGATGGAAGGCTGTACACCACTTTGAGGGGAGACCGGATCGTGGCGGAGTTCATCCAGATCCTCGAAGACTACGTCCGGACGCGATACGCGTCCCGGGCCGCCCCGACCGGGGTCCGCTGACCGGTTCGGGTTCTTTTGCACCGGTTGCTATACTCATTAGGAAAGAATGAGCGGGCGGGGCATGCTCGTCCCGCCGGCATTCCTTTAACGACTGGAGGCGGAGACCATGAGCGCTCCCGAAGTGCGTCTATCAGACAGGCCCTCGAAAGCGGAATCCAAGGCGGAGGACGCCGCCCCCTCGTATCGCATCGTCAACCGCGTCCTCGACTGGATCACCAGCGAGAAGACGCAGTTGCTGAACATCACCGACCGGATCAACGACGTGGTGCGCCGCAGCGGCATCCGCAACGGCCTCGTCCACTTGCAGTCGCTGCACACCACCACTGCCCTGATCCTCACCGAGTGGCAGGATGCGCTGATCGAGGATGTGAAACGTTTTCTGGAAGAGCTGGCCGAGCCGGACCGCTATTACAAACACAACGATCCGAAGCACTCCGATTGTGAGCGCCGCAACGCCACCTCCCACCTCCGCGGCATGGTGATGGGACAGACCCTCTGCCTTCAGGTGCGCAACGCCAAGCTCCTGCTCGGCACCTGGCAGAGTATCGTGCTGGCTGAATTCGACGGCCCGCGCAACCGGTCTTTGGCCGTCCAGGTCTCCGGCGTCTGAAGAACGGTCGCGGAATGGAGCGCTACTTCCGCCTCGACGAAGCCGAAGCCCTGCTCGAGACAGTCCGCGGGAAAGTGGAGCAAGTCGTCCATCTCAACGCAGAACTCAGCAAGACCACCGCCGAGCTCAAGGCGCTGGTCCGCCATGTTGCCGATTCCGGGGGCGTTCTGCTCGACCGGAAGCGCCTCGTCGGGCTGCGCAGCCGCCACGATGCCCTCGCCCAGCGCTTACGCGAACTCGTCGAGGAGATCAACGGCTACGGCTGTCAGATGAAAGACCTCGACAAGGGGCTCATCGACTTCCCCACCCGTTACCGCGGCCGCGAGGCGCTTCTCTGCTGGCGTCTCGGCGAACCCCGTATCGCCTACTGGCACGGACCCGACGAGGGCTTCGCCGGCCGGAAGGCCATTGACGACGACTTCCTTGCCAACCACGAGGGCGATCGGCCGGTCTAAGGTCCCGGCCGGTGGCGGCGCGCCCTGGATCCGGAATAAAGTAGACAATGAGAGGGGTGGTCCCACCAGCTCAGGCGGAAGCTCGGCTATGAAGACGTTCTATATCGAGACCTTCGGCTGCCAGATGAACGTGCACGACACCGAAAAGGTGGTCGGGGCGCTGGCGGCGCGCGGCTACCGCGAGGTGGATTCGCCGGAGAAAGCCGATCTGGTCCTCTACAACACTTGCAGCATCCGCGACAAGGCGGAGAAGAAGGTCTACAGCCGGCTCCAGCAGTTTCGGCGCGAAAAGAGCAAAGTCTTCGGCGTGCTGGGCTGCGTCGCCCAACAGGAGGGCGAGCAGATCTTCGAGCGCGCGCCGCACGTCCGCCTCGTGTGCGGCTCGGCCAGCTACAGCCGGCTGCCCGAGTTGATCGCCGAGATCGAACAGGGCCGCGAGCGCGTCACGGGGCTCTCGCTCGACGCCGAGCAGACCTTCGAGACCCCCTACGCGCGCCGGCGCAGCCGCTTCCAGGCCTTCCTCACCATCATCGAAGGTTGCGACAAGTCCTGCGCGTATTGCGTCGTCCCCTTCACCCGGGGGCCGGAGCGCAGCCGGACCAGCGCCGCCGTCATGGAGGAGGTCCGCCGCCTGGCCGCCGAAGGCTATACCGAGATCACCCTCCTCGGCCAGAACGTGAACAGTTACCGCGACCCGTCGCCCGCCCGGTGGGACTTCGCTACTCTGCTCGCCCGGGTCGCCGAAGTCCCCGGCATCCGCCGCGTGCGCTTCACCACATCGCATCCGGCGGACTTTACCCGGGAGATCGTCGCGGTCATCGAGGAGAAGGAAACGGTCTGCAACCACGTCCATCTGCCGGTGCAGTCCGGCTCGGACCGCGTGCTCGCCCGGATGCAGCGCCTCTACACCCGCGAGCGCTACCTGGAGTGCATCGGCTGGATGAAGGCGGCCCGGCGGCCCATCGCCATCACCACCGACATCATCGTTGGGTTTCCAGGGGAAACCGAGCGGGATTTCGAGCGGACGATTGCGTTGCTCGACGAAGTCCAGTACGACTCCCTGTTCAGCTTCAAGTACTCGCCGCGGCCGAACGCGCCTGCTCTCGCCCTCGACGAACAAGTTCCGGAGGAAGAGAAAGGACGCCGGCTGCGGATCCTACAGGAGTACCAGCGGGCCATCCAGATCCGCAAGAACGCCCGGCTTGTTGGTACAGTGCAGGAGGTGCTCGTCGAGCGGTTCAATCCGGCCACGGGCCAATGGGTGGGCCACACGCCGGAGAACCGCACGCTGAATTTCACTTGTGCGGGGTCCGGTGAAGAGTCGCTCCTCGGGCGGTACGTCAACGTGCTGGTGACGCGCTCGGGGCCCAACTCGCTGGCCGGCGAGAGTCTGACGGGGACCAGTCCGGCGGCGCCGGACGCCGGGGCCGGGCTGGGAGCGCCGCCGACGAACAGTTAGGGGGGCTTCCCCCTGGCTGCAGGGAAGCGAGGTACGTCATGGAAATCGAAATGAAAATCCGCGGCCTGATGATGGATCCGGTGACCAACATGCCGATCGTCATCCTCAAGGACATCAACGGCAACACCATTCTGCCGATCTGGGTCGGGATCTACGAAGCCAATGCGATCGCGCTGGAGATCGAGAAGGTGACCACACCGCGGCCCATGACCCACGATCTGATCCGTACGCTGCTGCACGGGCTCGAGGCTTCCGTGCGCAAAGTCGTGGTGAACGAACTCAAGGACGACACCTTCTACGCCCGGATCTGGTTGGAAAAGGAGGGCCGCCTGATGAGCGTCGACAGCCGCCCGAGCGACGCCCTCGCCGTAGCCCTCCGGGTAGACTGCCCGATCTACGTCGAAGACAAGGTGCTGAAGTCCTCGAAGATGGCTGGCGCCGCCGAGAAGGTGAACAACGAGGAGCTCCGCCGCTGGCTGGAGGGGCTCAACGACGAGGACCTCGGCCGTTACAAGATGTAACGATGTCCGGCCTGAGGCCCGAGACGGTGGCCAAACTCGAGCGCCTCGCCGCCGCCGGCATCCGCATCTTGCCTCTGCCCGGCGTGGAGAGTCATTTCGCTTTGGAGCGGCAGGGCTACGCCGTGCTCGTCGCGAAGTCTTCTCAGGGCTTCGGAAGCGTCGGTTCTGCCGGTCTGGTCACCGAAGAGGGGCTGGCGGTCCTGGTTTGGCGCCAGGGGCGGCCGTACTTTGTCACTGCCCGGAGCCGCATCGAGGCCACCAGCGCCCAAGTTGAGGAGGTGCGCCGGTTCGCCGCCGCCGTCGCCGAAGCACTCGGTTCTTCGTAAGGCCGTCCGATCTCCTGTTCCTTCCCTGGATGCCTGCTGGAATCACTCGGGAGACGGCCAGCGCGCGCAGAAGAGAGGGGCGCTTCCCGGCGCCCCTCGACGATAGAATTCTGACTTGCCCGCCGACGCCGGCCTCGCTCATTTCGAAGGCGCCGTGCGGCGGCGGCGCGGGGGTGGAGGCCAGCCTTTCACCTTGGCTTTCTCGCAGTCGAATCCCAGGTTGAACGGCTGTTGCGTGAACCGACGCGGCACGCACTGGAAGCGGATCAGCGTGCCCCGCGGCGCCGGGTACCGGAACGCTTCGTCCACCAGCTTCAGCGTCACCTCCCGCGTGCTGCGGTCCGAGATGCCGAGCACCAGGGTGTCCGGACGCCGCGGGGGGCTCTGGGCGATCAAGTGCCCGCGCAGCTCCGGCAGCGCGGCGTTGTAAACCTCTTTCTTGAAATAGTCGACTCCATCCGGCGCTTGGAGCCGCTTCTTCATGTTCAGCCACATGTACAGCATCGGGTTCTCACGCCGCAGCTTCTCCTCCTTCTCGAGGGCGATCTGCTCTTTGGACTTCACCACGAAACCTTCGGGCGGGAACGCCCGCTGGCTGGCCAGTTTCAGGATCTCGTCCAGGCCGCTTTCGTCGCCGTGGAAAGTGGTATAGATCTTGCGCAGATACTTGTCCACCTCCTGACGCGCTTGCTCCGGCATCGCTCCCTTGCCGGTCAAGGCGGCCGCCCGGGCGAAGTGGAAGAACGCCTCGGACTGCTTGTCGGGATTCCGCTGGGCCAGGATCACCGTCCCCAGCCAATAAGAGACCTGGCCGTTGCGCGGCTGCAACTTCAAGACCTCCCGGAATTGCCGCTCGGCTTCGCGGTTGTCTTTCCGCGTCATGGCGATCCAGCCGAGGGTCTGGTGGCCGAGAATGAGCAGGCTGTCGCGCTGTTTCTTCCACGCCTCGGCCGAGAGCTTGGCTGGCTTTTGCATCTTGGAGATCTTCTCGATCAGCTTCTTCGCCGCGTTCTCGCCGCGCGCCAGGAAGTCGGGATCCGTCTTCGCCATGCTCGCCGTCAGCGATGTCAGGAAATAGAGGCCCTGGATGTTCTCCGGATCCAGCTCCAGGATCTTCTGAGCGTACGCGTACATCTTCTCCGGCTGCTTCAAGGCCTGGTAGGTCTGCGTGTACATCAGGTAGACGTTCAGCTTGAAGTTCGTGTCCGGGTACTTCTTCATGTAGGTGTCCAGCAACTGGAGCTTCTTGCTGGGATCTTTTTCTTTGAGGATCGAGTTGTAGAGATCGTATTCGGCCCGGTCCTTCCACGGACTTTTCTGCTGCTGTTGCCCCCACGCCAGGACTCCAGCGAGGGCAAACGCGGTCACCGCAATGGTCAGGCGTCTTAATTGGCTTACCAGCACTCCTAGCCTCCTGAAGATAAGGATCCGCCGCTACCGGCCGGCGCCGAAGCATCCGCAGCGACGAAAGCACGGCTGCGATCGGTCAATCCAATTCACAGCTTGACAATTGCGGAGTATAGCGGAATCGGCCGCCGGGCCGCAACCTGTTTCCGTGAGCGATATCAATACTTTCTCCCTGCCGCCGAAAGCCCGCCGCGCCGGCGGGGTCCCGGGATTCCGGACCTCCTCGCGCACCCTCCCGCGCGGCAAGCCCTAATCTGTAGATGCCTCGGACGGCCATCGTGTTTCCTCCGATCGAGCCCTCTCGGGGGCCGGACCGCCTTGGGCCCTGTGCTAGAATCACCGTCATTCCATGCGTTATCTCGACTTCGGGGTGCTCCTCGCATATCTGGCCGGCATCACCTGGTTCGGCGCCCGGTTCCGAAAGAGCCAGAAATCGGTCCGGGACTACTTCCTCGGCGGCCGCCGCACCCCGTGGTGGGCCATCGCCCTCTCCATCGTGTCGGCGGAAACCAGCACCCTCACCGTGATCGGAACCCCGGCCCTGGCCTTCGCTGGAAATCTCGGTTTCCTGCAAGTCGTAATGGGCTACCTGCTCGCCCGCGTCGTCATCTCCGTGCTCTTCTTGCCCCAGTACTTCCGCGGCGAAATGTACACGGCCTACGAGCTGATGCGCCGGCGCTTCGGGGAACGCATCCGCCGGCTGACCGCCGGCCTGTTTCTGGTACTCCGGGCCCTCGCCGAGGGCGTTCGCGTTTTCGCCATTTCCCTGGTCGTCTCCATCGTGCTGGAAACCGGCGAACTCGCCTCGATTCTCTTGATCGTCGCGCTCACGCTCTTTTACACCTTCGAGGGGGGCATGACGGCCGTCATCTGGACCGACGTCATCCAAATGGTCCTTTACGTTTCCGGAGCCGTGGTGAGCCTGTTCGTCATTCAGCACCACGTCGCCGGGGGCTGGCCGGAGATCTACCGCACGGCCCTGGAAGCCGGAAAGCTCCAGGTCTTCGACTTCTCGCTCGGGCCGCCGGCCGAGTTCTTCAGCCGCACCTACACTTTCTGGGCCGGTATTATCGGCGGCTGTTTCCTCACCACCGCCAGCCACGGTACCGAGCAACTCATGGTGCAACGGTTGCTGGCGGCGCGCAACCAGCGTGAGAGCCGGTTGGCGCTGTTCGGAAGTTGGGCCGTTATCTTCTTCCAGTTCACGCTCTTCCTGGTCATCGGCGTGATTCTGTTCGTCTACTACCGCAGCGCCGGCATCGCCGCTCCCGAGCCTCTGGACCGGCTCTATCCCCACTTCGTCTGGAACTACCTGCCTCACGGCGTCGCCGGCCTGGTGACGGCCGCGATCCTGGCCGCCGCCATGTCGAACCTTTCGGCCGCCCTGAACTCATTGGCTTCGACGACGATCATGGACTTCTACCGCCCGCGCGCCGCCCGGGAGACACGTTCCGCCGCGGCTGACGCAAGGCTGCTCCGGGCGGGCCGCGTGGCCACGATTCTGTGGGGCCTCATCCTGGTGGGCATCGGCTTGCTGGCGCGCAAATGGGGCTCCGTGCTCGAAGCGGGCCTCTCAGTAGCGTCAGTCCTATATGGTTCGCTACTCGGGGTCTTCCTGCTCGGGGTCCTGGCCCCCCGGGTGGGTGAGAAAGCCGCCATGGCCGGGATGCTGGCCGGCTTCCTCACCATGCTGGGGATCAAGTTCGGCACCGACGTCGCCTGGACCTGGTACGTCGTCATCGGCACCGCTGCGACCTACTTCACCGGCCTAGCCGCCAGTCTCGTCTGGGGGAGGGAAGCAGATGGCTGACCTGGCTCCCGACGGCTTGCGACGCGTCCTCGGTGTCTGGAGCGCCGTCTCCATCGTCGTCGGCACCATCATCGGTAGCGGCATCTTCCTCGTGCCGTCGAGCATGATTCAACATGTCGGTTCCCCCAAGACCGTGCTGCTCATCTGGGTCTTCGGCGGCCTGCTGTCGCTCGCCGGCGCCCTCAGCTACGCCGAACTGGCCACCGCCATGCCCGCCGCCGGCGGCGAGTACGTCTTCCTGCGCGAGGGCTACGGACGTTTCTGGGGATTTCTCTACAACTGGACGATGACCTGGGTGGGCAAGAGCGGCGGCGTGGCGGCGATGGCCACCGGGTTCACCTATTACCTGGCCAATTTCATTCCGGAGTTCGACATCGTCGTCTACCGCATCGATGCTCCTATCGGGCCCCACGGCGGCCCGCTGGAAATCACTTACGGGCAGTTGGCGGCCATCGGTGTGATTGCCAGTCTGGCTTTCATCAACTACTTCGGTGTGCAGGTCGGCGGCCGCGTCCAGGTGGGCGTCACCGCCGCCAAGGTGGGCCTCATCCTCGCCATCGTCGTCATCGGTCTGGCCTGGAGCGGCTCGGGCGCAGCCAAGCTCTCCACCCGTGTTCCCGCCACCGGCGGCCTCACCGGTTTCTTCGCTGCCCTGGTCGCCGCCCTGTGGGCCTACGACGGCTGGAACAACGCCCCGATGGTTGCCTCCGAAGTCCGCCACCCGCAGCGCGACCTGCCCCGCGCTCTCATCGGGGGCGTCCTGCTGGTCATGGGCGTCTACCTGCTCGCCAACCTCGCCTATTTCTGCGCCTTGTCTGCGCCAGAGATCGCCGCCAGCGACCGTGTCGCGGCGACGATGATGGAACGGATCTTCGGACCCGCGGGCGCCGCCGCCGTCTCAATCGCCGCCATGGTTTCCATCTATGGGGCCATCAACGGCAGTCTGCTCTCGGGCGCCCGTATCCCTTACGCCGCCGCCCGGGACGGGATGTTTTTCCGCTTCCTGGCTTACGTTCACCCCGTCCATCGCACACCTTCAGCCTCGATTTTCGCCTTGGCCGGCCTGGCCTCGGTACTCGTTCTCAGCGGGCGTTTCGAACAGTTGTTCACCTACGTGATCTTCGCCGAGTGGCTCCTGTACGGCCTCACTGCGGCCGCCGTCATCGTTCTCCGCGCCCGGCGGCCCGACATGCCCCGGCCCTACCGGACCCTCGGCTATCCCGTGGTACCAGTACTTTTCTGCATTGTCGCCGCCGGCCTGCTGATTTCCACGCTCGCCACCTCCCCCCGGGAGTCCCTCATGGGCCTGACCCTCGTTTTGGCTGGCATCCCTTTTTATTTCTATTGGAAACGCAGGTCTTTGGTATAATGAGGATGCATCGTGGAGGACTCCGGCGGGACGGCCAGGGAGGGAGAAGCTTGGAAGCCGGGACGGAGCCATGTTCTGATTTCAGAACAGACACTTGAAATCCCTTTGGCAATGCTGTACAACAACAGGTACGAGAATGTGGTCTCATAGACGTTCTTGTTCTGAAATCAGAACTGGGTCCCTATTCCCAAGTGATGCTCTCATGGAGTGAAATATGGACGTAGCAAAAATCCTGGCTGAGTTGCGCCAAGAGCGCGAGCAAATCGAAGAGGCAATTGTGAGCCTGGAGCGGCTCGCCCACGGGAGGGGAAGGCGCCGCGGCCGTCCGCCCGCGTGGATGACGGCGGCCAAGAAACGCCTCAAGGAGGCTTCCGAGGCGAAGAAAGCGGCGGCGTCTTCAAAGAAAACGGCCGCTTCGTCATAATTGCCGGCCGGGGTGGACAACGGCTGCGGGACAGGGCCGCGGGGCGTGTGTGTCAGGCCGGCGGTTAGTAGAGCAGGTAACGCGCCCGCCGCTTTAGAAAGCCGGCCAGCTCTGCCGCGTAGAGCCTGCTGAGGCGGCGTGGATCTTCGCCCTGTTCAAGGGCGGCGAGTACCTTGTGATCGCCGATCAGCCGGGTGCAACGATCGAATTCGATCTTGCCCGGATACAGGTGCACGAGGGCCGCGGCGATCTCCAGGCCGAGACGTGTGCTGTTGAGGACATCCCGGTCGGTCACCACGAACCGTACGCCGTCGATCCATCGCCCTGCGAAGCGCGAACTCGCCGGGTGGAAACGGGTGGGGTACGCGCGCACGCCGGCGATATGGCGGCGGTTTAGATAGGCCGCCAGCTCCCGCCCGTCGATCCAGTCGGCCCCGATCTGTTCGAACGGGCTGTCGGTTCCCCGGCCTACCGAGTAATTGCGGCTTGCCTCCACCAACGCGAGCCCGGGATAGAGCGCGGCCGCGTTCAAGCTCCGCAGGTTCGGCGACGGGTTCACCCACGTGAGTCCGGTGGCGTCGAACCAATCGCCCCGTTCCCAGCCCTTCATCTTCACGACTTCCAGCTCCGCCCCGATTGCTCGCTCCGCGTTGGCCATTCGCGCGATCTCGCCCAAGGTCATCCCGTGGCGCACGGGCAGCGAGTGGCAGCCGACGAACGACTTCAGATCCTCGTCGAGCACGGGGCCCTCCACGTGCACTCCAGTGATCGGGTTCGGCCGGTCCAGCACCGTGAAGGCGATATCCCGCTTGGCCGCCTCTTCCATGGCATACAGCATCGTGCACATGTAAGTGTAGAAGCGGGCGCCGGCGTCCTGGATGTCGAAGACGAGCACGTCCAGTCCGGCCAGCATCTCCGCGGTGGGCCGGCGCCGCTTTCCGGAATACAGGCTCCAGACCGGGATCCCGGTCGCCGGATCCGTGGTGTGCCCGATCTCGGTGGTGTCCAGCTTGCCCCGGATACCGTGCTCGGGGGCAAAGATCGCCCGCAGATCGACGCCGGCTTCCACCATCAGGTCCACGTTCCGCTTCCCGTCCCGGCTCAGCCCGGTGTGGTTCGTGATGAGTCCGACCCGTTTGCCCTGGAGGCGCGCGAATCCTTCCCTGGCAAGAACGTCCAGCCCGGTCAGCACCGTCCCGTTGCGCACGATGTGCCGTTTCGCCCGCGCCAGGGTCTCGTTATAGGTGGTCAGGATCACGCCCGGCAAGTCGATCCCCAACGCCGCTGCCGTCACCGTAGCCACCCGGGTCCGCAGGGAGACGACCGAACCGTCGCCGTGGGGATGCACCCGATTGGTCATGAGGATCACGTAGGTATGGGTCACCGGGTCGATCCAGAGGGAGGTCCCCGTAAAGCCCGTGTGTCCGTAGGAGCCCAGGGGGAACAGTTCGCCCCGGTTCGTCGAGAAAGGCGAGTCGATGTCCCAGCCGGCTCCCCGCAGGATCGCCTTGTCGGCCGGCGACTGCGGCGTGATCATCTTGCGGACGGTCAGCGGCTGCAACACCCGCACGTTTCCCCGGCTCCCCAGTCCCAGCAGCATCTCGGCGAACCGCGCCAGGTCGTCCGCCGTCGTGAACAGGCCGGCGTGGCCGGCGACCCCGCCCATGTTGCGCGCCGTCGGATCATGCACGATCCCCCGCAGCGGCAGGCGGAACTCAGGCACTTTCTCAGTCGGTGCGATGCGCCGCCGCAGCTTCTTGGGCGGCTGAAACATGGTGTCCCGCATGCCCAGCGGTCCAAAGAAATGCGTGCGCGCGAACTCCGGCAGCGGCTGGCCGGAGACCCGCCGCACGATCTCGCCCAGCAAGATGAAGTTGATGTCGCTGTAGAGGAACCGCTCCCCCGGCTCGGCCACCGGTTCGTCCACCAGCGCCAGCCGGACGCCGGTCTCATAGCCCTTCCATTTCGGCTCCAGATCGAGGTCCGGCCGCAGGCCCGAGTAATGGGTCAGCAGATGCCGGATGGTGATGTCGCTCTCGCCCCCCTGGAACTCCGGCAAGTAGTCTGTTACACGGTCGTTCAGTCGCAGACGCCCCTGTTCGAAGAGCTTCATGATGGAGGGCGCGGTCGCTACCACCTTCGTCAGCGAGGCGGCGTCGAAGATCGTATCCACCGTCATCCGCTCCTTCCGCGGCACGAGCGATCGGCGCCCATAAGCCTTCCGGTGCAACACGCGGCCGGGTTGCCCGATCAGCAACACCGCGCCCGGGATGTCCCCGTCTTCCACTGCCTTCTCGACGATCGCGTCAAGGTCTCTTGCCGCCGCCCAGCCGCCCGCCGACGCCGCCGCACCTCCCCCGGCCGCCATCATCGTCAACAACGTCAACCACCTCCGCATTAGAGCAACTTTCTAGCCAGCGACTCCAGTTTTCCCGCAAGCTCGACGTCGATCCGCGTAACCCCTCCCGCATCGTGGGTGTAGAGATCGATCGTCACCTTGTTCCAGACGTTCGACCAGTCCGGGTGATGATTCATTCCCTCGCTGGTCACCGCCGCCGCGGCCATAAACCCAAAAGCGTGGGCGAAGTCGGCGAACCGGTATTCCCGGTGCAGTTTCCCCGCCTCGTAAGTCCAGCCCGGCAAATCCTTCAACGCCGTCTCGATTGCGGCTGTTTCCAACAGATCTCGCTTGCTCATCTCCCCTCCTTCTGAACGGCTGGCACGCCTCGAGACCTCCGTCACGCCCGTCCGTAGACCGGTACGAGGGCGCCCGAGACCTCGGCCGCGGCGGGCGAAGCGAGCCAGAAGATCACTTCGGCGACGGCTTCCGGCTTCACCCAGCGTGAGAAGTCCGCCTGCGGCATGGCCGCCCGGTTCGCCGCCGTATCCATGATGCTTGGCAGCACGGCGTTCACGGTGATGCCGGCGTCGCGGAGCTCCTCGGCGGTGCAGCGCACCAGCATATGCAAGGCGGCTTTCGCGCAGGCATAAGCCGCCATGCGGGGTGCGGGCTGCTCTCCAGCTCTCGATCCGACGGCGATGATGCGCCCGCCGCCGGCCCGTTCCATTGCTTGGGCGGCCGCCTGAATCATCCTGCGGGCGGCACCGAAGTTCAGCTCCATCATCCGCCCCCAGACGCCCTCCTCCGTCGCTCCGACTGGGGCACCGCCGGCAAATCCTCCCACCAGATGGGCCAGCACGCCGATGCGCTCGTAGCGCCGGGTGACCTCCCGGACCAGGGAATCTGCCGCGCCGGGCCCAGTCAGGTCGGCCTCCAGCGGGACGGTGCCGGAGGGCGGCTTCCTGCGTTCCCAGGAACGCGCCGTTCCCACGACCGTGTCGCCGGCCGCCGCAAAACGCTCCGCCACCGCCTTGCCCAGGGCTCCCGACGCTCCGGTGACGAGCACTACCCGGCCCCTCGCGTCGCTCATATCCTCCAAGTCTACCGGATACGGAAAGGCGCCCGGCCGGCCGGGTCCGACCGCCGTCCCGCTACCCGGTATCATGGAAGCGATGGCCCAGCCGCTCCCCAAGCTTCGGATGGACCTGGACTTCATGCCCTCGCCCTTCGAGGACCGGCCCGGGCTGCTGATCCGCGATCCTCACTTGTACTCCGATGCCACCCTGATCATCCCTCCTCCCCTCGTCCAGTGCCTGCAGCGGTTCGACGGCCGGGGCACCGATCTCGATCTCCGCGCCGACCTGGTGCGGCTCACCGGGTCCCTGAACGTAAGCCGCATCCAGGAGAATCTCGTCGGAACCCTGAGCCAGGCTGGATTTCTCGAAAACGAAACTTTCTTCCGGCTCCGCGACCAGCGCCACCAGGAGTTCTCCGCCGCCCCGGTCCGGGAGCCCACCCACGCCGGCTCCGCCTACCCGGAAGACCCCGACGAACTGCGGGGGTTCCTCGAAGGCTATCTGGCCCGCGCCGGGGACGTCTCCGCCGTCGCCGGAGCCGTCGGCGTCGCCGCGCCCCACGTCAGCCCCGAGGGGGGCTGGAAGATGTACGCGGCGGCCTACCGCGCCATTCCGGAAGAAGCGGCCTCGCGCACCTTCGTGATCCTGGGCACCTCCCACTACGGCCTCCCTGGCCGCTTCGGCCTGACACGGAAACCGTTCCGCACGCCTTACGGGATCGCCGAAACCGAGACCCGTCTGGTGGAGCGCCTCGCCGAACAGGCCCCGGGCGCCGCCGTCCTTGAGGACTACTGTCACCGGACCGAGCACTCCATCGAGTTCCAAGTCGTCTTTCTCCAGCACCGTTTCGGGGCGGATATCCGCATCCTGCCCATCTTGTGCGGTTCCTTCTCCGAGAGTGTCGCCTCGGGCCGGCTGCCCGAGGAGTCCGAGCCCGTCCGCCGTTTCTTCGACGCCCTGGCCGGCCTCGCCGATGAGGAGGGTGACAACCTCTTCTGGGTGCTCGGAATCGATATGGCCCACATCGGCCGCCGCTACGGCGACCCGTTCGCCGCCCGGGCCAACCAGGGCGTCATGAGTGAAGTGGCCGAGCGCGACCGCCGCCGGATCGGCCGGCTCGCCGCGGGCGATCCCGCCGGCTTTTGGCGGCTCGTTTGCGAACGCGAAGACGATCTGAAGTGGTGCGGCTCCTCCCCTCTGTATACCTTCTTCAAAGCCGTTCCGGACGCCCGCTGCCTCCTGCTCGGCTACGAACAGTGGAACATTGACGAGGCCAGTGTCGTCACGTTTGGCGCCCTGGCGATGCAGAGGGACCACCAGCCCGAGGGGCCCGGACCGGACCGGTGCGGCACGTCGGACGAGGGCGCTTCCTGAGCCCGTCACCGCTCCGCAGACCGGCGGACCAGTTGCACCCACTCCGGCTGCTGGAACGCTGCGCGAATCCGCTCGAGGACGGCCACGGCCCCGCGCAACTCCTTCTTGGAGACCTCGAGCGGCAACTGCCGAAGGAGGTCCGCTTCCCGCTGACCCATCGCTTCCAGCATCTGGTCTCCCGCGGCGCTCAAACGCACCAAGGTGGAACGCCTGTCCGTGGGATTGGGAGTCGTTTCCACCAGCCCCCGCCGCCGCAACCGGCTGACCACCGCCTGGATGTACTGGCGCGACACCGAACGCGCCCGGGCCATCTGGGGCAGCGTTTGCGGTCCGTTTCGCCTCAGGCCTGCCAGAATCTCCCTCATGCCCGCCGTCAGCCCGTCCCGGCCGTGGATCTCGTCACCCGCTGCGCGCAGCCGGTGAAACAGAGCGGAGTTGGCGTGGACGAGATTTTCGAGGAGTTCCAGTTTCGCTCCCGACAGCGGCTTCATGCGCACCAGAATAGAGGGGCGCCGCGGCGGTGTCAACAAGGCGCCGGCTATGCGCCGCGCCTCGCCAGGGGCAGTCCCACGACACAGTTCCTCCCGCGCTCCTTGGCCGCGTACAGGGCTTCGTCGGCGGCCTTGATCGCCTCGTCCGGGCTGAACGTCTCTCCTCCCGGCGCCGCCGTCACCCCGAAACTGGATGTCACCCGGATCTCACCTGCTGGCGTGGGAATCGGTTTGGATTCAATCTCAAACCGCATCCTTTCGGCCTGGGTTTCCGCCGCCCGCTCGTCGCAACCGGGCAGCACCAGGAGGAACTCTTCGCCCCCGTACCGGCCCACCGCATCGTAGCTGCGGCACGATGCCAACATCCGCCGGGCTGCCACACGAAGCACCGAGTCTCCCACCAGGTGGCCGTGAGTGTCGTTGACCGCTTTGAAATGGTCGAGATCCCCCAGCACAATACCCAAGGGCGTCTTTTCGCGCTCGGACCGCGCCAGCTCGCGCGACAGGATCTCGAGGATCGACCTGCGGTTCCACAGCTTCGTCAGTCCGTCTTTTGTCGCCTGCTCCCGCAATGCCTCCTGGGCTTTGAGGAGGGCATCCTGCAGTTCCACGATCCGCCGGCCCGGGCCCAGCCGCACTTTCAACTCATTCCGGTCAAACGGCTTGGTGATATAATCGTCCGCGCCCGCCTCCATCCCTTCGATCAAATCCTCTTTGTCACTGCGCGAGGTGACCAGCAGTATGTATGTGTAACGTTCATCGTTCTTCGCCCGAACCCGCCGGCAGACTTCCGGACCACTCATGCCCGGCATCATCCAGTCAAGAATCGCCAGCCGCGGCGCATCCGGACCCTGCAAGGATTCCCATGCTTCGTCTCCGTTCGAGGCGACTACCACCTCGTATCCCCACGTCCGTAACGCTACCTCGAGCAGCCGGCGCGAGATCGCGGAGTCATCCGCAATCAAGACCTTCATCGGCTGTGTCTCGCTGGACACCCCTACACCTTCCCGTCATGCATATAATCGGCCCTGTGAAAATATTCTAAACGGTCCCGGAACTCTCTATCGGGGTGAAATCCGGACCGCCGACGACAATTCAGCGGGCTATAAGGGCGCGGCGCAGGAAAGCACGCCGTCATAGGCCGCCGGTTTCAGGCGTCACCGTGAGCCAGATCTCTCCGTTCTCCGGCAGCTCGAGGTTCCAACGGTACAAATCCCGCCCGCTCACAACTTTTTGTCCGCCCGGCCGCTGGATCACCCGGTAGCGCGCCCCCGCCTCCACGGGGAACCATTCCGGAAACTGGTTCAGCCGGGGATAGTCCAGCGGCATGTGTTGGTAATCGCGATGGCGCGGCCGGTCGAAACGGAGCCTTCCCCGCCACGGGTAACCGCTGCGCACGTAGACGCGCACTCCGCCCGATGCGAGCGGCGCCGCTCCCAGCGCCACATCGTCCCGCCACGGCTCGGCGGTGATGCCCTGGGTCTTCCACAGCACCCACATCAGCGTGGTGCGGATCGCATTGCCGTCGCCGTGCCAGCCTTCGATGATCCCGTCCTCGCCTTGGCGCGCCAGCAGCACGTTCATGGAGTAGTCCACCCAGTCCCATGCGCTCTCCACCGGGATCCGGTTCAACAGGTTGATCGCCCCCTCGATCGAGTCGGCGTAGCCGTCGGCCCCGCCGCCTTCCCAAGGATAGTCCCGGTAGGCGTACAGATTGCCCAGAACGAACTCCACCGCGTCGCGGTAGCGCTCCACCCCGTCCACCTCGGCCACCGTCAAAAAGGCGTTGTAATTGTAGCCCCAGTTGTCCGTCAGGTCGTCGTTGATCACCCCGCCGGTCACCGGGTTCACTGTGTGATAGAGGAGCCCGTCGCGGTTCCGTCCCACCTCGAGCACCCGGTCGAGGATCGCGTGCATCGCCGGCCGGTAGCGCTTCCAGCGTTCCGCGTCCGTCCGCGCCGCCAGGACGTACGCCTCTGAAAGCCCACCGATGATCTCGCAAGAATGATCGTCGAGTTGCAGCCGCGTCCGTTTCAAGATGTCGTTCTCTTCCCGCAGCAAGTAATCATCGGCCAACCGGAAGGCCCAGTCGCGGTATCGAGCCTCTCCCGTCATCCAGTAGAGCCGGCTGCAGACCTGCAACAGCTCGCCGTTCACTTCCAGGCTCATCGAAGGGAGCCTGCCGGCGGGCGAATCGTACGGCGCGTGTTTCCAGATGTCGTCGATCAAACCCCGCATCCTCTCGAGCCAGGGCCCTGGCCCCAGCCATTCGGTGATCGGCGTCAGCCCGTCCTTGGCGTACTCGGAGGCTCCGAAGATCAGATCGTCCAGCCGGTAAGGCCCGTCGCGAAAGCCCTGCCGGTCGAAGAGAAAATCGTCCGGCAGCCGGTCCAGCCGGTTCGTGAGCCGCTGCTCGGTGGCCAGCATCTCCGCCGTCGCTTGCTCGAGGTGGTGAATGCCCGTGATCTGGGCCGTCAACAGAAGGAAGGGGAAGTTGTCAGCGGCGGCGTCTTTGGCGTTCCAGTACCAGTCCCTCTGCAGATTGCGCGGGATCAGACCGGTCTTCGGATCGGCCTGGTCGAGCCAGCCGCAGACGGCTCGCTTTGCGAACCGGATTCCACGCTGCGCGTCCGCCGCGTTTTCTTTCGCCATCTGCCAGTCCCCGGCCCGGAGTCCTCCGGTCAGGAGAGGCGACAGCAGCAGCGCCGTCACGAACCTCATGCGTAGACCAGTATAGGTAAGGCGAGCTTGCTCGGCGCGCGATTTTTCTCTTGCAAGCCGTTGCCGGCTTCGCTACAGTGGAACAACGCGTCAAACGCAAACGAGCAGGAGGTGGACTCAATGGCAACTTGCAGCAGTTGTGGAATGCAGTTCGAAGGGAAGTTCTGCCCCCACTGCGGCGCTCCCGCCGCTGAGGCGGCGGCTGCCGGAGGCGGGGAACAGGCCCAGCAGCAACAAGCTTCCCAGGCGCCGGCAGCGGCCGCGACGGCCGCCGGCGGGATGTCTGAGAACGTCGCCGGCACGCTCTGCTATGTGCTCGGGTTCATAACCGGCATCCTCTTTCTCATTCTCGAGCCTTACAACCGCAACAAGAACGTCCGGTTCCACGCCTTTCAATCGATCTTCTTGTCCGTGGGCTTGCTGGCTCTGAATATCGTGCTGAACATCCTGCTGCCGCTGGTGGCCACCTTGGTGATCAGCCCACTGATCAGCCTGGCGGCGTTTATCTTGTGGATCTTTCTGCTGATCAAGACTTACCAGGGGCAGAAGATCGTGCTGCCGGTCATCGGGCCGTTGGCGGAAAAACAGGCGTAGCCGGAGCCGGTCGGAGGGCGTCACAATAGAAAGAAGAAGTGACGCTGCTGCCTTCATGGCTCCCAGGTTTGCCGGCATTGCACGGCAAGTGCGTCGTTCGGCCGCTCGTTCCGCTTCTTGCGGCGGTGTTTCTGAGCGGCGGGGCCCTTGCCCCTTCGGTTTGGCCGGCGAAGCCCCAGCAGGAGCAAGCCGGCGCCCCTGGACCGCGGGAAGGGGAGTCCAAGGAGCTGATCCCCCGGTTCCAGCAGAGCCACGGCCCGGAGATCGGCATCATCGATTTCTATGGCCTGCGCAAAGTCTCCGAGGAGGCCGTGCGCCGGGCGCTGGGGGTGGAAGAAGGAGGTCCGCTTCCCCGCTCGAAACAGGAAGCGGAACTGGCGATCGAAAGGATTCCCGGCGTGGTGTTCGCCCGCCTTCAGGCGGTCTGTTGCGAGGACGGGCGGGCCATTCTCTATGTGGGCGTCGAAGAGAAAGGAGCTCCCCACTTCGACTACCGCCTGCCGCCCCAGGAGCAGATCGAGCTTCCGGAAGAGGTCCACCGCACCTACGCCCTGTTTCTTTCCGCTCTCAATGAAGCCGTCCGCAAACACGAGATCGACGAAGATCTCACCCAAGGCCACTCGCTGATCTCCAATGCCCGGGCCCGCAGCTACCAGGAGAGATTCCTCGTCCAGGCGAAGCAGTATCTAGACCGCCTCCGCGCCGTCCTTCGCCGTTCCGCCGATGCCGAATACCGGGCTATCGCCGCTTACGTCATCGGCTACGCCCCGGACAAGAGGGCTGTCATCGACGACCTGCTGTACGCGCTCCGCGATCCCGACGACACGGTCCGAAGCAATGCCATGCGCGCTCTGGCCGCCATTGAGGTTTACTCCCGCCGGAATCCCCAGCTCGGTATCCAGATCCCGGCCACGTGGCTGATCGAAATGCTGAACTCCATCATCTGGACGGACCGCACCACCGCGGCGGTGAACCTGGTCAACCTGACCGAGGACCGGGATCAGGAGACTCTGGACCGCATCCGGGAACGCGCCCTCGGCGCCCTCATCGACATGGCCCGCTGGAAGCATCTGCCCCACGCATTGCCTGCCTACATCCTCCTCGGGCGCATTCTCGGCTTAAAGGAAGACCAGATCCGGAACTACTGGGCCGGTGAGGACCGGCTGCAGCTTGTCGAGCGCGCCGCCGCCCTGCAAGCGGACCGGCGCAAGAAGCGCGAATAGCACCGCTGGCTCATGCCCCTTTCGCGGCGACCCGCCGGTTCTCACGGTAAGCGATGTTGGCCATGTGCGGCCCCGCCACCGCCGCGGCCGCCACTTCGATCGGGCAGTTCGGGCGCTTCCGCGAGCGCACGCAATCCAGCATGTTCTGCATGTGCCCCGTCCCCCTGTCCCGGTCGGCTTCCTGGAAGATGAGCGCCGGGCGCTTCTTCTCGGTCCACGGCGCCCGGCTGCTACCCGGATCGTCGTAGACCCGGCAACCCGTCCGGTCCAGGATCATCGTCCCCAGCTCGCCGATGAAGGTGATCGCCCAGTCGTAATCGTGGTTGGTGCGGTAGTCGAGCGTCCAGGTGGCGATGAAATCCTCGTACTCGAAGACGGCCGAGAAGACGTTCGGTACCTCGGCCCCCGGCGCGTCGATGATCTTGCCCTGGCAGACAGCCGACCGCGGCGCGCCCGTCCCGGTGAGCCATTGCACCACATCCATCAGGTGCGTGCCCTGGTCGGTCATGTTGCCGCCCGAGTAGTCCCAGAAGCCCCGCCACCAGCGGTAGCGCATCGGCTCCAGCGGCCGCCGGGGCGCCGGGCCCAGAAACCGCTCCCAGTCGAGCTTGCCCGGCAGCGGGTCGTTGTCCAGCGGCAGATCGAAGTGCCAGTTCCAGCGCGCCTGGACCATCGAGATGCGCCCCAGAATCCCCTCCTCGATCAGGCGCCTGGCCCGGTGGATGAACGGCATGCTCCGGCGCTGCATGCCGATCTGGACCACCCGGTCCGGATGCTTCTTCACTGCCTCCACCATCACCCGGCTCTCTTCGAGCGACATCGACAGCGGCTTCTCCTGGTAGGCGTCTTTGCCCGCCTCGAGGGCCGCCAGCAGCATCGGCCGGTGCTGGTGGTCGGGCGTGGCGATCAGGACGAAGTCGATGCCGTCCTGCGCCAGCAGGTCGTGGTAGTCCAGGTAGGTCTTGACGCCCTTGGGCGAGTCGGCCTTGGCCATCTCCAGGTGTCGGTCATAGACATCGCACAGAGCAACGCACTGCGCCCCGAGGCGCTGAAACGTCCGGCTGACGCCGCGGCCCCGGTTGCCGGTGCCGATGACGCCGTAGGTGATGCGGTCGTTGGCGCCCCGCGCCGCTGCCGGCACGAAGGCCGGAGCCGCGAGGCCGCCGGCGAGGAAAGTCCGTCGTGATGTCTTCATACCCGTCGTCTCCGTTCTCGTCGGTCTGAGTATATCGCGCCGCCCGGAAAAAAGATTCTCGCCGGTGTCACCTAGGGGCTGGCCGGCGTCGTCTGAATATCGAAAGGAGGATTGGCCGAATGCAAGCGTGTACAGCCTTGACGCGCCGGGGTGCTTTCCGGGCGCTGGCCGGCCTGGCTGCTGTTCCTCTCCTCGCCCAACAGCACGGCCGGCCCGGCGGAATGCAAGGCAGGCGAGGGGAAATGATGAAACGCCGCCTGGAGATGATGAAAGAGCGGCTGAAGCTCACCAGCGATCAGGAAGACAAGATCCGCGCCATCTATAAAGAGCAGTTCGCCAAAATGCGCGAAATGCGGGACAAGATGATGGAGAGCGGCGACCGGTCCGCAATGCGGGAGCAGATGCGCAAACTCCGCGAAGAGACCGACGCGAAGATCCTCGAGCTTCTCGACGATACGCAGAAAGCCGAGTACAAGAAGATGCAGGAGGAGATGCGCGAGAAGATGCGCCGGCGCCGCGGCGCTCCGCCACGGTAAGGTCCACGCGGATCACCTGCGGCTGTCCCGGGCGCCGGGATTCACGCTTGACGAAATCCGCCCGGCGCCCCCCACGGCCTTGCGATTGGCCGCCGGCAACCACCTGGCGGCAACGGGCGTTATTTGATCTCCGGGCTATTGGCGTCGGCCGGCTCCTGGCCCCAGTTCTCCCGGATGACCAGGGTCTGGTCCGAGTAAAAGGTCCGGCGCCCGGTACTGCCGAACACGATCGGGATGGCTTGAATCGTATAACCACCGTCGACGCCTTGGAGGATGAACTTGTAGCCGGTCTTCTCGCCTTTGGCCAGGTCGCCGGGAATCAGGTCGGCGCCGTCCGGCCCCGGCGTCCCGCTTGTGGGCGGCCCCAGTTCCTGGAGTGATTTCGCGAAGCGGCCGAACTGGGAATAGTACATGCTCTGGGCCTGGTGGATCGTCTTGATCTGCTGGATCGCCGCCATCTCCTGGGTGTGCATCCGCGCTTTGTCGAGCTTCGGCACGGCGATGGCCGCGATGATCAGGATGATCGAGATGACGATCAGCAGCTCGATGAGCGAAAAGCCCTTTCGCCGGTTGTTCGTGCGCTTCCTTGTCCTCATTTCGGTCCCTTCTACAGTATGACGCTCCCGCGCCCCGGAGCGTTCAGAAATCCGGGGCCCCGACCAGGCGGTCGATGGCCTGCAGGCGCCGCCAGAATCGCTGCAGAAAGTCCAGCCGCAAGGCGTTGGCCCCGTCCGAAAGGGCCCGCGGCGGATCGTCGTGCACCTCGACGAAGACGGCGTCCACCCCCGCCGCCACCGCCGCCCGCGCCAGCGGCTCGATGAACTCCGGCTCTCCGCTCGAGGTCCCTCCCGCCCCGCCCGGCAACTGGACGCTGTGGGTGGCATCGAAGACCACCGGGCGGCCGGCCTTCCGCATGATCGGCAACGCCCGCAGGTCCACTACCAGGTTCCGGTAGCCGAAGACCGTGCCCCGCTCGGTCAGCAGGATCTTTTCGTTGCCCGTGGAGGCCACCTTCTCGGCCGCCAGGTGGATGTCCTGCGGGGCCACGAACTGCCCTTTCTTGATATTCACCACCCGCCCCGTGCGACCGGCGGCCACCAGCAGGTCCGTTTGCCGGCACAGGAACGCCGGGATCTGAAGGATGTCGGCCGCCTCCGCTGCAACTTCGGCGTGGGACGGCTCGTGGATGTCGGTCAGGATCGGCACCCCGGCCTCGCGCTTCACCTCCGCCAGGATCCGCACGCCCTCCTTCAGCCCTGGGCCCCGGTAAGAAGCGATGCTGCTGCGGTTGGCCTTGTCGTAAGAGGCCTTGAAGACGAACCGCCCAACGGCGCGCGCGATCTCCCGCGCCAGCCGGTGCACGTGATCCTCACTCTCGATCACGCACGGCCCGGCGATCAGCGCCAGCGGGAAGCCCTCGCCGAAGCCGATCGTGGCGCCGTCCGGCGTCCGCAACTCGACGTTGCGCACCATCGTTTAGGCAGACGTTTCCTCCCGGACTCCCTCGGCTGCTTCGATCCGCCGCCGCCGGTGCTCCAGGGCCGCTCCGATGAAGGCTTTGAATAGCGGATGCGGCTCGAGCGGTTTCGACTTGAACTCGGGATGGAACTGGCAGCCCAGGAACCACGGATGATCCGGTATCTCGCAGATCTCTACGTAAGTGCCGTCGGGCGTCTGCCCGGCGATCCGCATCCCGTGCCGCGCCAGGATCTCCTCGTACTCCCGGTTGAACTCGTAGCGATGCCGGTGCCGCTCGCTGATCTCGGTCATCCCGTAGGCCCGGTGGGCGAGGCTGCCCTCGGTGAGCCGGCACGGGTAAGCCCCCAGCCGCATGGTTCCGCCTAACTCATCGACGCCCTTCAGCTCCCGCAGCTTGTAGATCACCCGGTGCGGCGTCGCCGGATTGAACTCCGTCGAGTCGGCCTCCTTCAGCCCGCAGACGTTCCGGGCGAACTCGATCACCATGGTCTGCATCCCCAGACAGATACCGAAATAGGGGACCTTGTACTCCCGCGCGTACCGGATCGCGTGGATCATGCCGCCGACCCCGCGCTTGCCGAACCCCCCCGGCACCAGGATCGCGTCGTACGGCTGGAGTTGCTCCACGCACCCCGGCCAGCTCAGGCGCTCGGCGTCGATCCACGTAATCCGTGTCCGCCGCTCGTGCGCCAGGCCGCCGTGCAGCAGCGCCTCGTTCAGGCTCTTGTAGGAATCCTCGTACTCGACGTACTTGCCCACCAGCCCGATGTGAACCTCGCCCTGCGGATTCTTCAGCCGGCGAACCATGTCCATCCAGCGCCCGAGGTTCCGCGGTCTCGCCCTATCCCTCAGCTCCAGCAACTCCAGCACCGCCTCGTCCACCGCCTGCTCGGCAAAGACCAGGGGCACTTCGTAGACCGACTCGACGTCCTTGGCCGTGATCACCGCCTCTTTGGCCACGTCGCAGAACAGCGCGATCTTCGCCTTCACCTCGTCCGGCAGCGGGCGCTCGGCCCGGCAGATCAGCATGTCCGGCTGGATGCCGATGGCCCGCAACTCCTTTACGCTATGCTGGGTCGGTTTGGTTTTCAGCTCGCCGGCGGCGGCGATGTAAGGAACCAGGGTCACGTGCACGTGCATCGAGTTCCTCCGCCCCAGCTCCTGGCGCAACTGCCGGATCGCCTCCATGAACGGCAGCGACTCGATGTCGCCGACCGTGCCGCCGATCTCCACGATCACGACGTCGGCCTCCTCGTTCAGCCGCCGGGCCCACGTCTTGATCTCATCGGTGACGTGGGGAATCACCTGGACCGTCTTGCCCAAGTAATCTCCCCGGCGCTCCCGGAAAATGATCTGCTCGTACACCCGCCCTGAAGTCAGGTTGTTCCGCTGGCTCAGCTTGGCATGGGTGAAACGCTCGTAATGGCCCAGGTCCAGATCCGTCTCGGCGCCGTCGTCGGTGACAAACACTTCGCCGTGCTGGAACGGACTCATCGTGCCGGGATCCACGTTCAGGTACGGATCCATCTTCTGCAGCGTGACCGTGAAACCCCGGCTCTCCAGCAGACACCCGATCGAAGCAGCGGCGATGCCTTTCCCTAAGGAGGAAACCACGCCGCCGGTCACGAAGATGTATTTCGCCATGCCTTTGCCTACCCCGATTGTGACTCCCGGTAAATCTTTTCCACCCGCCTCAAGTCATCCGGCGTGTCCACCCCCAGCGACTCGTATTCCGTCTCGATCACCCGAATCCGATAGCCGTTCTCCAAAGCCCGCAACTGTTCCAGCCGCTCGGCGCGCTCGAGCGGACCGACTCTGAGTTTCGAGTACTGCAAGAGGAACTCCCGCCGGTACACGTACAGCCCGATGTGTTTGTAGTGCACCGCCTCGCCGGTGAGATCGTAGGGCACCGGGGACCGGGAGAAATAAAGGGCGTGGCCGCTGTGGTCGGTGACCACCTTCACCACGTTGGGGTTTGTAAACTCTTGCAGGTTTACGATCCTTTTCTTCAGCGTCGCCATTGGCGCCGGCGAAGACTCAAGCAGAGCGCGGGCGGCGGCCTCGATCGCTGCCGGCTCGATCAGCGGCTCGTCTCCCTGGATGTTGACGATGATCTCCGCCTCTGAAGACGCCGCCACCTCGGCCACCCGGTCCGTGCCCGAGGGGTGGTCGGAGCGCGTCAGCCGGACGGCGGCGCCGAAACGCTCGGCCGCCTCGCGGATGCGCTGGTCGTCGGTCGCTATGATTAGTTCGTCTAATAGAGGGCAGCGTGAAGACCGTTCATAAACGTGCTGGATGATCGTCTTGCCCGCGAAGGCGGCTAAAGCTTTTCCTGGGAAACGGGACGAGGCGTACCGGGCGGGGATCACGCCCAGAATCCGATGGGGCACGATCGATCTTACCACAAAATAGCACCATGATATACTGGAGACGGAAGAATGAGTTGAGGGGGGTTGGGAAGTGACCGGACGCCGGGTTGCCGTCGCCTTGGCGGGCCTCGCGGCTGCGTTGTGGGTTGCCGGCGCGGCGGAGGCGCGGGACCGAACCGTTTCCCAGTCCAAACCGCGCGTCTCCATCACTCCTCGTCGGGGAGCCGCTGCGCCGGGCAGCATCCCCGGCCGGACGCCGAACATCCGGGTGGACACCACGCTCGTCCTGATCAACGTCACCGTGACCACGCCGCTGAATCAGGTGGTAACCGGATTGGAAAAGGAACATTTCCGCATCTTTGAAGACAAAGTCGAGCAGGAAATTACTCAATTTTCCGCCGAGGACGCCCCTTTGTCAGTGGGTCTCGTTTTCGATATCAGCGGCAGCATGGGCGCCAAACTGCACAAAGCCCGGCAGGCCGCGGCGCAGTTCTTCAAGACGGCCAACCCCGAGGATGAGTTCTTCCTGATCCAGTTCAGCGACCGCCCGAAGCTGGTCGTTCCCTTCACCCACGACACCGAGGAGATCCAGAACAAGCTCGCTTTTACCCAGTCGCGCGGACGCACCGCACTGCTCGATGCCCTCTACATGGCGATGGACGAGATGAAGAAAGCCCACAACCCCCGCAAGGCGATTCTCGTCCTGTCGGATGGCGGCGACAATTCAAGCCGTTACACCCAGAGTGAGATCAAGAACCTGGTCCGCGAGGCGGACGTCCAGGTTTACGCCATCGGCATCTTCGAGCCGATCTATTCCCGGGGCCGAACGGCCGAGGAACTCGCCGGTCCGACGCTGCTGAGCCAGTTGGCCGAGCAGACCGGCGGCCGGCATTTCCCGGTCGAGAACGTCAACGAGTTGCCCGATATCGCCGCCAAGATCGGTATCGAACTCCGCAACCAGTATGTACTCGGTTACACACCCACCAATCAGGCCCGGGACGGCAAGTACCGCCGGGTCAAAGTGAAGCTGGTTCAACCGCGCGGGTTGCCTCCTTTGCGGGCAGCCTACAGAACCGGATACTATGCGCCTTCACAATAACCGCATGCGAGCGCTGCCGGCGCTGGCCGCCGCCGCGGCGGCTTGTCTGCCCTTCGTCGCCGGTCCGGTGTGCGCCCAGGAACCCTCCGGAGCCGTGTTTCGGGCCGAAACCCGCCTGGTCGTTCTGCACGCCAGCGTGGTGGACAAGAAGGGCAAACTGATCACCAACCTGCCGCGCAAGGCCTTCACCGTTTACGAAAACGACGTCAAGCAGGAGATCAAGGTCTTTCGGCGCGAAGACGTCCCCGTCTCGATGGGCCTGATCATCGACAATTCCGGCAGCATGCGCGACAAGCGCCAGCAGGTCGAGTCCGCCGCCCTCGCCCTGGTCGAGGCTTCCAACCCCGAGGACGAGATCTTCATCGTCAATTTCAACGACGAGGCCTATCTCGACGTCGATTTCACCAGCGACATCAAGAAGATGGAGGAGGGTTTGACGCGCATCGACTCCCGCGGCGGCACCGCCATGCGCGACGCCCTGTCCATGTCCATCGACCACCTGGTCGAGCATGCCAAGAAGGACAAGAAGGTCCTCCTCGTCATCACCGACGGCAACGACAACACCAGCGCTGTCACGCTCGAGAAACTCGTGCATAAGGCCCAGCAGGCCGAGGTCCTGATATACGCTATCGGGCTTCTGAATCAGGAGCAGCGGCGCGAGCGCAAACGCGCCAAGCGCGCCCTCGAGGCTATCACGAAGGCCTCCGGCGGCCTCGCGTACTACCCTGACGACGTCAGTGAAGTGCACGACATCGCGCTACGGGTCGCCCACGAGATCCGCAACCAGTACGTGATCGCTTACACGCCCACCAACCCTGCGCTCGACGGCTCTTACCGCCGGATCCGCGTCGAAGTGAAGGCGAAAGGGAACCCCCATGTGCGCACCCGCTCCGGGTACTATGCCTCACCTCTGAAGCCCGGCAAATCGCGTTTGACTGAAGTGACCTCGACCGGAGAATGATCCGCCGCCTCTGGAAACTCACCAAAGGCTACCGCGTGGCGCCGTGGAAGAGCCCCTATCTGCGCTGGCGCTTGGAAACCTACCTGGGAATCCCTGCTGACGCCATCGGGCCGGCTGAGTTCTTCCGTCTGCTCTGGCGACACCGCCGGGCGTTCCGGCGCTACCTGGACTGGGCGGACCGCATGGCCGCTCGCTACGGCGGCTGAAGCCCCCCGTCAGAGCGTCTGGGTCACTTTGCGCAGGGCCCGCGGCTGGTCCGGATTCAGCCCCTTCTCTAACGCGAGACAGGCGCTGAAGAGCTGTGCGGGAACGATGTAGGGGATCGGCGTGTAGGCTTCCGCCGGCAGCGGCCCCCGGACCGTCAGCTTGCCCGGCAGCACGACGGCACGCTTCGCCAGCCGCGCCGCCTCGCGGTTCGAGCCGTCGGTGATCGTCAATGTGTCGGCGCCGAGCTGGTTCAGTTTCTCCAGCATCCCCTTCAGCGACGGCCAGGTCGGTCCGGCCGGGCAGAACAGGAATACCGGGAAGGCGGTCTCCACCATGGCGATCGGCCCATGCAGGAAATCGGCCGAGGAGAACCGCTCCGCCACCACGTAGCAGGTCTCCATCAGTTTGAGGGCGAACTCGTAAGCGTTGGCGTAGTTCAACCCGCGCCCAACCACCACCGTCTCCCGCATGTAGCGGTAACCCTTGGCGCGTTCGGCGATCTCCGGCTCGAGCTCCAGCGCCGCCGCCGCCGTCTCGGGGAGCCTCTTCAAATCGTCGAGCTCGATGGGGGCTCCCAGGGCCCAGGCCAGCAGGTACAGCGCCATCAACTGGCCTGTGTAAGTCTTTGTCGCGGCCACGCTTCGTTCTTTGCCTGCCCGCACCAGGAACCGGTGATGCGGAATCCGCGCCAGCGTGCTCGCCGGGGAATTGGTGATCCCCACCGTGAGCGCGCCCAGCTCCCGGGCCCGTTCGAGCACCAGATTCGTGTCCGTGGACTCGCCGGACTGCGAGATCGCCACCATCAATGCATCCTTGAGATCGACCTGCGCCTGATACAGGGTGAAGATCGAAGGCGCGGCCAGCGACACCGGCACGCCGGTGCTGATCTCCAGCAGATACCGGCCGAACAGCGCCGCATTGTCCGAGGTGCCTCGGGCAGCCAGCACCACCAGCCGGGGCCGCCGCCGCTCGATCGCTCTCTTCAGCCGCTCCGCCGCCTTCAGGGCCCCGTGGAGCGTCTTCTCCAGCGCCGCCGGCTGCTGGTGGATCTCTGCGAGCATGATCGGTCGCGCCATAGATCTCAGGCTAGCACGGGCCCGCCGGCCTCCCCGGCCGGCCGGGGCCCTTCGCCGTAGCGCTTCGCAACAGGTGAGAATGGAGGGAGTGCGGAGGGTTACTAGAGCTGGGCCGAAACGCGGGTGGCGACACCGTCTATTCGCCGCCTTACTTCCCTTGGTGAGCCACCAGTACGAACCCCTGGTGGCGGAACGAAAGCGGCGGCTTTTCGGATGCCTGCACGGGCGCGTCGTGGAGATCGGCGCCGGTACGGGCGTGAACTTGCGCTACCTTCCCGGTGATGCCGAGTGGCTGGGGGTCGACCCTAACCCTTACATGGAGCGTTACATCCGCGCCGAGGCGGCCCGCCTCGGCCGCGACGGCGCCTTCTGCCTCGGCGCCGCCGAACAGTTGCCCGTGCCCGCCCGGGCCGCCGACGCCGTCGTCGGCACCCTGGTCCTTTGCAGCGTTACCGATCTGGAAAGCGCCCTCCGCGAGATCGTCCGCGTGCTGCGCCCCGGCGGCCGCTTCGTCTTCATCGAGCATGTAGGAGCTCCCCCGGGCACCCGCACCCGGCGGCGACAAGACTGCATCTGCCCTCTCTGGCGCCGCCTGGCCGACGGCTGCCACCCGAACCGCGACACCGTGCGCTGGATCGAGCGCGCCGGCTTTTCGGAGCTCCACTGCGAAAGCTTCACGCTGCCCCTTCCCATTGCCGGTCCCCACATCGCCGGTTTCGCCGTAAAGTAGGTAAGTGGCAGACGACGACGATCGGAGGTAGTCATGACGTTCCGGCTCACTGTGGAAGGATTCCGTGAAGGCGACACGATTCCCCGCCGCCACACCTGCGAAGGCGAAGACATCTCACCGGCCGTTTTCTGGGAGGACGCGCCGCCGACCGCGAAGAGCTTCGCGCTCATCATGGACGACCCGGACGCTCCCGCCGGCACTTGGAACCATTGGCTGCTGTGGGACATTCCCGCCGGCGTCACCCGCATCGAAGAGGGTTTCCAACCGGGTAGCCTCGGCGTCAGCGGCACCAACGACTTCGGGAAGCGCGGCTATGGTGGACCCTGCCCGCCGCGCGGCCACGGGCGGCACCATTACTACTTCCGCCTCTACGCCCTTGACGTCGAGAGTCTCGGACTCCGCGAGGGCGCCCGCCGCGCTCAGCTCGACGCCGCCCTCCGCGGCCACATCCTCGACGAAGCCCAGTACATGGGCCGGTACGAGCGCCGCTGAGGTCGGAATCTCACCCGGCTCCGCTCTTTTCCGTTAAAGCTGCAGCGCGGGGTGTAAATCCATCCGGCTGATCTGTTCCCGGACCTGCCAGGGTGTCCGCGGGCCGGCTTCGGTTATCACCGCCGCGACCCAATCGAGCGGCGTTGTATCGAAGTACCGGTTGTCCACCTCCACCCCCTCGACCGGCTCCGGCAGGATTTCGGAAGCCGGCTTCACCGGCTCGTCCGGCAGCCGATAGGCGTGCGGAAGGAACTTCTCGGTCCCGGCCAGGGCGTAGGCCCGCTTGCCGGCGTGTCGCGCCGCCAGCGCCAGCAAGGCCGTTCCCCGCTTGTTCACTACGCCGGAGGCGGTCACCGCGTCGGCCCCAACCACGGCCACGTCGGCCCGCTCGACGTATTCCAGCATCGCTGCATCGATCCCCAGCCGGACCCGGATTCCCGCCTCGGCCAGCTTCCGCGCCAGTTCGAGCCCTTCTCCCACCGGACGCGACTCGGTGCAGTACACCACTCCGGCGTGTTTTCCTTTCCAAGCCGTGATGAGCGCGGCCAGCACCGTCGAGCTCGCCGAGTAGGTCACCACCCGCTCGGACGCTGCCAGCAGTCTTGCTGTTTCCTCGGAGATCGCTTCCGCCGCCCTCTTCAGATCGGCGACAAACCGGGTGCACAGGCGCCGCAGCGCTCCGGGGGAGGTCCCCTGCCACAACGCCGCGTTGCTGAGGTTCACCATCGGCGCCATCGACGGCTGGGCCTTCACAAGCGCCCGGCACGTCGCCTCCACCACGGTGTGGAACGGTTCGGCGTCCGCCGCCTCCGCCAGCAGCTCCGCTGCGCGGATCGCCAGCTCCACCGCCCCGCTGCGGTTGTCCATCCGGATCGCTGTCACCCCTGAACGGATCGCTTCGGGCAGGTGCGCCTCCGCCGGTTCCCGTCTGTTTCCCTTCACCATTCGGCCCGATTCCTTTGCCGCCGGCTGCCGCCAATCCTGCCGTTCCGAGCTTCCTACACCGCGGCAGTCTGGGACTGGTACGCGCAACTGCGGCCGGTCTCGTACATCGCCAGCACGTTCTCCGCCGGCACGTCCGGCTGGATGTTGTGCACCGCCGCCAGCACCCAGCCGCCGCCCCGGCCCAACACGTCGAACAGCCGGCGCACTTCGGCCGCCACCTCCTCGGGGGAGCCGTGAGGCAACAGGTGCTGGGTGTCGACCCCGCCCCAGAAGGCGATCCGGCCGCCGAACTCCTTCTTCAGCCGCTCCGGCTCCATGTTCTTGGCGCTCACCTGGACCGGGTTCAGCGCGTCGATGCCCAGCTCGATGAAGTCCGGAATGTAGGCGTAGACGGAACCGCAGGTGTGGTAGAAGATCTTGGCGTGGGTGTGCCGCCGGATGTGGTCGGTGATCCGCTCCTGGTAAGGCCGGATCAGCTTGCGGTACATCGGCAGGGAGCAGACCGGCCGGTCCTGTAGTCCGACGTCATCGCCGAAGGCTACGATATCCACCAGGTCGCCCACCTCTTCGTAAGCCCGCCGGTTCATTTCCATCATCACTTCGAGCACGGCGTCGCAGAGGGCGCGGAACAGGTCGTGGTCGCCGGCCAGGTCGCAGTACCAGTCCTCGAACCCGCGCAGATACTGCGTCTGGTGCACCAGGTGATAGCGGGCGCTGAAGACCACCGCGTAGTCGGTTTCTTCCTTGAGCCGTTTCGCCTGCTCCCGCAGTCCGCGGAAGCGGCCGGGGTCGGTCGGGTCCGGCCACGGGTACCGGGCGATGTCGGCGGCGGTGATCTCGCCGGCCAGCGGGCACTCGTTCAGCTCGTAGTAGTGGCAACCCTCCGGCCGCACCCGCACCACGCCCCATTCATCCTTGTGCCGGCCGTCGGGCAGGATCTCGCCGCCGCCCGAGTCCGGCGGGTTCAGCATCACGCCCCGGCAGTCCACGTCCAGGCGCTCCAGCACCGCCTCGTCGATGGCGTGGAGCTGTTGCATCGTGTCGATGCACGGGCCAAGCTCTCCCACGCCCAGTTTCTCGATCAGGCGCTCGTAGGCCGGGCGCACCATGCCGGTGACTCGCGTCGAACCGAGATCCATCGGCAAGCGGTCCGGTTCCTTGTGCTCCAACGCTGTGAGGATTCGTTCCCGGTGAGTCATGGCGGGACCATTGTAGGATACCGGCGGCGGAATAGACAGCCCCGCGCTTGCCGCCCCCTACCGGCCGTGTGCGGCGAGCCCCCGCCGTTTCGTCTCGATCGCCTGCTGGAGCTCCTGGGCGCGCCGCCGCTCCTGGTCCAGTTCGGACCTCAGACGGCTGATCTCCGCTTCCAGGTCCGCCGTCCCGCTCTGCGGAGCGGGCTTGGAAACGGCCGGCTGCCGCGCCGGAGTCCCCTGACGGCGTGCCGCCTCGGTAACCGTCTTCCCATCGGCGGTTTTCACCCGCAGGGAAAACGTCACCTCTTTGCCGGCGCCACGGTAAGTAAAGCTGCCGCCGCGGAGTTCCACAGGAGAAAGCTCTAATCTGCGGCGGCTTTCTCCATCGGTGATCTCGAGGGACGCCGCCACCGCCGTCCGGATGACCGGCGCCCGGGGGTTCCATTCCACGACGAACTGGTCGCCCACCTGGTGCACACCGAGGTCGATATTCCCAGCTACTCGGTCGCTGAATAGTGGCGCGGTCAGGATCACCGCGAAAGCGGCCAGCGCCACCGCCGCCGCAATGGCCGCCAGCCGGCGCCCCGAAAGCCTCCGCCCGGGCGGTCGGTTCCCCGGATAGGGCAGCGGTTCGGGGATAGGTGCGCTCACTCCGCCGGGGCCGGGGCTGGGCGGCGCGGCGACCCCGGGGGAACCCGGAGGAGCGGGCGGAACCCGGGCCGGCTCTCTCGGCCCCCGCCGCGGCCGTTCCGCCGGATCGAAATCCAGCGGCAGCCGCCGCCGGCGGAGCTCCAACTGTGCCTCCAGCACGGGGCGCCCCGCCATGCGGCCGTCCCGGTCGCGCAGGAAAAAGCCCACTCGCGCAGGTTCGTACATGTGCGGCCGGATGACAAGGAGCAGTTGCCACGGTTCCGGAAAATACCGGTCAAAGAAGGCTGCGTCCTCTTCCAAGACCATCAGCTCGCCCCGGGTTCTGGTCCGGAACAGCCCGACGGCTTCGAACTGGCCCAGCGTGGGATCCTCCCTGGCCGTTTCGAGCAGCTCGGCAAGCGCCTTCTCGTCTTTCTCCGACAGGCTGAAACCCGGACCCCGGGCGTGTTCGCACTCGATCTCCCGCCACTGGTGGATTTCGATCCGGTTCCCGCTGCGGCGCCCGAACAGTACGCCGCCGATCTCCAGTCCCCGCCGCGGGATCTTCTGCAGACCCACCATCGCCGCCCGGCGCATCGATTCGAGCGCGGGCTCGCTCACCACCACCGCCAGGTCCAGCTCAGCGACGAACCATTCTCGCGTCGGATTCTCCATCCCGGTTCCTGTCTCCGGCCCTGACGGCCGGCCTCCCCGCGCCTCATCCATCCTACGGCCTGGCTCCCGCCCCTCTCAAGCCCGGGCCGCCCGCTCGGCCGGGCCCCGGCCTGCCGGCCATCCGCTTATCCGCTTGTATCCACAGGAGATAAATCTGAAGCCCAAGGCTTGATTGTGGCGTCCAATCGAGTGAACACGGACGAAGACCCGCAACGGGGCGCGCCGGTAACTCGCCTGCTCCAGTACCGAACCACACGCAGATAGGACTGACGGATCAAGCGGTTCATGCTAAATTCAATATGGTTGTCGGGAGGGCCCTTAGCTCAGCGGTTAGAGCAGCGGACTCATAATCCGTTGGTCGTAGGTTCGAATCCTACAGGGCCCACCACCCCGGGGATGTCGCGGCAGTTTTCTCCGGCGGGCCCGGCACACTCAACTGCGCGCGTGCCGCTACTCGAGTTCGCGGCAGCGTAACCGATGCGGAGACTTTTCAAGAATATTCGCTTGCACGTCGCTCCCCGCCGGTTCGAGAACTGGGACGACTTCATCCAGAATACTCCCGAGTACTCCATCGGCCTGGAAGTGATCGACGACGTGCCCGGCCACGTCGGCCATCACGTCCACTTCGACCATCACAAAGGCGTCATCCGGGAAGCGACCATGAGCGCGGCCATGCAGGCCTATATCGCCGTGCGCCAGGGCCGCCTTATGGAGCGCTGGCTCCAGCGCACCAATCCGGTGAACGTCTATGTGTGGAACGCCGACCAGGACGTTTGCCTGGCGACTTTCGTCCTTGAATACCATCACCTGCTCGAGCGCTCCGAAGGGGCCCCGCTGCTGCGCTGGATCGTTCAGTACAACAACAAGATCGATGTTTGCGGCGGGCTCTATCCCGTACGGCTGGAGGAGTTGGAGAAGAACCACTTCACCTGGGTCTTCGAACCCTACCGCAAGCAGCGCATGGCCGGCAAGCAGAAAGGCGACGACGAGCTGGTCCGCCGCACGATCCGCGAAGTCTGTGACCGGCTCCATGCCCTCATGCTCGGCAAGGCCGGCGTCACCCGGATCACCGCGAACCCGGAGATCCTCTACCAGTCCCCCTATGACTTCGTCATCGTGGACGAGAAAGGCGACCCGAACTCCCGCCTGGTGTTGGCCTCCCAGGGCCACCGCAACCTGATCAGTCTCATCTGCCGGCGGCCCAACGGCCGCTACACCTATAGCATCATCCGCGGCTCGCCCTATGACGAAGACACCTTCCAGGTGACCAAGCTCATTGCCGCCTTCCAGGCCGCCGAGGATCTGCCGAATGAGAAGATCTGGGGCGGCTCGGACCTCGCCGCCGGCTCCGACAGCGAACTGGGCTCCAGCTTGACTTGGCAGCAACTGCGCGACATCGCTGAGCCCATTGTCAAAGACGACTATCTGCAGCGGCTCCCCGATCCGGTCGCCCGGTAACTGCGAGCCGGACCGTCCTTAGCCCACGAACCCGAGCAGCTCGGTTTCGAGCTCCGGGGTGCAGGTGAAACAGTTCCCCGCGTAGATGGACGTGCCACCGTCAAAGTTGCGGAAGACCCCGCTGGCTTCTTCGGTGATGATCTTCGCCGGCGCCAGGTCCCAGGCCTCTCCCGACGGTTCGAACCAGACTTCGGCCTGCCCCGAAGCCACCATCATCGCTCCCGGCGCCCCTCCGGGGTTCCGGACCGCCCAGAACCGCGCCGCCCACTCGAGAAACCGCCCGCCGAACGGCTCCCGGTGGATCTTGCCCAGGTCGTTGAGACACAACACCGCCCGCGAGGTCTCCCCGATCCCCGACACCCGGACCGGCTTCCCGTTGCGCCGCGCGCCCAGGCCCCGGGCAGCATAGTAGATCTCGTCCAGCGCCGGGAAGTAGACTACTCCGGCGACGATGTTGTCCCGGTCTGCCTCGAGGGCGAGCTGCACGCACCAGAACCGGTTCCGGCGCACGAAGTCCCGGGTGCCGTCGATCGGATCGATCAGCCAGCGGCGGCCGGACGTCCCTTCTTTCGCCGCCCCTTCTTCGCCCACCAGGCCGTCTTCGGGGAAGGCCTCCTCCAGCGCCGCCGCGATCAGCCGCTCGCCTTCGCGATCAGCCTCGGTCACCGGCGAGTCGTCGGCCTTGGTCTCGGTCTCGAACCCTTCGCGCCACCAGCGCAGCGCCGCCGCTCCAGCCTCGAGCGCCGCCTTGCGGGCCGTTTCGAGTTCATGCACGTACGCCATGCTGCGCCTCGGGAGGCCGCTTCAGAGGTTCTCCCGGATCAGCCGCTCCACCAGGATCATGTCCTTCCACTCGCCGTCCACCTTGCCGTGAAACCGGTGCACACCCACCTCGCGGAAGTCCAGCGCCCCCACCAGGCCCCGGCTGGCGATGTTCTCCGGCAGGATCCGGCCCACCAGCTTCCACAAACCCGCCTTCCGGCACTCGTCGATGAGCGCCTTCAGCGCCAGGTGCCCGGCCCGCCGGCGCCGGCCGCTGCGGGTCACGTAGACCACCGCCTCGGCCACGCCCGCGCACGGCTCCTCGTCGCTGTAGGGCAGCGCCGCGGCGAAGGCGATCATCACGCCGTTGTCTTCCACCGCTACGATCGGGTGGCGGCCGTCGAACCACGCGCGCACCTCCTCCGGGCTCCGGTGGCGTGTCTGGAACGTCGCAGCCCCCTCGTCGATGCCCTCGTTGTAAATACGGGTTATCGCTTCGGCGTCGTCGGGAACAGCAGAACGGACCTTCATTTCTAGCAGCTTAGCGCGAAACCGGGAGGCGGTGCGGCCGCTTGCCGTGGGTGCGCGACATATTTGTGGAAGCTCAAGCGGCTGAGGAGCTTGCCGTTTCATCGTTCAGAGCGCTCAGGAGGATGTGTTAGTGTAGAAGGTTTCGAGTACTGTTGGGGCGCTCCAGCCCCGCGGAAGGCAGGAGCTGAGAGGATTCGGATGCAAGCACTTGGAATGGTCGAAACGCGAGGTCTCACCGGGGCCATCGAAGCAGCCGATGCGATGGTGAAGACTGCCAACGTCGTGGTCACCGGCAAGGATTACATCGGTGCGGGGCTCGTCATCGTCACTGTCCGCGGCGACGTCGGCGCTGTCAAGGCCGCCACTGACGCCGGAGCTGCTGCCGCCCGGCGGGTGGGGGAGCTCGTTTCCGTGCACGTCATCCCGGCGCCGCACCCCGACGTGGAACAGGTGATCCCCGGCGGCAGGAAGTCCGGGAAGTAGGCCCACTTCGGGGCGCACCGCCGGCCGCCCGGCGCTTGAGGAAGCCAGGTTATGCTCGAGGACCAGGACTTGATCGCCCTCCAAGAGGCGCGCAGCAAAGTGGAGGCCGCTTACGCCGCTTGGCAGAAATACCGCACCTTCACCCAGGAGCAGATCGACGCCGTCGTCGAAGCCGCCGCGGAAGCCGGTCGCCGTGAGGCGCTCGGCCTCGCCAAAATGGCGGTCGAGGAGACCGCCATGGGCAACGTCCGCGACAAGCTCGCCAAGAATCTGCTCAATGCGGACCTGCTGCCCAAGAAGATGCGGGGAATGAAGACCGTCGGCGTGCTCCGCGAGCTTCCGGACGAGAAGGTCATCGAGGTCGGCGTACCCATGGGCGTGGTCGCCGCTATCGTCCCCACCACCAACCCCACCTCCACCGCGATCTTCAAGACCCTGATTTCGCTCAAGTCCGGCAACGCCGTCGTCATCAGCCCCCACCCCCGGGCCAAGAAATGCACCTGCTACACCGCGGACTTGCTCGGCGGGGCCGCTGAGAAGGCCGGCGCGCCGGCCGGACTGATCCAGTGCCTGGAGAACATCACTCTCCAGAGCACGCAGGAGTTGATGCGCCACCGCCGGACGGCCATCATCCTCGCCACCGGCGGTCAAGGACTGGTCCGCGCGGCTTATTCCAGCGGCAAGCCCGCCCTGGGCGTGGGGCCGGGCAACGTGCCCATCCTCGTCGAAAAGACCGCCGACGTCGCCGACGCGGTCGCCAAGATCGTCCAGGGCAAGTCGTTCGACTACGGTACCGTCTGTTCCAGCGAGCAGGTCCTCGTGACCTGCCGGGCCCTCCAGCAGCAGGTTCTCGAGGAACTTCGGAAAAACAAAGCGTACATTGCCACCGAGGCCGAAGCCGAAGCGCTGGGACGCTTGTTGATCACTCCAAAAGGCACTGTCAAACCGGAGTGCGTCGGCCAGTCCCCGGTCCGCATCGCCCGGATGGCCGGCTTCGAAGTCCCGCCGGACACCTCCATCATCGCCGCCGGGATCAAGGGCGTCGGCCCGGACCATCCGCTGTCCCGCGAGAAGCTCTCGCCCGTGCTCGCCCTCTACTTCGCCGAGGACTTCGAAGGCGCCATGCGCGCTTGCGAACAGGTCCTCCAGCTTGGCGGTCTGGGCCACACCTGCGTCATCTTCTCCCGCGACGAAGCCCGCATCCGGGAGTTCGGGCTGCGGATGCCCGCCTTCCGCGTCCTGGTGAACACGCCTTCACCCCAGGGTTCCGTCGGCGTCACCACGAACGTCTTCCCGTCGATGACGCTTGGCTGCGGCGCGGTCGCCGGCAATTCCACCAGCGACAACGTCGGCCCCCAGCACCTGATCAACGTCAAGCGCATCGCCTACGCTGTCCGCAGCGCCGAGGAGGCCTTGCCGGTACCGGAAGTCGAGACCGCCGAGACGGCCGCACCCGCCGCGCCGGCCCCAGCGCCCGCGCCTATTGCTGCTGCCCCAGCCGCTGCCGGCCGCGGCCTCACCCAGGAAGCCGTCGAGGCGATCGTCGAGAAGTATCTCCGCAGCCGCGGAGTCGTCGAATCCCCAGCGCAGGCGCCAATGTCGCGCCACTCCGCCGGCACCGTCGCCGAGATCGTGGACCGGTTCCTCGCCGGCCGCCGGGCCGCCGCCAAGAGCGCCGCGGCGAGCTGCCAGTGTCCCCTGGTCGCTTCTCCTTCTTCTCAGTCCGCCTCCAGCCCACAGGCTCCCTCCCCGCCATCGCCGGCTGCTGCCGAACCCCCCCAGGTGCGCATCGCTGATTTCGTCTGCGAGAACGACGTGCGGGAAGCGATCGAGAACAACCGGAAGATCTTCATCGGACCGCGCACTATCGTTACCCCCGCGGCCCGCGAACTCGCCGCTAGAGGTGATATCCTCGTTCTCGCGGAGCGGAAATGAGATCCGACTTGGACTCCCTGAAGACTGAGATCGAGAAGCATCTCGATCAGAGCGATTTTGCCGTCTTCCACGGGCACCCGCGGTTTCCCACCCCCGGCAACGTCGTTCCTTGGGACAGCGAGCAGTACCCGGACTTTCGGGCCTTTCTGGACGTCGCCCGGCGTCTCGGCGTTCGCCTTGTCGTGTTCCATCACCGCCGCCTGGAATCCGGCTTCATCGACCACATCCTCGAGCGGCTCGAGTCTGCCGATATTTCCGACGAGGAATACGCGGAAATCCATCGCCGCGTGCGCGAGTTGCGTGTTTACGAGGGGTTCACGTCGGCGGTGGAACTTTCCTTCGACTATCAAGGCCGCGTCTACCTGTTCAACCGCCGCAGCGAGTGGTACAACGAGTTGCTTGAGATCGCCGACGACGTGGGTGCATTCGACGAGGAAGAAGAGGAGTTGGAGGGGCTCGACGAGGAAGATGCCGGACCGTATTTCTCGCGGAACTGAGGCGTCCCCCGGAGCCCATCAAGGGCGGTCACCGGCTGCGGCGGAAGGGTTCGCCGGGCGTCCCGAGAGTCCTCCCATGATTCCCGAACTTCCCTCATGACCCCGGCTTTCGCACGCTGGATCCCGCCCGAGGAGTCCCCGGCAGGGATCGAATCCCTGGCCGCCGCCCTCGGCCTCGCCCTCCCTGCCGCCCGCGTCCTCTGGCGCCGCGGTTACCGCGAGCCGGCCGCGGCCCGGCGCTTTCTGCAGCCCTCTCTCGACGATCTCCACGATCCTTTCTTGATGCGCGACATGGACCGCGCCGCCCAACGCTTGGCGCGGGCCGTCCGGTCCAAGGAACCTGTTTTCCTCTACGGCGACTACGACGTGGATGGCGCTACCTCGGTGGTCATCCTCAGGGCCGTCCTCGAGCGCTTGGGAGCCCCCGTCCGCTTCCATGTGCCGGACCGTTTCGGCGAAGGCTACGGCATGCGGCCGGAAATCATCGAGCGGGCCGCCGCCGAAGGCGCCCGCCTCGTCGTCAGCGTGGATACGGGGATCCGCGCCACCTCCGCCGTCGCCCGCGCGGCCGAGCTAGGCATCGACGTCATCGTTACCGACCATCACCTACCCGAGGCCGCCCTGCCGCCCGCCTACGCCATCGTCAATCCGAACCGCCCGGATTGCGCCTACCCCGACAAGAACCTCTGCGGCGCCGGCGTTACGCTCAAACTCATCCAGGCTCTCCTGCTCAGCCTGCGGCATTCGCCCGAACGCGCCGAAGCCTTGCTTGCTTCGCTGCTGAAGCTGGTCTCCATCGCCACCGTCGCCGACGTCGTCCCCCTCACCGGCGAGAACCGCATCATCGTCAGGCACGGACTTGACGGGCTGCGTTCCACTACCAGCCCCGGCCTGCGCGCGCTGTTGGACGTGGCGGGCTTCTCCGACGGCCAGCGCCCTACCGCCGGCCAGGTGGCCTTCCGCGTCGCCCCGCGCATCAACGCCGCCGGGCGTATGGCGAACGCCGCCGACGTGGTGGAGCTGTTCCTCACCGACGACGAGTCCCACGCCCGCGAGCTGGCCGCGATGCTCCACGAGCGGAACCGCGACCGCCAGCAGCAGGAAGCGGCGATCCTCGAGGCGATCCTCGCCCAGTGCGAGACCGACCCGGTCACCGATGATCGCCGCGCCTTGGTCTTCGCCGGCGAGGGCTGGCATCGCGGCGTGCTCGGCATCGTCGCCGGCCGCCTCGCTGAGCGCTTCCACCGCCCGGTCTTCGTCCTCGCGATCGACCTGGCCGCCGGCGAGGCCCAGGGCTCCGGGCGGAGCATCCCGGAGTTCCATCTGCTCGAGGCTTTAGAATCGATGTCCGGGCTCTTCACCCGCTTCGGCGGCCACCGCCAGGCCGCGGGCGTCACCCTGCCCGCCGCCCGCCTCGACGAGTTCCGCCGGCGGCTCCAGGACTACGCTGCCGCGCGCCTCGCTCCGGAAGACCTCCGCCCCGTCCGCGAGATCGACGCCCGGCTGCGTTTCGACGAGCTGTCGGACCGCACCGCCGCCGATGTGCTCGCCCTCGAGCCCTTCGGCTGCGGCAACCCGGCTCCGGTCTTCCTCGCCGAGAACGTCCTGGTCGAACGCGAGCCGCGAGTCTTCAAGGAAAGACACGTCCGACTCTGCCTGCGCCAGGGCCGCCGGACGGTCTGGATGAAGGCTTGGAACTTCGCTGGCCGCCTCGCCGGCCTCGCTCCGGGCTCCGCGGCCGACGTGCTCTTCCAAATCGAAGAGGACCGGTACGCCGCCGCCCGCGGCTACCCCGGCTGGAGCCTGGTGCTCAAGGATCTGCGGGAGGCGCGGTCCTGAGTCCTCTGGTCCTCGGGCCGGGATCTGCCGTTCCCCCGATGGAACCGCTGCCGAAATGGGGGCTCGTCGGTGGCCGGAGACAATTGGAGCATCCAAGCCTCTGCTACCGGCTGGAGAGCTCCGTTGTAACGAGTTGCGGTTGGGGAAGGGAAGCCGGATGCAGTGCCCGAGGGGCGGATCTGTCACCTCCGGCCGCCCAGGCGCGGGAAGCAACGCTTTTTCTCGGGTTCCGGCGCGGGGATCGTCCTTCCCTCTCATCGCGGAGGCGCCCGCCTCCCGCTCGGGACAGCCGCGGCGGACACTCCGGAGGCTCTTGAAGTTCCCAGGTGCGATGCCGGCGCGCTGAGAATCGGGGAAACCGGCGGCAACGGACGGCGCACCCGCCGCGTCCCGGAACATAATGGTTACCATGATGCCTCGTAGCCCGGCTGTCCTCGCAGCAGTTGTGTTGAGCGTTTCTTTGTTCGCTCAGGACCCCTCGAGTCCCGACCCGAAGGAGCGTGTTCGGGCAGCCAGACAACTCGCCGAGCAAGGCTCTACCGCAATCCCGGTACTGGCAAGACTCCTGAAGGATCCCGAGTACAGGGTCCGGCTTCAGGCGGTGAAGTCGATTGTCAAGATCGGCACCCAACACAGCATCGCCCCGTTGGTGGAAGCTACGAAAGACCCCGATCCGGAGATCCAGATCCGCGCCATCGACGGCCTGGTGAACTTCTACCTTCCAGGCTATGTCACCAGTGGCTGGTTCGGCTCTATCAAGAAGACCGGCACCGCGATCAAGGGGATGTTCACCGACACCAACGACGCGGTGATCCGGCCCGACATCCGGGTGCGGCCCGAGGTGATCGAGGCTCTCGGGAAGCTGGCGCGGGGCGGGGCCAGCATGAAGGTCCGCGCCAATGCCGCCCGCGCCCTGGGTATCCTTCGCGGCCGGGCGGCCGTACCGGATTTGATCGAGGCGATCAAGACGACCAAGAACTCGGAAGTAATCTACGAGGCCCTGATCGCTTTGCAGAAGATCCGCGACCAAAGCGCCGCCCCAGAGATCGTCTTCCTGTTGCGGGATCTGGACGACCGGGTGCAGATCGCCGCCATCGAGACGGTCGGGCTGCTGCAGTACCACAAGGCCCTGCCCCAGCTCTACGATGTACTTGCCAACGCCCGCAACAAGAAGATCCGCCGGGCGGCGCTGACGGCTATCGCCATGTTGCCGGATGAGAAGAGCCGGCCCTACTATGACCAGTACATTACCGACAAGGACCCGCTGATGCGCGCCGCCGCCGCCGAGGGCTACGGCCGGCTGAAAAATCCCGCCGACCTGCGGATGCTCCAGACCTACTTCGACAGCGAGAAAAAGATGAATCCGCGCCTCTCGCTGGCCTTTGCGCTGGTGATGCTGGGCCGGACGGACTTGGGCGAGTTCACGCCTCTCCAGTATTTGATCCATACGCTGAACTCCGCCTCGTTCCGTGGGGTGGCCGAGCCTTTCCTCGTGGAGCTGGCCCGGGAACGCCGCGTCCGGGAGAGCCTCTACAAAGCCCTGGACGGAGCCTCGCGGGACGAGAAGATCGGCATCGCCCGGGTGCTGGCCCGCAGCGGCGGCGAGGACAGCATTCCGCACCTCGAACGGCTGGTCCGGGATCCTGACAACGAGGTCTCTACGGAAGCCGCCACCGCACTGCGAATTCTCCGGGCGCGGTTGGGTTCGGGACGCTGAGCCCCGGGCTCCTTCCGCATGCTATCCTGGGCTTGATTCCGTCCCCATCCAGGGACGGCGCCGGCTGCGGAGGGGAACGCCGCCAGGCCGGTCCTTTCTTAGGAGTTCCGATCTCATGAAAAAGTTGTTCGTCATGGCTTCCACGGTGGTCTGCGTCTCGGTAGCGTGGGGAGCCGGTTTGATTCCGGGCAACGCCGAGCGGGGCGCCCAAGTCTTCGATGCCAAGGGCTGCGGCTCCTGCCACGCGTTGAACGGCAGGGGCGGCAACGGCGCACCCGATCTGGCCAGCAAGCCCCGGGGCCGTTTCACCCCCGCTCTGCTGGCGGCGGCAATGTGGAACCACGGTCCCCGGATGTGGGACCGGATGAAAGGCGAGAGCGGGAGTGTTCCGGCCCTGACGCCGCTGGAGGCGGCGGACCTGTTCGCCTACCTCTACACCTTCCGCCATTCCGAAGAACAGGGCGATCCGGAGCGCGGCCGAAAAGTGTTCGAGGCGAAAGGCTGCGCTTCCTGCCACGCCGGTTCCGGAGGGGCTTCGCCGGTGAACCGGTGGAGATCGATCGGCGATCCGATCGAGCTGGCGCGGGAGATGTGGAACCACGCGGATCGCATGGCGGAAGCGGTGCAGAAGAGCAAAAAGGATTGGCCGCGGCTCACGGGCCGGGATCTGGCCGACATCGTCGCCTACGCCCGTGGCGAGCCCAGCGGCCAACGAGGCGTTTCCCGGCTGGCGATGGCTTCCGCCGAGACCGGCGAGACGCTCTTCCGGGAGAAGGGTTGCGCGAAGTGTCACACCGGCGCGCAGTCGTTGGCCGGCAAATCCGCGTCCCGAACGTTCTCCGACCTTGCGGCGGCCATGTGGAACCACGTGCCTGAGATGGGAAGCCGGCGGCGCAGTTTGCGCCCCGAGGAAATGACCCGGCTCGTGGGTTACCTTTGGTCGATCCAGTACTTCGACGAGGCCGGGGACCCCGCGGCCGGCTTGAGGGTCGCCGTCGAGCGCGGTTGCGTCTCTTGCCACGGCCGGCTTCCCGCCGCCGGCGCCCCGCGCTTCACCGCGCTGGCCGGCAGACTCGACTCCGTCCGTTTCATCGCCAACGTCTGGAACCACGGCGAGGCCATGAGAAACGCCATGGGCGTAAACGGCAAACCCTGGCCCCACCTGGACCGCACGGCCGTCAACAACCTGCTCGCTTATATCAACTCTCTCCAGTGAGTCCTCTGCCCGAAGCGCTCTACCGGACGGCTCGAAGACTCGCTCGCGCCGGCCCCCGCCGCTGCAGAACGGCCGGAGCCCGGGTGTCCATCCTGCCGGCGGCGGGGCCGTCCCGCGTTCTTGGAATCCACGCAAGGTATGATTGAGATAACTACACCTCCGGACCTTCGGGGACCGCTTGGACGGCGTCTCAGGTTCGGGGCTGTGCCGGCGATCTGATCCGGCGTGAGTGAGTTGTGCGTTCCGATTGGAAACAGGAAATCGAAGCGGCGGTGAGCCGGCAAGATTGGGACGCCTTGCGGGACCTGGCGCAGGGCGGGCTCCCACGGGTTGTGCGCTTTCTCATGGGCCGGCTCTATAGCGGCGACGATTCTGAGAAATGGAGAGCCGTCCGGGGCTTCGGCGCGCTCGCCGCCGACCGGTCGGTCCTCGATTCTCACCGTGCGGCTGACCTGATGCGAAGGTTCGTCTGGGCGCTGAACGATGAATCGGGAAGCGTCCCGTACGGTGTGCCGGAAGCGATGGGTGAGATTCTCGCTGTCCGCTCCGAGCTGCGGCCTGTGTTTCTGCCGATCTTGTGCTCGCTGTTGACCCAGGAAGAGATGAGCCAGACCGGTCCGGTTGAGAGAGGCGCCATCTGGGCGGTAGGCCGTATTGGTCCACCCGCGGGTCAGCAATTCCCTGAGGTGGTCAAAGCTCTCCAAGCCGCTGCTTCCGGCCACCCTGACCCCGATACCAGGCAGACGGCCGCGCATTCACTGGCCGCCGTTACCGGAGGGTTGGCCACGTGAAACGTTCTTTGGAACGCCGGCTTGCCGCCGTCCCGCTGCTGGCCGGACTGAGTCCTGCCGAGATCGCCGCCCTGGCGGGGGTTGCGGTGGAGAAACGGTTCGAGGCAGGCTCGGTCTTGTTCCGCGAAGGGGAACCGTGCCATGGAGTCTTCTTCATCCTTTCCGGGCGGGCGAAGATTTTCAAGACCTCATCCACGGGCCGTGAGATCACTCTGGCGGTGGAGGCCGCCCCGTCGAGCGTGGCCGAAGTGCCCTTGTTCGACGGAGGCCCCTACCCGGCCTCGGTCGCCGCCCTGGAACCGGTGACCGTCGCCTTCATCGACGCGCGTGATTTTCAGCGGGTGTGCCGGACGCACCCGGAAGTGGCTTTGAAGATGCTCGCTTCAGCCGGGCGGCGGCTCCGGCAGCTTGTCGGGGTCATCGAACGGGTGACCTTCGGCAGCGTCCGCCAGCGGCTCGCCGGCCTGCTCGTGGAAATGGGCCGTGAGGCGGGGAGCCCACGGTTTCCTTTGACCTTCACCCACCAGGAGCTGGCTTCGCGCCTCGGCACTGTAAGAGAGGTGGTTTCCCGCAACATAAGCCGCTTCCAGGCTGAAGGGCTCATCCGCATCGGAGGCCGAAGGGTCGAACTGTTGGATCCACAGGGACTCGAGCGCGAAGCCGAAACGGAGTTCTGAATCCGGTCAGTCCCGGTAGCCGTACTCTTTGAGCCGGTACTGTAACTTCCGCAAGCTGATACCGAGCTCCTGCGCCGCTTTCGTGCGGTTGCCCCGGTGGCGCCGCAGCGCGTCCTCAATGGCTTTTCGCTCGATCTCCTTCCAGGTGACCGGCTGGCGTTCTTCTCGAACATCTTCCCCGCCCAGGGGCAGGTCTCTTGCATCGACGATCCCGTCGCACAGGATCGCCACCCGCTCCATGAGGTTTTCGAGTTCCCGGACGTTGCCCGGCCACCGGTAGGCCGCCAGCCGGTCGAGCGCCGCTTGGGTGAGTCTCAGATGCGGCTTGCCCAGTTCGCGGGCCGCTCGCTCCAGGAAAAACTGCGCCAGCGCCGGGATGTCGGCCACGCGCTCCCGCAGCGGGGGAAGCTCGAGGGGGAAAGTGCTCAGGCGGTAGTAGAGATCCTCGCGGAATTCACCGTCGGCCACCATCTTCTTCAGGTCGCGATTCGTGGCCGCGATGATCCGGACATCCACGCTGATTTCCCGGCGCCCGCCGACGCGCTCGAAGCTCTTCTCTTGCAATACCCGGAGCAGCTTCGATTGCAAGTGGCCGTCGAGTTCGGCGATCTCGTCGAGGAAGAGGGTTCCGCCGTCGGCGCGCTCGAAGCGGCCGCTGTGCGGGGAGACCGCTCCGGTGAAAGCGCCCTTCTCGTGGCCGAACAGCTCGCTCTCGATCAATGTCGGCGCCAGCGCGGCGCAGTTCACGGCGGCGAAGACCCGGTCGGCCCGCTTGCTGTTCGAGTGAATGCACCGGGCCAGCACCTCCTTGCCCGTGCCGCTCTCGCCGGTGAGCAGAACGGTGGCGTTGGTCGGGGCCACCTTGCGCGCCAACTCGAGAATCCGTTTCATCTTGGAATCCTCGGCGATCATCGATTTGCAGGAGAAGGCCTCGGCCACCTGCTGGGCGTAGGCGTCCCGTTCCCGGGCGGCCCGCCGCGCCTCCAGAGTCCGGCGCACCAGAATTCGCAGCTCGTCGGGGCTGCGCAGCGGCTTTCCCAGGTAGTCCACCGCCCCGAGCTTCATGGCCTCCACCGCCGTCTCGACGGTGCCGAAAGCGGTGAGCATGATCACCGGCGTTTCCGGCGCGTTCTCGGCGAACCATTTCAGTACCTGGATGCCGTCGCCGTCAGGCAGCTTGAGGTCGGACAAGACCAGGTCATACCGTTTCGCCGCCCCCAGCGTGCGCGCCTCCCGCACCGAGCCGCCGGACTCTATCCTATAGCCCTCGCCGGCCAGAATCGTTTCCAGCAGTTTCCGGAAGCCCGGATCGTCGTCGATGATCAAGATGCGCGCCATAGAGTCCTCATCACTGTGGGAAATCGAGCACCACCCGCGTGCCCCGGGGAGAAGCCGGTTCGATGGCGATGCGCCCGCCCAGCGCCTCGGTGAGCTTCCGGGTGATGGAGAGCCCGAGACCGGTGCCGTTCGCCTTGGTAGTGGTGAAGGGCTCGAAGAGGCGCCCGCGAATCTCTTCGGCTATGCCGGGGCCGTTGTCCTCCACTGCAATCCGCACCCCACCGCCGGGCCGCCGCCGCGCCACGACCTGGATGAGTCCGCCGGGATCCTCGCCCAAGGCGTCGATCGCGTTGAGGACGAGGTTCAGCACCACCTGGGTCAACATCTCCGGATCGGTCTCGAAGACGCCCACATCCCCGGAGATCTGGATCCGCGGGCGGCCGCCGGTGCGCTGCGCTGCCAGTCCACGGAACCGTTCCGCCAGCTCGCTCCACCGGACGGGCCGTTTTCGGGGCCGGCTCGGCCTGCCGTAGAGCAATAGATCGTTCACCAGCTTTTCCAGGCGTGCGCTCTCTTGGAGCACCGGATTCAGCATGGGCTGCAGACTCTCGCCGGACTTCTCCAAGGCGAGTTGGACGAACCCCTTGATGGTCCCCAGCGGATTGCGGATCTCGTGCGCCAGCGCCGCCGCCATCCGCCCGAGGTGGGCGAGATGCTCGAGCTCGAGTTGCCGGCGCTCGAGGGCGGCGGAGCGCCGCTCGCTCCACAGGAAGTAGCCCGTGAACGCCACCAGCACGGCGCTGGCCAGCAGCGAGAGCCAGACGTGGCGCCGGGAGTTCTCGACCAGGTAGTCGGCCGCCTCCCGGTCCAGGTCGATCCGCGCAATGCAAAGGTTGCCGCCGCAGTGAAACGGGAGGTAGGCCCGCAGCACTGGGATGCCCCCGGCCACCGCGCCCATCGTGTAGAAGAGCGCCTCGCCACGCCAGAGCGACAGCGCGTGCGCGTCGCCGGCGGCTTCCTGTGCCGAACCGTAGATCTTCAGGCCGGCCAGCGCCGGTTCTTCGGCGGCGAGCGTTTCCACCAGGTTCCCGTGCAGCTCGCCCACATTCATGTCCTCGAGACGGGCCGCCAGCGTCGCCGCCCGGTTCCGAAGGTAGACCTCCTTCGTTTCTTCGATCTCCCGCAGCGAGCGGACCGAGCTGAACAGGAGGACGGCTGGCAATGCGAGCAACACGGCGGCAACCGGCCAGCGCAGTGCGCCGTATCGCGGCCTCTTCACGGGAGATCTTTCCTCCTCAAATCTCCTGATTCAATCCGCGCGCTCTGGGTGACCCCTGGGACGGAGACCGCACGGGGGCTCTGCCATACTGGGTGCTTTGGCTCCATGAACCGGCTCTTCATCGTACTGGCCACCGGCGCGGCGGCATTGGCGTGGCAGTTCACGACCGTTCAGGTGAACTACCAGGGCAACTGGACCGCTCTGTTCTGCACCGCTGGAAACCGCTCCTTGCCGCCGCGGCTGGCGAGCGAGAAGATCTTCACCTTCCCAGGCAGTAACGGCTTCGACGGGCAGTTCTATCACTATGTGGCCCACGAGCCCGCTCCGGGCGAGCTCTCGGAGTACGTAGACGCGCCGCGGATGCGCTACCGCCGCATCCTGGTTCCCGGCCTGGCCTGGCTGCTCGCCATGGGCCGGCCCGCGGCGATCGACGCCGGTTACCTGGCCGTCGGATACGGGTTCCTGCTGCTGGGGCTCTGGTGGACGGCGAGCTGCGCGCGGCAGGCAGGGCTGGGGGAGCAGTGGGGGTTGTTGTTCGCCGCACTGCCGGCGTCGCTGGTCTTCGTCGACCGGCTGACGATCGACCACGCGCTGGCGGCCCTCGCTGTGGCCTTTGTGATCCTTGCCCGGCGCGGGCCCTCATGGCGGCTCTATCTGGTTCTGGCGCTGGCGCCGCTCGCCCGGGAGACGGGCTTGCTGCTCACCACGGCCTGGGCGGCCCACTGCGCCTTGGGCAGGCGTTGGCGGGAGACGGCGTTGGCGGTCTCGACCGCCATCCCGTGGCTGGCGTGGAGCTTCTACCTCATGGCGGCGACGCCGCCGACGACGCTGTCGGTCTCCCTGATTCCGCTGAGCGAGTGCTGGCGCTCGCTGGCGCATCCGGTTCCTTATCCGCCCGGCATACCGCTGCTGTGGGCCGTCCGCATCGCTGACGTGTTGGCCCTGGGGGGGATGCTGGCGGCGATCGGGCTGGCGGGAGCGCTGGCCTGGCGGAAGAGACGAGACCCCGCCGCCATCGCCGCGCTCCTGTTCGCCGCCCTCGCCTTGGTCCTGCAGCACCACGAGGTCTGGGTGACTCCGTACAACTACGGCCGGATCTTCTCGCCCCTGCTGGTGCTGGTAGCGATGGGGTGGCTGCCGGTGAACCGGGCGCTGGCGCCGCTGCCGGTCGCCATGATGCTGCCGCGCCTCCTGATGCAGTACGGCCGTCAGGTGGAAGGCGTCGTCAGAGCAGCCATCGGACCCTGAGCGCCGTTCACTCGCTTGGAGCGAAGACGTACTTGCGCCCGTCGGGCAGCGGCTGGAACTCCTGCCAGCCTCCCGAGCGCGCTGTCAACGGAACCTCGCCGAGCGGCTTGTCCTCCCAGTCATAGGCGAGGAGTTTGCCGGGGCCCGGGGCGCGGAACGCAAGGCGTTCGTTGCCGTAGATGTCGATCAGCTCGACGAGGCCGCCGGGACGGTCCCTCCGGGCGACGCTGCCGGAGGCGCCGACACCGCCCTGCTCGGTCCAGGCGCCCCGGCCGTCGAGGAACTCGTAGGCGGCGCTCTTGACGTAGTCGATCCGGCGGCCGCCGGCGTTGGCCGAGAACTCGCGGAATCCGCTCTTCGGGTTGTAGACCACCCAGCCCGCGGGCGGCAGCTCGATGGTCCCTCCGGAGCCGTCAGGAACCTCCCAATCCCCACTTTCGGAGCGGTTCACATAGACGTGCGTCCCGTTGGCGTATTCGACGTGAAGCCGGGAGGCGGCGATGGCGCCGGTGGCGTGGGCCTCGCTCGGCGTCAGGAACCGGCCGTCCGGGGCCGCGTACTCGATCTTCTTCGGCCGCACGAAGGCGTACTGCTGCTGGGCCTGCTGCATCATGTAATAGGACCGGGCCATCACCTCGACGCCGAACTCATCGTCGAGCCCCCAGTCGGTGACCAGCCAGCCCATGTTGCCGTAGGCGATGGTCGTGGCCAGGAACAGATCGACGTAGTAGCGCCGCTTGGGCGACTCCTTCCACTTCGCGTCGAGCTTCCGCAGGTAGTAGGGGATGTAGCCCATCCCGTAGTCGCACTGCAGCGGGTGGATACTGTACAGGTGGAAGGCGACGTCGAGGGGATGGGTGAGCAGATTGACGGGCGTGTAGACCCAGCCATAGCTGCCGGATTCGAGGCCGGCGTACATCCACTGGTAGGTGGCCTCGGACTGCGTGGGTCCGTAGACCCGCTGGTCGTTGAGCAGGATCTGGCCGTAGGCGTAGAAGGTGGCGGCCATCGTGCCGGCTCCGGGGACCCGGGCGTCGTAGTCGTTGTAGCGCCACGGGGCCACGGCGGTGTGGACGTCGGTATAGGACATGCGCGTGCCGAACTTCGTCTTGATGCGTTTGGCGTAGTAGGCGTCGAACTCGACGGCCTTGGACGGCTTGAGGGCGTAGTTCCGCGGCCAGGCGCGCCGCCACTCGCCGTCGGGCGTGCGCTGCACCCAATCGGGACTCCAGTTGGTATTCACGGGAGCGAAGTCGCAGTAGTTCGTGTAGACGCCCTGCAGCCACCCCAGGGCGTTCTGCACCCGGATGTACCACTTCAGCATCTCGTCGCCGCCCTTCTGCGGCGCGGCCTTCAGCCGGAGCGTAAAGCTGTCGCCGCCGTCCCGCCAACTGACGTCGTGGCTGTGCTGCATGATCTTGTCCAGCCCGTAAGAGCGGATGCGGCGGCAGCGCTCGTGATCGGACGGGAACGTCCGCGGCACGGCGACCGTCCAGACTACCTGCTTGCCTTCCCCCTGGCGCAGCGACGGTGGGTTGGCGATCGTCGGCAGCGTCTCTTCATAGCGGGGAGAAACGGTGACGAAGAGGCGCTCGTAGAGGTTGTTGCGGAGGCCGTCGGTCTTGGGGATGTAGCGCAGGCCGCCGTTGATCTCGGCGCTGTCGGCGGTGACTTTGGGTTCCTTCGGAGCGTAGGGCTCGGAAGCGTTCGTCCGGTACCAGTCCCACCAGACGGAGGTGAAGACCGGCTTGCCGGCGTCGCCCCACATCAGTACCCGGGGATTCGTGGCTCCGTAGGTGAGGTACGGCACGATCAGTGGTTTCGGGTTCGTGACGCCGGCCACGCGGCCGAAGTGGAGCGCGGCGGCCTCGCCACCGTCGCACCAGACATCTAGGACGAGCGACTTCTGCCACAGGCGCAGCTCGTAGTCCACGACACGCGAGCCCATGGCGAACTTCGCCTTCACCACGCCGTCCTCGAGCGAGGCCGAGAGAAGGCGGCCTTCGGCGACGCTGCCCTCCGGCGTGTCGGTGAACCGGACGCCGCCCCCGTCGAGCGGGCGGATCGGCGATCCCCCGTCCACCGCCGCTGTGATTTCGGCGAGGCCGCCCCTCGCTGGGCGGTACACGTAGACGATGGTGGCGTCGGAGCCCTCATAGCGCAGCTCGAAGCGGTCCGGCGCGGTCTGCCGGGAGCTGGTCTTGAAGTCCTTGAGGAAGTTGACCGGCAGAATCGTCTCCTCGCGCGTGGGGAACGGCAGCGTGCCGGGGCCGGTGTTCAGCCCCACGATCTGGCCGCGGAACGGCTTCAGGTTCCGCTTCGGCTGCGGCTTCAGCTCGAGCGGCGGCAGCTCCTCGGTGAAGAAAGCGAGCGAATCGCAATAGAAGTACCGGTTGCCGGTGTGCTTGATCTTGGAGATCTCGATGCCCGAGAAGCGGGCGGGCCAGACGATCTCCTCGAGGACGGCCCGTGGCACGCGCCGGTGGATCAGCCACCACTGCCGCCAGCGGATGTCCGTCATCTGGATGGTGAACTCCTTGCCCCGGGCGTCCACGATGAGCACGGAGACATCGGCCGGCGGCGTGGTTTCGTCCCGCACCCAGCGCCAGCGGTTGCCGTAGCCCCAAAGCTCGATCGAATCGAAGCGGCCGGGGATGGCGATGGGCTGCGGGGGGCGGGCGACGATCCGGCTCTGCTCGCCCTTGCCCCGGTAGTAGAACTTGGCGACGTACTGGCCCCAGAGCTGCTGCTCGCGGCTGCGGCGCAGCTCGCCCTCGGCCCCGCCGTAGAGCTCCAGCTTCCAGCCGGAGAGGTTTTCGAAATCGACCAGCGTGTGGGGGCTCTCGCGCCGCTGGGTCCAGGTGAACTCATACGGCTGCTGGCCCACCTGCTGCCAGGGCTCGATTTCGTTGATCGCCTCGACGACGCGGTCCGGCTCAGCCGCCGCGGCCGCCGCCGGGAGAAGCGCCATGAAGGCAACCAGAAAGATTCCAGATGCGTGCCGCATTGCATGGCTCCCTTCCGCCGCAGCCTTCGGGGCGGCGGCGTAGAATGGTCTCTGCGCGACCGGACAACGAGTCTAACACGGTGGGATCGGACGAAGGAACAATGGCGAAAGTGAAGTTCATCATCGGGGAAACAGAGCTGGAGGCGGAGTTGCGGGATACGCCGACGGCGAAGAAGGTGCTAGAAGCGCTGCCCATCGAGAGCCAGGGCAGCTACTGGGGACAGGAGTTTTACTTCCACGTGCCGTTCCACGCCGATGAAGAGCCGGACGCCACCGACGTGGTCGAGCCGGGCACGGTGGCCTTCTGGCCCGCGGGCGACTGCCTGTGCCTGTTCTGGGGGCCGACGCCGGCGAGCCAGGGTGACGAATGCCGGGCGGCCAGCAACGTGAACCTGGTGGGCAGGGTTGTGAACCAGGATGATCTGAAGAAGCTGCGCGCCACCAAGGTCCGCGTCGAAGCGGCTTGAACGCCTCGCCGGCTTTTCCAAACCCCGCGCGGGAGCAGTCCCGCATCACCGTTGCGAATAGGATAGGAAAAGGCGCCCCGCGAGGCCTGTCATGCTGACGAAGCTCACCGTATCCAATTTCAAACGCTTCGGCCGCGTGGAGATCGAACTGGGGAACCCGGTGCTCTTCATCGGCCCGAACAACTCCGGCAAGACTTCGGCGCTGCAGGCCCTCGCGCTCTGGGATATCGACTTGAAGCGCTGGCTCGAGAAGCGTGGCCGGGCGAAAGCCCCGGAAAAGCGGCCGGGCGTCACCATCAACCGCCGGGACCTGATCGCGATTCCCGTTCCCGCCGCAAACCTGCTGTGGAAGGCGCTCCACACCCGGGAAACGAGCCGCGAACACGGCCGCCGGGGGACACAGAACATCCGCATCGAGATTCTCGTCGAAGGCGTCGCCGACGCCGGTGGAGCGTGGCAATGCGGCCTGGAGTTCGACTACGCGAACGAGGAGTCCTTCTACTGCCGCCCGTTGCGCACCTCCGAAGAGAACGGCGCGGCGCGCATGCCGATTCCGGAGGGCGTCGAGAACATCCGGGTGGCGTTTCTGCCGCCGATGTCAGGCCTGGCGGCCACCGAAACCCGGCTCGAGCCGGGCGCCGTGAATGTGCGCATCGGGGAAGGGCGAACGGCGGAGGTGCTCCGGAATCTCTGTTACGAGATCTTCGAAGCGAACGGGCAGCGCTGGAAAAAGATCGTGAACCGGATGAAGAGCCTCTTCCGCATCGAACTGGAGCCGCCGCGCTACATCCGGGAGCGGGGCGAGATCGAGATGAGCTATCGGGATCCGGATGGCGGTCCTAGGCTGGACCTGTCCTCGGCAGGCCGGGGTGTCCAGTAAACCCTGCTCCTGCTCTCCTACATGTACCGGAATCCCGGCGCGGTTCTGCTGCTGGACGAGCCCGACGCGCATCTGGAGATCCTGCGCCAGCGGGAGATCTATCAGCTACTGACCGACATCGCCCGGGAGAACGGCAACCAGATCATCGCGGCGAGCCATTCCGAAGTTTTGCTGAACGAGGCCGGCGGGCGGGACCTGGTAATCGCCTTCGTCGGCAAGCCGCACGCGATCGGCGACCGCGGCAGCCAGCTCCGAAAGGCCCTGACGAAGATCGGCTTCGAGGACTACTATCAGGCGGAACAGACGGGCTGGGTGTTGTATCTGGAAGGCTCGACGGACCTGGCCTTCCTGCGCGCCTTCGCGAAGGTTCTGAAACACGAAAAAGGGCTGCGCGTCCTCGAGCGCCCGTTCGTGAAATACGTCGGCAACCAGCCGAAGAAGATCGCCCACCACTGGCACGGCCTCCGGGAAGCCGTGCCGGAGCTCCGGGCGGTGGCAGTCCTCGACCGGCTCGACCGGGAAGCTCCGCCGGAATTCGAAGGGGTGCTCCGCACGTGGCGGCGGCGGGAAATCGAGAACTACGTCTGCTTCCGCGAAACCCTGGAGAACTACGCCGTGCAACGCCGGTCCGTCGAAGCCCCGGGTCCCTTGTTCGAGAAGCCCGAGGCCGATCACCGGCTCACTGTGATGCGGGAGGTGATCGAGGATGTGGAGCAAGCCCTGCGCACATTGGGCAAGGGTTCACCCTGGGGGGCCGACATGAAAGTAAGTGACGAATTCCTCACGCCCGTCTTCCAGAAATACTTCCAGCGTCTCGGACTTCCGAATCTGATGGAGAAGAAAGGCTTCTACGAGCTCGCCGAGTTCGTGCCGCCGGAGAAGCTCGATCCGGAGATCGGCGAGAAGCTCGACGCCATCGTCGCCGTCGCTCAAGCGGCCAAGCCAGGTTCCACGGCGGAGTGACCGGCGCAGGAGCGCCGAACAGCCAAGCCTCAGCCCAGCACCACCGCCGTGCCGCTGGCCGAGACCATCAGCATGCTCTTGTTGCCGCCGCCGATCGTCTCGTAGTCCAGGTCCACGGCGATGACGGCGTTGGCGCCCAACTGCTGCGCCTGGGCGGTCATCTCCTCGATGGCGATCTCTTTCGCCTTCCGCAGTTCCTTCTCGTAAGCCGCCGAGCGCCCGCCGACGATGTCGCGGATGCTGGCGAAGAAGTCCTTGAAGATGTTGGCCCCCAGGATCGCCTCGCCGGAAACCAGGCCGAGGTACTTGGACACGGTCTTTCCCTGAAGGTGGGAAGCGGTAACGATCAGCATGCTGAGAATCTCCTTTCCAAGGAACAATACGGGCGGCGGCGCCCCGGCTTGCCGAAAAAAGAGGGCCGGCCCGGCGGCGCGGCCCGCATCGAGCGTGGAGTCAATCAAGCTCCAACCGGTAGGGCATCCACCGCAAGGCCCCCCCGCGCTCGAACAGCCGGAGGGCGCCCCGGAAGGGCTGAAGGTCTTTCGGCAAGGCTGCGGAGACCCGGGCGTCGAGCAGCGTTTCTACCTCGGGCGTAAACAGGATCTCCCACAGTGTCTTGCGGGCCGGGTAGGGGACCAGCGCCACCCGCTCGTCCGGGGCGATGCCGGCTTTCTCCTTCACCAGCTCCAGGGCGCGGTCCAAACCGCCCAGCTCGTCGATCAGCCCGTTGTTCTTCGCCTGAATTCCGAGCCACACGCGCCCCTCGGCCAGCGGCCGGATCTGGTCTACGTCGCGCTTCCGCCCCTCGGCCACGCGCTGCAGAAAGCTCGTGTAGACGGCCTCGATCCCCTCACGAAGCTTCGCCCGACCCTCTGGGCCCAGTGGACGGTAGTCGGAATCGATGTCGGCGAAGCGTCCGCGCTTGAGGATCTGTTTCCGGATGCCAAGCTTGTCGTAGAGGCCCCGGAGGTTGGCCTTCCCGTAGATTACCCCGATCGAGCCGGTCAACGTGCCCGGGTAAGCCACGATCGGATCGCCGGTCATCGCAATGTAATACCCGCCCGACGCCGCCACGTCGGACATCGAGACCACCAGGGGCTTTTTCTTGCTCAACAGGCGGAGCTCGCGAAGGATCTCATCAGAGGCGACCGCGTCGCCCCCCGGAGAGTCGATCCTTAAGACCACGCCGCGGATGGAATCCTCGTCCCGCAGCCGCCGGACCGTACGGATGAATTTCTGCGACCAGAGCGCTCCATCGTCGCCGAATCCATCGTCCGAACCCCGCAGGATCGTTCCGCTGCCCGCCAGCAACGCGATCCGGGGACGGTCCGAAGAAGCTTCCTGGCGGGCGACGTATCGGGCGTAGTCCCTCACGTTGAGCTTGTGAATCTCTTCCTGGCCGAGCCGCTTCTTCAGCCGGCCGAAGAGTTCGTCTTCGTAAGCCAGCCCATCCACGAGCTTCACCTCTTTGGCCCGCACCGCCAGGAACGGCCCTTCGTCGAGCAGCGCCCGAACCTCGTCCGGGGCCATGCCGCGGGCCTCGGCGATCGTCCCCACCAGGTGTGCGTACATTTCGTCGAGGATCGAATCGAGCACTTCGCGGGTGGCCGGACTCATCGAGTCCCGGGTGAACATGTCGCCGGCATCTTTGTACTTGCCGGCATGCTCGATCTCGGCCTCGACGCCGATCTTCTCCAGCGTCTTGCGCAGGTAGATCGCTTCGATCCTCAGCCCTTTCAGATCGAGCAGGTCCTCTTCAGAGAGGTAGATCTCGTCTGCGACGCTGGCCAGATAGTATTCGCGGGCTCCGGGGTGGCGCAGGTAAGCCACCAGCGGCTTTCCAGACTCCTGGAACGCCTTCAGGGCTTCACGGAGTTCGTACAGCTTCCCCCAGCCCGCCCGCAAGCCCGCGGGCATCAGGACCAGAGCTTTGATCTTGGGTTCTTCAGCGGCAGCCCGGATCGAGGCCCACAACTCCCGCACGGTCAGCGGAGCCTTCGACTCGAAAGCCGGGAACGGCACCACGATCGGAGGCTTCTCTGGTATCTCGCCGGTCAGGCTTACGATTAGCGTGGACCCTGTTTCCACCCTGGGGTGCGGTTCCGCCAGCCGGCTGAGGGCGGCAAGCAAGACGATCCCCGTCAGAATCGCCAGGAAGAATCCGGCGGCCAGGCCGATCAGGAACTTCTTCATGAGGCCATCCCTTTGCAGTGTGAAAAGGCGTTACGCCTTCACGCGCCGGTCAGAATCAGGTCCACCCGTCTGCTGATCTCCGCGAGCTCGTCACGGCCGCCGCCACGAACCTCCACCGTCGCCGGGCCCCGGTAGCCGATCTCTTTGAAGGCCGCATAGACCGCCTTCCAGTCGATATCGCCCTCGCGCAGTGGAACGAACTCCGCCACCCGGCCCGGAACCCCCTTGTGCCGCCGGAAACGGAAGTCTTTCAGGTGAACCTTCACGATCCGTTTCTCGAGCGTCCGGATCCAGTCTTGCGGGTAGCCGTAGAGGACCACGTTGCCGACGTCGAAGTAAGCGCGGATCCACGGGCTCTCGAACTCGTCCACGTAGCGGGCGAACTCCAGCGGGCTCAGCAGGAACTTGTTCCACACCTCCTCGACGGCAATCACCACTTTCAGCTCTTCGGCCAGCGGGATGAGCTTACGGATCTGCTTCTGCGAGCGTTCATACGCCTCCACGTAACGCACCTCCGGGTTGACCACCGCCGGTACCAATAGAACCGTGCTCGCGCCCCACAGGTGGGCGTTGCGCAGGCTCACTTCCATGCAGTCGATGCTGCGGGCCACGTCGTCGGGGTTCGGCGAGGAGAGCGGATATTTCCAGTGGTCGGTGTTCATCACCGAGTGGATCTTCAAACCGGTGGCGCGGGAAGCCTCCCGGATCTCTTCGGCTTCGGACTGGTCGCGGACCGTCATGCATTCGATCACTTCGAAGCCGACCTCGCGGGCCAGGCGGAAGCGCTCGGTGTAGCTGAGGTCCTTGGGCAGCATATTGATGAGAACGCCCTTTTGAATCGGGAGCCGCCCGGCGGCCCGAGCGGCGGGGGATGAATGCGCAAGGGCGGCGGCTCCGGCCGCGGCGCTGAGGAAAGTCCGTCGGTTCATGCCCCGATTCTAACCCACCGGGAAAGCCCACCTGGCGTGCGGGCTGGGAGTGCCGGCCCAGGCAGGAGGCATCGTCTCAGGCGAGGTTCGGTAGTTTGATGATCTTTTTCTGGATCGCGTATTGGACGAGCTGGGCTTTGTTGTGGATATCCAGTTTGCGCATCAAGTTGAACTTGTGCGCCTCGATCGTCTTGACGCTCAGATTCAGATCGCAGGCGATCTCTTTGACGGAGTTGCCCTCGGCCAGCAGTTTCAACACTTCCCGCTCCCGGGCGGTGAGCGTGGCGAACCGGGGCAGCCGGTTGGCCGACTTGATGCGGGAGCGGAAATCGTCGACGAGCTGAGAGAGCATCCGCGGGCTCAGATAGCTGCCGCCGCGCATTACGTCCCGCATCGCCGAGAGGAGTTGCTGGGCCGGACTGTCTTTGAGAATGTAACCGTTGGCTCCCACTTCCATGCCCTCGACCAGGTAGTCTTCGTCGTCGTACATGGTCAGGAAAAGCACCTTGGTCTCCGGCCGGTTCTTCTTGATCTGCCGTGTGGCCTCGAAGCTGCTCAGCCCAGGCATGCCGATGTCCATCAGGACCAGATCGGGCCGCGTCTCAGCAGCTCTCTCCACCGCCTCGCCGCCGTTGGAAGCCTCGGCCACCACCTCCATGTCCGGCTCGGCTGTTATCAATGTCCGGATTCCTTGGCGGAACAAGGTGTGGTCATCCGCCAGTAAGACTTTGATCTTGCCCTTGATAGTCATCAGACTTCCGTTCCCACGGTCGCTCCAGTTGAGCTTGCCGCTCAGTTCAGCCAGAACGAGAGACTGGCAATTCTGCGGTGATCCTGGTTCCCGTCTTTCCACGGCCGGCGCCTCGCCGCCGGCTCTCGATGGCGAAGTGGCCTCCGAGCAGCGTCACCCGCTCCCTCATGCCGGCGAGGCCAAACGACCCCCGCCGCGCAAGTGCTTCAGCCACCAGGAATCCGACACCGTCATCTTCCACATCAAGTCTCAGTACTCCATCGGCAGATGCCAGGGAAATGTTTACACGCGAGGCCCGGGAGTGCTTGGCGATGTTGTTGCAGCACTCCTGCACCAGCCGGTAAACGACGATCTCCAGACTCTTCGGCAGCTTCCCGAGCCGTCCGATCCGCAGCGACACCCGGCAGGGATACAGCTCCCGGAACCGGTGGACCAACTGCTTCAGCGCCGCTTCCAGTCCAAACTGCTCCAGCACCGCCGGGCTCAGCGCCGCGATCAGCCGCCGGGTGTCCTGGATTACCTGGCCGCATACCTCGTGCAGATTCCCGATACGTTCGGCCAGACTTCGGTCCACTCCGCTGGATTCCCGCGCCAGCAGTTCGAGCTGCAGCTTCAAATAGAGCAGCGCCTGCCCCGTCTCGTCGTGAAGCTCCCGGCTGATGCGCCGCCGCTCCATCTCCTCCACATGGAGCATGTGCTCGGCCAGAGCGCGTATCTTCTCCTCGCGCGCCGCCAGATCCTCGATCAACCGCGTCCGCTCGGCCGCCGCCATGCACCGCTCGGCGGCCGCCTCGAGCAGCTCCACCTCCCGGGGCAGCCAGTCGTAAGGCTTGGCGAAGGCGAACTGGATCACCCCGGCCACGGCTCCTTGCGAGAGGAGGGGAACCGACCACAGGGTTTGGTAGCGCCCCGGCCACTTCGGCTCCAGCGACAAGCTCCCATGGCGCCCGTCGAGCCGAACACACCGCGGCTTGCCCAGCCGCTGCTTCATCCGCGGTCCGGCCGGAATCCGGCGAAGGCGCCCGCCACGGAGTGGACGGCTCACCCGCCCGTCGCCGGCCTTGGCTCGCAATACCCACTCCCCGGCCTCCTGGTCGAGCAGATACAGCCGCGCCTGCCGCGCGCCGCAAAACCCCTTCAGCACCGCCAGGAAGCCCGCCAGCAGCTCCTCGAGGCCGGGCGCTTCGAGCTCGACCCGCGATAGTTCGTAGAATGTTTGCGCTTCGGCCTCACGGACTTGATAGAACGCTTTGTTCAGCGTGAGGACGATGGAGAACTGCAACTGCTGCCGGACCCAGTCGAAGTTGCGGCGTTGATCCCGGGGCAGGGCCGCCAGGGCCGGTAGCAGCAACTGATCGTACTCCCCAAGGGCGGCGACGATGTCGCTGGGCGGGACGTTCAGCTTCGCCAGCCGCCGTCCGTGGTACTCGACCTGCTCGATCAGGTCCCCGGCCCGACCCGAACGCGCGATGATGCGCGCCGCCGCGCCGAGAGTCACCGCACCCAGGGCGCTGCGCTGCGCCGGAGTGAACCCCAACTGCTGGAGCCGGGCGGCGAAACGGCGATCGGCCCGGCCGGCGTGTGGCTGGACATAGCGGGCGAAACGCCGCAGCTCCTGCTTGAGCCTGCTGCTGAGCAGATCTGCGGCGTCCGCCAGAGCCGGGCTGGTCGTCGTCGGCGGCACACTTCCTCAATCGGCGGGCCCCCGGACCCTCTTTAGCGCCTGCTCCAGCCCCGCCCGGGCCCGGAAAACGCCGGCCCGCGGGCAATCAACGTCTGGCGTACCGCCGGATCAGGGCTGCGGTTTCCGGGAATCCTTCAGCTTCGGCGATCTCTGCGGCCGTCCGGCCTTCGTTGTCCGTCGCGTCCGGATCCGCACCTCTTTCGAGGAGGACCGCCGCGGCCTCGAGCTTGCCCCAGGCCGCCGCGCGCAGTAGCGGAGTCGCTCCGGTCTCCGTTTCACGGGCGTTCACTCGCGCCCCGTGGTCGAGCAGCAGCCGCACCAGCTCGGGATTGCCGCCGACGGCGGCATCATGGAGCGGCGTCGCGCCGTTCAGGGCCGCCGCATTCGGATCCGCGCCATGCTGCAGCAGCAGGGCGGCGACACCGAGGCGGCCTTTGAGCGCGGCCTCATGCAGCAACGTTGCTCCGCCGGGCCCAGAGCCGGCGGCCGGAATTCCATGGTCGAGCAGTAGCCCTACGATCTCCGTTTGCCCGCGCAGCACCGCTTCGCGCAAGAGCCTCCGGGCCTGTTCGGTATTCTCGAACCGGGCCCCGTGCTCGAGCAGCGCCGCGGCCGCCTCGCGATGCCGGAATCGCAGCGCCAACTCCAGGGGCGAGGCGCCGCCCTGGGCGCGCGAGTCGATCCGTGCCCCGGCTTCCAGCAGAAGGGCGATCACCGGCTCGTAGCCTTTGGCGGCCGCATGGTGCAGCGGCGTCATCCCACTGTGGTCGGCGGCGTTCGGATCGGCATGATGAGCCAGCAGCGCCCTCACGGTCTCGGCATGGCCCCGGCGGCAGGCGTGGCTGAGCGCCGTAGCCCCGCCCCGGTCGCGGATATCGACGTTGATTCCAGTTCCGAGCAGCAGCTCGACAATAGCCGTATTGCCCCGCCCTGCGGCCATGTGCAGCGGAGTGGCCCCGTCCCGGGCGCGCGCATCGGCCCGCGCCCCGTGCTCGAGCAGCAACTCGACCACCCGCCGGTGCCCGGTGACCGCGGCGTAGTGGAGCGGCGTTGACCCGCCTTCGGCATGGGCGGCGTTCGGGTCGGCGCCGTGACGCAGCAGCAATTCCGCCAGCGCCAGGTTGCCGTCCCAGGCCGCATCGTGCAACGCGGTTCCGCCGAGCGGCCCCCGGGCGTTGACGTCCGCCCCGGCGGCGAGCAGTTCACGGACCCGCGTGATATCACCCGCCCGGGCGGCGCGCGCCAGCTCTTGCCCCGGCGCCGGAGCCGCCGTCAAGAGGATGGCGAGCAGCAGCAACGCCATACTCTCAGCCTACACCACGGGCTTCCAGCGCCCTTCGAGGACCGGCGGTCCGGAAGCCGGACCCGCGCCGGGCGCGGCCGGGCCCACGAAAATGGCCGGTCCCCTCGGCGGGAACCGGCCTTGAGTCGGCGGCCGTGGCGGGGTGCGCCGCGGGCCTGGAACCGGGAATCAGCGCTTTTCGATCGGCACCCACTCCCGTCCGCGGGCCCCCAGGTAGATCTGGCGGGGTCGGCCGATTCGCTGCTCCTTGTCGGTCAGCAACTCCTGCCACTGCGCCAGCCATCCCACCGTCCTCCCGATCGCGAACAGCACCGGGAACATCTCCACCGGGAATCCCATCGCCTGGTAAATGATGCCGCTGTAGAAATCGACGTTGGGATAGAGCTTCCGCTTGACGAAGTATTCATCCTCGAGAGCGATGCGCTCCAGCTCGATGGCGATGTCCAGAAGCGGGTTGCGTCCGGTCACCTCGAATACCTCGTCGGCCGTCCGCTTGATGATCCGCGCCCGGGGATCGTAGTTCTTGTAAACCCGGTGGCCGAAGCCCATCAGGCGGAACTCGCCCTTCTTGACCCGCTCGATGTAGCCCGGAATGTTGTCCTTCGAGCCGATTTCCCTCAGCATCCGCAGCACAGCTTCGTTGGCCCCCCCATGCAGCGGCCCGTAAAGCGCCGCCGCCGCCGCCGCCAGGGCGCAGAAGGGATCGGCGTGGGAGCTGCCCACCAGGCGCATCGTACTGGTCGAGCAGTTCTGTTCGTGGTCGGCGTGCAGGATGAACAGGATGTCCAGGGCCCTCTCGAGCACCGGGTTCGGCTTGTATCGCGCCTCGTTCCGCATGAAGAGCATCCGGAGGAAGTTGCCGGCGTAGGAAAGCTCGGGATCCGGCTCCACGTAGGGCATTCCCATCGAATGCCGGTAGGCGTAAGCGGCGAGGATCGGCACCTTGGCGATCAGGCGGTGGATGCTCCGCCGGCGGGCCTGTGGATCGTGGATCTGCTTGGCGTCCGGATAGAACGTGGAGAGCGCCGCCGCCGCGCTCACGAAGACGCCCATAAGGTGGGCGTCGTGACGGAAACCGTTGATCAGCGCTTTGAAGTTCTCGTGGAGATACATGTGTTGCCTGATGGCCGCCGTCCATTCGTCGAGCTGCTCCCGGTTCGGCAGCGCGCCGTGGATCACCAGATAGGCGGTTTCCAGAAAACTCCCGTTCTCGGCCACCTGCTCGATCGGGTAGCCGCGGTATTCAAGGACGCCCCTGGCGCCGTCGATGAAAGTGATCGAGCTCTTGCAAGACGCCGTATTGACGTAGCCCGGGTCATAGCTCATCAACCCGAAGTCGTCTTCCTGAACCTTGATCTGGCGCAGATCGAGGGCGCGGATCGTCTCGTGCTCGACAGCGATTTCGTAAGTTCTTCCTGTTCGGTTGTCGGTGATGGTCAGGGTCTCGTTAGACATTCGGCCTCCTGGTGTTAAGGATGCAATTGTCGTGTATCTGTCGCATGCCTCAGTTCGCCCGGGCGTCCCCATCGAGCAGCTTGCCGATTTCGGCCTCGAGGACCGCCCGGTTCCGGATCGCCTCGTCGCCGGGCTCGAAGTGCTTGCGGATCAAGCCGTTTTGGTCAATCAGAAACAGGTGCGGAACATGGATCCTCGGCCGCTTCGGATCCGGCCGCAGGTAAGAAGCCGCCATCTGGCCGCAATCGAACAAGACGGGACTGGTCACGCCGTGCTCCTTCTTGAACGCCTGGACGCTGGCGCGGGTGTCCGGGGGGTTCACCACGGACAGGACGGCGATGCGGTCCCCGTACGTCTGTTTCAGCTCTTCCAGAGTACCGGCGAGCTTCTGGCAGAGGGGGCACTTCGTAAGCATGAGTTCGAGGATCACGACTTTGCCCCGGTAGTCGGCTAGATCGTGGTATTTCATGTTCTCGTCCGGCAAAGTGAAGCCGGGCGCCCTCCGGCCGGATGTCTGTCCGAGGGCCGGCGCGAGTGTTCCCACCGCGAGCAACCAGAGGCTGGCGACAGCTATGAGTTGCATTTCTCTACAGTATCACGGGCGCACACACCGCTCGTCCGGGAAGCCGCAGGCGGGTCTCGGACGGCGCCAAGGGCTGTCGGCCCCCCTGGCCACGGAAGGCCGCTGCTATCGGCGCCGGCTCACGAATCGATACCACCTGCGGCGCCGCGGGGGGTCAGGGTGCTTGCCTCCCTCGATTGCCTCGCCGCTCAAGGCCGCCCGGGGATTGGTTACGAAGAAGCGCTCGGCCCAGCTTTCCCCGTAGCGGCGCGCGATCAGGTTGTAAACCTCGGCCATATCCGGAGTGCGGTCCTGAGGATCATGGGCGTCGCTGGCGATGAAGTGGACGAGCCCCTGCTCGAGCAGTTTCTCGCTGAACTTCCTCGCCGCCCTCCCGAACCGCCCGGTGAACGACAAGGCAGTGATCTGCAGCAGAACGCCCCGGCGGACCCACTCCTCGAGTTCCGCCAGCCGCTGCTGGAGCAGCCAGTTCCTCTCCGGGTGAGTGATGATGGGGATCATACCGGCGCCCATGAGGCTCTCGAAGATCTCCGTGCTGTTCTTGAAGATCAGAAGATCGGAGAACTCCACCAGCAGGTAGCGGCGGTTGTTGATCGTGTACTTGGACGGGTGGGCGATGGCGTCCTGGATGTTGTCATAAGAGAGGTGAAGGTCACAGCCCCAGTGGATGCGCGGCCGGAGCTTGGCTTTTTCCTTCAGCTGATCGATCTTCCGCTTGACGGTTTCCGGCTCGAACGCGTAGCTGGGGTTTGCGTGCGGGGTGGCGACGATGTCGGTGGTGCCGGATTCCGCGGCGATCCGGAGCATTTCCACGCTCACCCGCGGATTCGGGGCCCCGTCGTCCAACCCTGGAAGAATGTGGCTATGGATATCGACCATCGGCCGGAGCCGGCCCGCCGCCGCGGCCGCGCCTCAGATGAACATCTCCTCGTCCGTCGTCGCTTCCGAGACGTTCGGCCGGCCGCCCCGGAAAAAGTAGTCCAAGGCTGTCCGGATCCCGGAGATCACCCCGCTGACCTGCCGCACCGGCGTGACCACCCCCTTGTTCAGCAACACGATGGTCTCATGCACCCGGCTGACAGAATCGTCCAGGACCAGCTCCACCCGGTCCAACTGCGCCCGGGCACGCTCGGTGAGTTCCGTCAGGAACAGATCGCTGCGTTTTACCTGCGCTCGGGTGCTTTCGAGAATCTCCGTAGTCTTGGAGGTGATGTCGGAGATCTGTTGCCGCGTTGCCTTCAATGTCTCTCCTGCGGAGGCCAGCACCTCCTCGGCTCGAGGGGACAACTCGTCGATGCGTTCTTTGACTTGCCGCGCCTGGCGGGCCACCAGCACCGCCGCGATGGCCTGGACCGCCAGCGCCACCGCCCCGATGCCGATGGCCACGACCATCAGGTAGACGATGGTTTCGTTGATCTGCATCTTTGCCGGGACCCGGTGCCGCGTCAGAAGCCTTCCGCTTTCGACTCTTCTTCGGCTGCCGAAGGCGTGACGGCTTCCTTGTATGCCTGTTTGCCGGCTTCGACCGCCGCGGCCACCTTGTCCTTCTGCTTGGCGACCACGTCTTTGCCGCGGTCCACGAGCTCCGTCGCCGACTCGCGCACTTCTTCGGTGCGCCGCTTCACGAAATCGCGGCCCTCGTCCGCCTTCTCGCGGATCAGCTTCCGGGTCTCTTCGCCGGACTTCGGCGCGAACAGGATCCCGATCGCGACACCAATGCCCATCCCCAGGAAGAAGTACGAGAGTTTGTTGCCTTCGTCCACGGTGTGTCTCCTTTCTGCTGCCGGAATGCTCCTGTAATTGAAGATAGCATTAGAATAGCTGCCATGGTGGGGAAACTTCCCGATGCCCGCCGATAATCTCACGGCGGCGAAAGGCCGGCCGAAGAAACTCGATCACGAAGCCCTGTGGAACTATGCCCTCCGCTTGTTGACCTCGCGCAGCTACTCGGTGGCTGAGTTGCGGGACCGCTTGCGGCGCCGGGCGGCCCGCGCCTCGGATGTAGTCCGCATCGTCGGGCGTCTTCGGGAACTCGGCTATCTTGACGACCGGAAGTACGCCGAACTCTACGCCCGCCTCCGGCTGGAGAACGACGGCTTCGGACCGGCCCGGATCGTCCGCGACCTGATCCGCAAGAGGGTCGCCCGGCCGCTGGCCGAACAGGCGGTTGCGGCTGTCTTCGAGGGAACCGTAGAGGACGACCTGATCGATCGTTTCTTGCGGCGGAAGTACCGTGCGGTTTCCCTGCCGGAGCACCTGGCCGAGCCCCGGAACCTCGCCTCCGTCTACCGCCGGCTGCGCTATGCCGGCTTCAGCGGAACCGGGATCGTTCGCGTCCTCCACCGCTACTCCCACCGGGCCGAGGAACTCGAAGGGATCGAGGAAGACGCCGAGTCCTGACCGAAGGGCCCCCTCCGGCCCGGTGCTATCCTGAAGGCGAGATGAGGGGGTTCCGCTGGCTGCTGCTCGCCGCTATCGCAGCCATCCTGGCGGCGGTCGCCGGAAGCTACCTGTCGCGGACCGCCCGGCAGGCCTCGGAACTGCCGCCGCCCCCGCCCGATCTCCCTCCGAACATCGCCGCCACCAGCGACACCTGGGTCCACACCGAATACGAAGGCGAGCGCCCCATCGTCGAGATCCGGGCGAAGAAGATGCGACAGCTCAGGGAACCCGCCGCCTTCGAGCTCGAAGGGGTCGAACTGCGCATCTTCCAGCCCGGCGGATACGACCGCGTCCGTTGCGGGCGCGCGGAGTTCGACATCGAGAAGAGCACCCTTTACTCGGAGGGGCCGGTCGAGATGACCCTTGACGTCCCCGAGCAGGGAGCCGAAGACGAAGCCAGCCTCGTCCACATCGAATCCTCCCACGTCCGGCTCGACACGAAAACCGGTCGCGTGACGACCGACCAACCGGCCCATTTTCGGTTTCCAAGAGGCGAAGGCCGCTCTACCGGCGCCACCTATGATCCGAAATGGAGAGACCTCCGGATGCACCAGGACGTAGCGCTGCGCTGGTACGGCGCGGGTCCGGGCGAGGAAATCGTCATCGAGGCCGGCCAACTGGTCTACAAGGAAGACCAGGACAAGATCTATCTTTCGCCCTGGTCGCGGTTCCGCAAGGGGGCTCTCCAGCTCGATGCCGCCAGCAGCGTCGTGACGCTGCGCGACGGGGGGCTCGACCGGGTGGACGCCAGGCAGGCTTCAGGCCGCCACGGAGAGGCGGGAAGACGGACCGAGTTCGCCGCCGACCACCTCGTCATGATCTGGGGTCCGGGTATGGCGCTCGAGAAGATCGTCGGCGAGGGCTCGGTGCGGCTCGTCTCCCGGACCGCGACTTCGGCGATCACGTCGTCTGGTGAGCGGCTCTTTCTCGACTTCCGCCCCGCCGAGCCCGACAGCGTCCTCGAGCATGCGCTGCTGATGGGCGCCGGCCGCCTGCAGCTCCAGGAAATGCCGCCTTCCGGAAAGCCGGGCCCCGACCGCATCCTCACCAGTGAAGTGATCCATGCTTACCTCCGGAACCGCGGTTCGGAATTCGAGAAGATCGAAACGGGAGCCCCGGGCCGCGTCGAGTTCCTCCCACGCGATGGCGAAGGAGTGCGGCGGAGGATCGAGGGCCGCCGGATCTGGATGCTCTTCGCCCCGGAAAACCGGCTGGAGTTGTTTCGGGCACAGCCCGCCGCGACCTGGACAGCGCCGCCGGCGGGCAGCGGCCGGGCGCCGCAGCGCACCTGGAGCGACGACTTCGTCGCCCGCTTCGACGTCGCTTCCGGGGAACTCCTGCGCATCGACCAGACGGGCGATTTCCGCTTGGAGCAGGGTGACCGCCGCGCCCGCGCCGAAAAGGGTGTTTTCGAACCCCCCCGCGATCTCTTTCTGCTTCTCGGCGAGGCGCGCATCGCTGACGCCCGGGGTTCCACGTCGGCGGACCGGATCCTGTGGGACCGGCGCAAAGATGCCGTCACCGCCGAAGGCAGCGTCGCCTCCACCCGCCTGCCGGACGAGAAAGCCGGGGAAGGGGATTTGCTCGCACCCGGCGAACCTGTTCACGCCCGGGCGGCCAGAATGGTGGCCCACAACAGCGGCGCGGTCGTGGTCTACGACGGCGGCGTGGTCCTCTGGCAGGGACCGGACCGCATCCAGGCCGACCACGTCGTCATCGATCGTGGGAAGCGCACCCTCGCCGCCGCCGGCAGCGTCGTGACCCGCTTGCGGATGCAGGAGGCCGGCGGCGCAGCCGAGGGGCCGCCGCGGTTTACCGTCGTCCGCGCCGATGAATTCTTTTACACGGCCGAGCACCGCGTGGCGCAGTACCGCGGGAAGGTCCGGCTGACACAGCCTGGCCTGGAAGTTTCGAGCAACCAACTCCGCGCCTTTTTCGCCGCGCCGGCCGGGGCCGGGGAGCAGGCCGGGGGGGCCGGCGGCAAGCGGAAACTCGACCGCCTCGTCGCCGAAGGCGGCGTCCGTGTCATCCTGAAAAAAGCCGGGCGCGTTCGCACCGGCTTCGGCGAGCGTGCCGAATACTACCTCGCCGAAGAGAAACTCGTGCTCCGCGGCGGACGGCCGAAGCTGGTCGACAGCGAGCGGGGCACCAGCCAGGGCGATGAATTGACCTACTATGCCCGCAATGATAGGCTGCTGGTTGATGGCGATGAGGTCCGCCCGGCGATGAGCCGATTGCGGACTCGCAAACCCCAGGCCGGCCCGGGAGGGGGCGAGTAGACGGCATATGTCAGCATGCGAGCACTGGAGACCGTAGAGATCTCGAAAGCCTACCGCGGCCGCAAGGTGGTCGATGACGTCTCGATCAAACTCGTCCAGGGGGAAGTCGTCGGTCTACTGGGGCCGAACGGCGCCGGGAAGACCACCTCGTTTTACATCATTGTCGGATTGATCAGTCCCGATTCCGGCAGCGTGCTGCTGGACGGCGAGGACATCACTAACCTGCCCATGTACCAGCGGGCGCGGCGGGGCATCAGCTATCTGCCGCAGGAGCCGTCGGTCTTCCGCAACCTCACCGTCGAGGAGAACCTGATGGCGATCCTCGAGACGCTTCCGCTGAGCCGCCACGCGCGGCGGGAGCGCATGGAAACCCTGATCGAAGAGCTCGGCCTCGACAAGGTCCGCCGGAACAAGGGCCATTCGCTCTCCGGTGGAGAAAGGCGCCGGGTGGAAATCGCCCGTTCGCTGGTCATCAGTCCGAGCTTCTTGCTGCTCGACGAGCCGTTCAGCGGCATCGATCCCATCCAGGTGCTGGAGATCCAGAAGATCATCGCCGCATTGAAGCGGGCCGGCATCGGCATCCTGGTCACCGACCACAACGTGCGGGAGACCCTCGCCGTCACCGATCGTGCCTACATCATCAACAACGGCCGCATCTTCCGCACCGGCAGCCCCGAAGAGCTCGGCGCGGATCCCGAGGTCCGCCGCGTCTACCTGGGCGAGAGTTTCAGCTTCGAGATCAGCAGTTGGCGCTGAGCCGCCCCGGGTTCCGGGCTCAGCTCCGGCCCGAAGAACCAAAGCCCCCGGCGGCCCGGCGGCTCTCGTTCAATTCAGCCTCCTCCCACTCCACAGCCGCATAGGGGGCGATGACGAGCTGGGCGATGCGGTCTCCGGCGCGCACCCGGTACGGCTCGCGGCCCAGGTTGATGAGAATCACCTTCAGCTCGCCGCGGTAGCCGGGATCGATGGTTCCTGGAGCGTTCGGCATCGAGATGGCGTGCTTCAGCGCCAGCCCGCTGCGGGGACGCACCTGGCCCTCCCAGCCCGGCGGGATCTCCACCGCCAGCCCCGTGGGCACCACCTGCGGCACGCCGGGCTCGAGCACGACGTCCTCGACGGCGCGCAGGTCCATCCCGGCGTCCTCTTCGGGGCCGTGGACGTAGGCGGGCAGCTCGGCCCGCGGGTCGAGACGCTTGATTCGAATCCGCATCGAATCCGTTATGATAATCGTTTTCCTCCCCCGGGGAAGCTTCCACGTTCGAGGAACCGCAGTGAACGAAACCAGGCCCCAGCGCGTCGTCACCATCGGCCCCATGCCGCCGGAGAAGTCGGCTTACGCGCTGGCCCGCTACAGCCGCTCGCCGGACTCGATCCGCGAGTCGCTCGAGTGGGTCAAGGCGCACGATTCCGAGAAGTTCCTCGAAAGCTTCTACTTCCAGTACGGGCACGCCTCGATCGCCGACCTGGGGCACCTGGCGCTGTCGTTCGAGGGCATCTCGGAGCTGGCCGCCAGCGAGGTGGAGGACGAGCAGCTCTGGGACGGGCAGGCGCGCTCGTCGCGCTACCAGGACTTTTCCCGCTGCGGCGTCGTCGTGCCGCCGGAGTTCCCCGAGGCCGAAGCCGGACGGTACCGCGAGGCGGCGAACGCCCTCCTGGCCGCCTACCAGCGGGTCCACGGCGAGGTCTTCGAGATGCTCAGAGAGAAGCTGCCGCGGCCGGCGGAGATGAAGCCCGCCGCCTACGAGCGGAACCTCCGCGCCCGGGCCTTCGACGTGGCCCGCTACCTGCTCTTCTGGGGCGTGCCCACCAACGTCGGCCAGGTGACCAGCATCCGGACCCTGGAGCGCCAGATCCGCCGCTTGAAGGCCAGCGAATACCGGGAGTGCCGGGACCTGGCCGGGGAGATCGCCGAAGCGCTGGCCCGGCCGCCGGCCTGCGTCTGGTACGAGGGCGGAGAGCGGGAGCCCGTGGCCCCCACACTGGCCCGGCACGTCGAGGCCGACGAGTACCTGCGGCGCACCCGCGAGGAGCTGGCGCGCTGGGCCCGGCAGAACCTGCCTCCGCCGGCGGGCGTCGAGGTGGACGACGTGGATCTGATCCGGGCCGGCGACGTGCCGGCCGACATCGTGGCCACGCTGCTCTATCCGGTAACCGACCGGCCCTACCGGGAACTCTACGAACTGGCCCGGGGCTGGAGCGAAGCCCGGCGGCGCGAGGTGCTCGATCTCGCCGTGCGCCACCGCGGCCGCCGGGACGACCTGCTGCGGGCCTTCCGCGGCGGGCCCTACGTCTTCGATCTCGTCCTCGACATCGGCGCCTACCGCGACCTGCACCGCCACCGCCGCTGCCACCAGTTCCGCCAGGCCTACTCCGGCCGCCTGGGCTACGCCGTGCCGGGGCCGCTCCAAGGGACGAACCTGGAGGCCGAATACCGCCGCGCCATGGACGCCGCCTTCGCGGCCTTCCGTGCGCTTCCCGAGCCCGGCTCCCACTACCTGCTGCCCTTCGGCGCGCGCTCGCGGTTCCTCTTCAAGATGGACTTCGCCGAGGCCGAGTACATCGCCAAGCTCCGCAGCGGCGTCAAGGGCCACTTCAGCTACCGGGAAGTGGCGTGGAAGATGAAGCAGAAGATGGAGGAGGTCGAGCCGGAGCTGGGCCGCCTGATCGAAGCCACGCCGCCCTGGGTGGAAGAGCCGCTCAAACGCTGAGATCCGAACCGCCCGCCGCCTCCCGCCGTCTCATCCAGCGCTTCACGAGCGGCCGACTTTACGCGCCCGCAGGAAGCTGGTTACCCCGAACCAGACCATCAGGAACGCGAAGAGGGCCGCCAGGATCACCCGGAAGAGGCTGTCCGAGTCACCCCGTTGCGTGAAATCGCGGTAGGCCCGGATGCTGGAAGGCATCGCCCAGACGGCGAGCGCCAGGAAGACGAATCCGATGATCTGGTTCCAAAGCACCCGCAGCGGCCGAATGATCCGGGGCAAGACGTGGGAAAGAAAGAGCTTGACCTTGGCGATCATCGGTCTCGGCAGGGTGTCTGCTCCCTATCCTACCAGAACGGCCCGCTGCGGCAGCCGCGGGGAAGCCGGCCGAACTACGCCGGAACGCGGCCCGGCGGTCCGGCCGCCGCTCCGGGAAGTTGCCGGCCGGGCGGCGGGGAGCTATCCTTGTAGACTTGAGCCGGACAACGGCTCGGTTTCCGATCTCCGATCTCGCTGAGTCGCTGAGTAAATCCGATGACTGATCTCCTTCTTGCTCCTCCCTACCTAGGACTGCTCGGTCTTGTTTGTGCTCTTGGCGTCTACATTGTCGTCACCCGGAAGCCCCCCGGGAACGAGACGATGCGGGAGATTTCCGAACTGATCCACTCCGGGGCGATGGCCTTCCTGAGGCGGGAGTATTCGATCCTGGCTATCTTCGTCGTGATCGTCGCCGGCCTGCTCGCCTGGAAGATCAGCCCGGCCACCGCGCTCTGCTTCGTCACCGGGGCCGCCTGTTCCGTCTTGGCGGGCTTCACCGGAATGCAGGCCGCTACCCGGGCCAACGGCCGGACCACGGAGGCGGCGCGCACCGGCGGCGCCGGCGCTGCGCTCATGGTGGCCTTCGGCGGCGGCACGGTGATGGGACTCGCCGTCGCCGGGCTCGGCTTGCTGGGCCTCGGAGTCCTCGCCTCTGTCTATGGCGACCCGGAAACCGCCGCCAACATCAACGGCTTTGCCATGGGGGCCAGCTCCATCGCCTTGTTCGCCCGCGTCGGCGGCGGCATCTACACCAAAGCTGCTGACGTCGGCGCGGACCTGGTCGGCAAAGTCGAGGCCGGCATCCCCGAAGACGACCCGCGCAACCCCGGCGTCATCGCCGACAACGTGGGCGACAACGTGGGCGACGTGGCCGGCATGGGGGCCGACATCTTCGAGTCCTACGTCGGCTCGATGGTCGCCACCATTGCCATCGCCGCCACGATGCAGACCACGGGGATTCATGATCTTGCCGCCGGAGCGGCTCCGGAAGCGGCCCGCACCGTCCTGATGGCGCTGCCGCTGACGCTGGCCGGCGTGGGGCTCATCGCCTCTTTGATCGGGAACCTGTCCGTGCTGGTGACGAAGAACTGGGGACCGGCCCGCGCGCTGCGTTACTCGGCGTGGTTCGCCGCCTTGCTCTTTCTTGTCGCCTCTTATGTGATCATCGGCGGGCTGGCGATCAGCGAGCACGTCTTCTGGGCCGTGCTGGCGGGCAACGTGGCCGGGGTGGCCATCGGCTTCATCACCGAATACTACACCTCGATGAAGCCTATCTACGGCATCGCCGAAGCTTCGAAGACGGGGGCGGCGCCGAACATCATCCACGGGCTCGCCGTGGGATTCCGGAGCACCGCTTTGCCCGTGCTCATGATCTGCGCCGCCATCTACGTTTCCTACCAGGTGGCGGGGCTTTACGGAATCGGCATCGCCGCCGTGGGCATGCTGGCTACGGTGGGCATCACCATGAGTGTGGACGCCTACGGACCGATTGCCGACAACGCCGGCGGCATCTCGGAGATGGCCGGCCTCGGGCCCGAAGTCCGCTCGATCACCGACACTCTCGACGCTCTCGGCAATACCACCGCCGCCATGGGCAAGGGCTTCGCCATCGGATCGGCGGCGCTGACAGCTTTGGCGCTGTTCAGCGCTTACACCCAGGCTGTGGATGGCGTGCGCGTAGCCGCGGGCCAGGAGAGTATCGTAATCCGGGTCAACGACGCCAGCGTGGTGATCGGGTTGCTCATCGGCGGGATTCTGCCGTTCCTGCTCGCCGCCTTCACCATGACCGCCGTCGGCCGGGCCGCCAGCCAAATGGTCGAAGAGATCCGCCGCCAGTTCCGTGAGATCAAGGGCCTGCTGGCCGGCGAGCCGGGCGTGAAGCCCGATGCGGCGCGCTGCGTCTCCATCGTCACCGCCGCCGCCCTCCGAGAGATGATTCTGCCGGGGCTCACCGCGGTGATTGCCCCGGTCCTGGTCGGCTTCCTGCTTGGACCGGAAGCGCTCGGAGGTATGCTCGCCGGGGCCACCGTCACCGGCGTCCTCCTCGCTCTGTTCATGGCTAATGCCGGCGGCGCTTGGGACAACGCCAAGAAAGCCATCGAGAAGGGCGAGATCCCCGGAGAGCAGAAAGGTTCCGATGCTCACAAAGCCGCCGTGGTCGGCGATACCGTTGGGGATCCTTTCAAAGACACGAGCGGGCCGTCGATGAACATCCTGATCAAGCTGATGTCCATCGTCTCTCTGGTGATCGCTCCACTGATCGCGTGAGACCAAGGGCGCCTCGGGGCGCGCTACAGGTGAAGGTCGCAGGACGCCGGCCTCAGTGCCACAAGCCCGTCCAGCGCCACTCTGGACCGGGGCGGAGGGAAATGTGCACCGGCCGCCGGACAGGATGTTCTTCCTCCCAAGGGAACGGTTCGGGCGGCGGCAGTTCGCCTTCCAGTTCGAGCAGCCGCCGGATCCGCTCCTCGGTGGCGGGGTGGGTGCGCAAGAGCGAAGGCTCCGGCACGCGCCGCCCCGGCAGCAAGATCCGCTCCAGGAAATGCACCTGATAGGTTTCCAGCTTGTAGAGCGCCGAAGCCAGCCCGCGCGGGTCCCCCGTCAATTCCACCGCCCCCAGATCGGCATCGAATTCCCGCGACCGCGACAGCGCCAACTGTAGTAACGCCGTCAGCGACGGGGCGAAGATCAATAAGAAAACCGCCAGCCACGGCACGTTGTAACCGGCCGCCAGCCACAACGGGAGATTCAGCAGCAGCAGGAACTGCCCCATCCAGGAGAGGAAGACCGTCGCCCGGCTGACCAGGTCGGCCAGTCCCAGGACCTGCAGGTCGTTGTGCCGGATGTGCGCAATCTCGTGCGCCAGCACGCCCGCCAGTTCCCGCCGGTCCAGATGCTCCAGCAGGCCGGCGGTGACGGTAACCGCCGCGTCGTCGCGGGAGCCCACCGAGAAGGCGTTGATCATCGGCGTCGGCACATAGAAGAGCCGTGGCGGACGTGGCAGCCGGGCTCGCCGGCTCAGCTCAACCACGATGCGATACAGGCCCGGAGCCTCACCCGGCGCCAGGGGCTCGGCCCCGTACAGCCGCAGAATCAGCAGTGGTGAGGCGCGCAGGCCGGCGGTCAGCAACACCAGCCCCGCTGCCACCAGGCCGGCCAGTCCCGAAGGTCCGGCCACCACCCATCCCAGCAGCGCCAGCAGCCCCAGCATCCCGCCGAACAGCACCGCCGTGTGAACCAGGTTGCGCAGCTTCTGTTTGACGATATGCTGACGCTTCATGGCGCCGGCTCCGCCGCCGTGGATTCTTCACTGATCCGGATGCCCATCTGCTCGAGCAGGTTGCGCAGCTCCTCGCCCGACATCACCTCGCGCTTGAGCAGCTCCTGGGCCAGGCGGGTCAGCGCGTCTCGGTGCTCCCTCAGGATGCTCCTGGCCCGCTCGTAGCTCTCCTCGAGGATGCGCCGCACCTCCGCGTCCACCTTCTTGGCCGTCTCCTGGGAATAGGCCGGCAGGCCGGGGCCGCCATCGCCCAGATAGGCCGAAGGCAGTTCTTCCAGCGCCACCGGCCCGATCTCGCCGCTCATGCCGAACTGCTTCACCATGCGGCTCGCCAGGCTGGTGGCCCGCTGGAGATCGTCCGCCGGCCCGCTGGAAACGTGCCCAAAAACCACTTCTTCGGCCGCCCGGCCGCCGAGGATCACCGTCAGGCGGTCTCGCAGTTCGGGTTCGGTGAGAAGATAACGGTCTTCGATCGGAGTCTGAATGGTAACGCCCAGGGCCGCGCTGCCTCGCGGGACGATGCTCACCTTGTGCACCGGATCGGCGTGCGGCAGCATCATGCCCAGCAGCGCGTGACCCATTTCGTGGTGCGCCACCACCGCGCGCTCGTGCTCGCCCAGCGCGCGGCTCTTCCGTTCGAGTCCCGCCAGCACCCGGTCCACAGCCTCATCGAAATCCTCCATGCAGACCGTGTCCCGCCCCCGCCGCACGGCGATGAGCGCCGCCTCGTTGATCACGTTGGCCAGCTCGGCCCCGGAGAAGCCGGGTGTCCGGGCGGCAATGATGCGCAGGTCCACATCGCCGGCGAGCTTCACGTTGCGGGCGTGGACTTTCAGGATGGCTTCGCGCCCATTCATGTCCGGGCTGTCGATCACGATCTGGCGGTCGAAGCGCCCGGGGCGCCGCAGCGCCGGGTCCAGCACGTCCGGACGGTTCGTCGCCGCCATGATGATCACCCCGGCCGAGCTGTCGAAACCGTCCATCTCGACCAGCAACTGGTTCAGCGTCTGCTCCCGCTCTTCGTGGCTCACCGGCGAGCGGGCCCCGGCCCGGCTCTTGCCGATCGTGTCGATTTCATCAATGAACACGATGCAAGGCGCCTTCTGCCGCGCCTGTTGGAACAGCTCCCTGACCCGGGCCGCGCCCACCCCGACGAACATCTCGACGAAGTCCGCTCCCGAGATCGAGAAGAATGGGACGCCGGCTTCTCCGGCCGTCGCTCGCGCCAGCAACGTCTTGCCGGTCCCCGGCGGTCCTACCAGCAGTACGCCCTTCGGAATTCGCGCGCCGATGCGGGCGTAGCGCTCCGGGTGCTTCAAGAAGTCCACCACCTCGCGGAGTTCCTCCACCGCCTCCTCTACGCCTGCCACGTCGGCGAAAGTGACCTTCACCGAACTCTCGTCCCAGATCTTCGCCCGGCTCCGCCCGAGACTCAGCGCTTGGGTGGCTCCCGGCAGCCGCCGCACGCTCCAGGCCCAGAACGCGATCAGCAACAGAGTGGGGAACGTCCAGACGAACAGGTTCGACCAGAAGTCGTCCTGGGGAACCCCGGTAAACTTCGCCCCCGCCTGCTCGAGACGTTCAATCAGTCGGCCATCGTCCACGCCCGGCAGCCTCACCGCCCGGAACCGCTTCGCATCCTTGCCTTCTCCCTCTTGCCAGACAATGAACTCGGAACCGATGGCCACTTCCACCACCCGCTTCGCCTCGAGGGATTTCAGGAAGTCGCTGTAGCTTGCTTCTTGCACCCGCCCGGCGCGGACCAGCGACTGGTTGAGCCACATAAGCAGTCCCAGAGAAAGCAGGACGTAGACCGCTGTGTAGGCGTACTGGCGCTGGCGATGGCGGTCACGGTCAGTCTTATCCGGCATGTCCGAGCCCTCCCGAAGAAGAGATAGCCCGCCGGCAAGCCCCGCCTGAGTCACTGGGGACCGCCGGGCCTTGAACCACTTGCATTGTAGCACGCAAAAGATGACTTGACAAGATTATTATCAAGATGTATGACTATAACGAGATCAATCTTCGCGACTTGACTGTAACCGATTCATCCATCGGCGCGTCAAGAATGCCGGAGCGCCTGACGCCCATGCAAGTATCGGACGCGGCTAACAACATTTGAGGAGGATGCACATGCAATCACCCACTCGGGCGCCCCTCCGCACTGTGGCGGAATGGGATCTCCGGGCGTGGACGGCTCTGCTCGTCTGCGCCTTACTTGTCTACATGCCCACGGCCGCTTACGCGGCCAAAGACCAGCCGCCGGAGCGGCCGCTTCCGCCGGAGGTTTTCAAGCCTTTGGACGAGGCGTTGCAAAAGTCCTACTTGGAGCTTTTTGACGAAGCTTCCAAACTCGAATTCACCCCCCAGCAGATCGAGAAGATGCGGCAGTACCTCAAAGACTCCCGCAGTTACTGCCGCCGGCTCTGGGCGGGCAAGATCGACCAATGGGAGAAGGAGCTCCGGGCGGCCCAGGCCGAGCTGCGCAGCCGGACCCGGACGCTCAAGGAGGCCCAACGCAAGCAGTACCACTGCAAGATCCAGAACTTGCGGTTGCAGATCCACAACGGCCGGATGCTGCGGCAGCAGGCGATCCCGACCGCCTATGAGAACCGCCTGGCGAAACTCGATCTGATCGAGAAGTGGCCGGCCGAGGAGAAGCAGATCCGCGCCGAGATCGCGTCCGGCGCTTACACCCAGCGCAAGTACGGCGACGTGCTGGACATCGGCTTCCGCGACGTCGGCCGCGGCCAGGAACAGGACGTCAAGGTCGGCCGCGATGCCATCCGCGAGATGAAGCTCGCCGGATTGATGCCGCCGGAAGTCAAGAACGAGGTAGTGCGGCGCTACGTGACGGACCTGGCGCGCAAGATCGCCCGCAACTCCGACCTCCGGGTGCCGGTTCAGGTCACCGTGCTCAACTCCAAAGAGATCAACGCCTTCGCCCTGCCCGGCGGCTTCCTGTTCGTGCAGCGGGGCCTGCTCGAGGCCGTCGAGGACGAGTCGCAACTGGCCGGCGTGATCGCCCATGAGACCGCCCACGCGGCGGCCCGCCACGGCCACCGGCTCATGAAGCGGGCCACCATCTCCTCGATCATCTATCAGGCGGCCCAGGTCGCTGCCCTCATCTTCACCGGCGGCGCGGCCAGCATCGGCCTCTACTACGCCTTGCAGTACGGCTTCTATGGCTTGGGCATGATCCTCAGCCTCGACCTGCTCGGCGTCAGCCGCGACCTCGAGCTGGAAGCGGACCAGCTCGGCGTGCAGTACGCCTGGAAGGCCGGCTACGATCCGACTGGCTTCATCCGCTTCTTCGACAAGATGGCCACTCAGGAAGGTTACGTCCGCGGCTTGAGCTGGTTCCGGACTCACCCGCCGTTCTATCAGAGGATGGTCCACGCCAAGCGCGAGATCATGTTCCTGCCCGAAAAGAAAGGGCTGATCCGCAACACCGACGCCTTTGACCGGATGAAGAAGGCCTTGAAAGAAGTCACCGCCAAGGCCGAGGAAGAGGAACAGGACCGGCCCAGCCTGCTGGCCCCGGAGACCGGCTGTCCGAAGCCTCAGATGCCCGAGATGAAACCCGGCAAGAGGAGGGTGGAAACGGTATGCAACATCCCCATCGACTGATTGCCTTGGCCGCCGTCGCGGCCGCCCTCTCGCTTGCCGGGCCGGCGGCGGCGCGGGAGGTCTCCCTCTACGTCACCGTGGAAAAGGACGGCAAGCTGATCGGAGGCTTGACCGAGAAGAACTTCCGCCTCTACGAAGACGGAGAGTCGCGGCCCTTCCGCCTCGCCGAACCCGAGACGCCGGCATCCATCGCCCTCCTGGTGGAATACAGCCGGGCTTCGTGGCCGTATTTCAACGACATCCTTCGGTCGATCGAAGGTTTCTTCGAAGAGGCCCCGGAGGGCCACTGGTACGCACTGGCAACCTTCTCCAACGATCTCAACGTACGGGTGGATTTCACCAAGCTCCGGGGGCGCATTTCGCAAGCCTTCACTGATTTGCCGCCCCCGATGTGGAGCGAGATCAACACCTATGACGCCGTCTACGAGATGCTCGACCGGATGAGCCGTCTCAAAGGTCGGCGGGTGCTCATCGTCATCGGCTCAGGCCTCGACACGATGAGCTCCCACACGCTGGGCGACGTCAAACGGATGGCCGAGCGGGCCAACGTCGTCGTCTACGGCGTCGGCGTCGGATCGATGTTTCGCGGAATGTGGGAGCCGTACCTGACTACGACCGCCCGCATGGACCTGACTATGGCCCAGGCCTTTTTCCAGATGCTGGCTGACAGGACCGGCGGGGACGCCTGGTTCCCGCGGTTCGAGGCCGCCTTCCGGGACGTGATGGAGGGCATCATGCAGTCGCTCGCCTTCCAGTACCGGATCGTCTACGATTCCCAGGTTCCGGAAGACGGCAAGTTTCACAAGATTAGACTGGAAGCGTTCCAGGTGACCGATGACCGGCGCATCGACTTCCGCGTACGGGTGCGTCAGGGTTGGCGCCGGTAGGCGAATCAGACGGTGGCCGGTTCACGTCCGGTTATAGGAGGTGAGCTGTGGCGAATTCGAAAAAGGAGATTGTCATGAAACGATCGATTGCGATTCTTATTGTTGTGTTGATGACCGGCGCCGGTGTGCTCGCGGGCGCGGTGGCGGCAAGGTCGCTGGCGGGCGGCGCCGGCGTCAGAATGGTGCCCGTCGCCGTCGCCGGGGAGGGCGGCGCCGCTCAATCCGCCTCTTTGGCGGCGGGTTTCCGCTCCGTGGTTCAGAAGACGTTGCCCGCGGTGGTGAACATCTCCACCACGAAGGTCGTCAAGACCGAACGCCAGGCCCCGGTCCCGTTCTTCATGGACCCTTTCTTCCGCGACTTCTTCGGCCGCGGCTTCGGGTGGCAGTTCGACGTGCCTCGCGAGTACCGCGAAAAGAGCCTTGGCTCGGGCGTGATCGTCTCGGCTGACGGCTATATCCTCACCAACGATCACGTGGTCCACGGAGCCACCGAGATCAAGGTTTCCTTGGTGGACAAACGCGAGTTCGACGCCAAACTCATCGGTACCGATCCCAAGACCGATATCGCGGTGCTCAAGATCCAGGGTGAGAATCTTCCCCAGGCCACCTTGGGAGATTCCTCCAAGATCGCCCTGGGCGACATCGTCCTGGCCATGGGAAATCCCTTCGGCATCGGACAGACCGTGACCATGGGCATCGTCAGCGCCACCGGCCGCGGCGGGCTGGATATCGAGGACTACGAGGACTTCATTCAGACTGATGCCGCGATCAATCCCGGCAATTCCGGCGGACCGCTGGTGAACGCCAAGGGCGAGGTCATCGGCATCAATACGGCGATTCTCTCGCGCAGCGGCGGCAACGTGGGTATCGGTTTCGCGGTCCCGATCAATATGGCCCGCCATGTCATGCAGCAGTTGATCGAGAAGGGCCGGGTGGTCCGCGGCTGGCTCGGCGTCTACATCCAGCCGGTCACGTCTTCCATCGCCAAGGCGATGGGGCTCGAAAAACCCCAGGGAGCGCTGGTGGCCGACGTGGATCCGGAGAGCCCGGCCGGCAAAGCGGGCCTGAAAACCGGCGACGTCATTGTCGCGCTGGATGGCCAGCCGATCGAAGACTCCCGGCAGCTCCGGCTGCGGATCGCCGAAGCAGGCCCCGGCAAGCAGGTCCGGCTGGAGGTGGTGCGCGACGGCAAGCACATGACGATCCCGGTCACCCTCGGTGAACTTCCCGAGGAGCGCGCTCAGGCCGGTCCGGAAGCCCGGCGGGGCTATCCGCTCGAAGGCGTCCAGGTCGATGACCTGACTCCGCAAGTCGCGCGGCAGCTCGGTCTGCCGGCGGACACCTTCGGGGTTGTCGTCACCTACGTCGAGCCCGGCTCCCCGGCTGCGGAAGCCGGCCTGCGGCGAGGCGACGTGATCCAGGAGGTGGACCGCAAACCGGTCACTAACGTCGCTTCCTTCGAGCGGGCTGTCCGCGAGGCTGGACGTAAGCCCGTGCTGCTGCTGGTCAATCGCGGCGGGCGTACCGCCTTCATCGTCGTCGAACCGCAGTGACGCTTTCGCCCGGTGAAGCGGGAACCGTTCCCGCTTCACCGGCCCTCTCATCCGCTGCGGCCGCGTTGCTCTTGGCACGAAAGAGGTGGAAGCCATCATGCGCGAGCGGTTGTTTGGTTGGTTTCTCGTTCTTGCGCTTCTGAGCGGACCCGTCTCCTCTTATGCCGCGGAATGCTGGGTCCGGGACCTTGCTACTCCCCGCCCCGGCGAAGTTTGGCTACTGTGTGAGCAGGGCCTCGTACGGATCAGCCGCGACGCCGGACATTCCTGGGGCGAACACCGCCTCCAGCCCCCGGGCGGATGGCGCGCTCTGGCTGTCGGTGGAGAGGGCTACGCCGTGGCTGTGGGCTCCGCCGGACGGATCGCCTGGACCTCCGACGGCGGCGCTACCTGGAGCCGCGCGGGCGCGGCGACGGCCGCCGGCCGCAATCTCCACGCCGCCGCCGCCGTCGGCCCGCGGTTCTGGGTCGCCGGCGATGACGGGCTCATTCTGCACAGCCCCGACGGGGGCGCAACATGGCTCCGGCAACGAACCTTCACCACCGCCCGCCTCGAAGGGCTCTTCTTTATCGATGCCCGGCGCGGCTGGGCTGTCGGGTGGGCAGGAACAATCCTGGCCACCTCCGACGGCGGACGTTTCTGGGACGACGTTGCCCCCGAAACGCTCTATGGGAATCTCACCGCCGTCTGGTTCGAGGACCGGAACCGCGGCTGGGCCGTCGGATCCCCGGGCCTCGTGCTGCGAACCGAGGACGGCGGACACACTTGGAAGCGCGTCGCCGCCCCGGTAACCGGCCTCATGCGTTCCGTGCATGTCGCCTCAGGCGCCGGCATCATCGCCGGCGACCGGCTCCTCGTCCTCGACCCCGAAGGGCGGTGGGTGCCCGTAGCCTGGCTGCCGCCCGAAGCCTTTACCGCCGCCTCCCTCGCCAACGGCGAATTGTGGGCCGCCGGTCCCCATTTCCTTGCTCGGAGCCGCGACGGCGGACGCAGTTGGACGCCTGTCTGGCGCGCGCCGGGCCTGCAACAGTTGGGAGCCTTGCCGGCAAACAAGACCGGCTCTTCCACCGGACAGGCAGTTAGCGCCGTTCGATCCGATAATCTGCCATACAGCCGCTAAGCATCCGCGAGATGCTCCTGTAAATTACTGAAATAAAATGAGTTGCTCGATCCTATTGACACTTTGATGGTAAGAGTGCTAACCTGAAGTGTGATCGGCTCGCGCTACCTTCCTGCGAGCCGGTAGATTCCTGGCTGCTCACTGGCCAAACTATCGACTCACGGAGACAGGAGGTGATCAGATCATGCAACTTCGTCCGCTCTATGACCGCCTCGTGGTGAAGCGGATCGAGGAAGCTGAGGAGAAAACTCCCGGTGGAATTGTCATCCCCGATTCGGCGAAGGAAAAACCGCAACAGGGTGAGGTCATCGCCGTCGGCCAGGGCAAACGCCTTGACGACGGCAAGCTCGTACCTCTGGAAGTCAAGAAAGGGGACCGGATCCTCTTCGGCAAGTATTCCGGCAACGAGATCAAGATGAACGGTGAGGAATACTTGATTCTCCGGGAGGATGAGGTTCTGGCGATTCTTGAGAAGTAGTGTTGGAGTTTTCCACAGGAGGGTAACATGCCAGCGAAACAGATTGTCTACAGTGAGGAATCCCGGCAGGCGATTTTGCGCGGGGTGAACCAGCTAGCTGACGCGGTGAAGGTGACGCTGGGGCCGAAGGGCCGCAACGTGGTGATCGA